>ERZ772878.1105-NODE-1105-length-15539-cov-5.72669_pt1 | contig 15539 bp, 18 predicted proteins | sample MGYA00580578_ERZ772878 | MGnify/ENA primary metagenome ERZ772878 (study PRJEB29015, sample SAMEA2737686) | human gut metagenome | biome: human gut; feature: human-associated habitat; material: faeces | place: China | collected 2012 ...
ATTCTTTCCGGGTAACATCCCATTCGATCGCCGCGTCGCTTTCGTACTGATCCGCATAGTGCGTGCAAGCCGCATAGAGATCATGCATACCCTTTACGACATACATTTTGATCTTGCCGTCATCGATCCCGGCTGTCGTTGAGTAAAACAAGCTAAACAATGTTACGATCGGATTGTAAGCCGTCGCAACGTCACTCCCGACCTTGGCAGCTTCCGCCTCTATTTCCGGGCGGGCAGTTGTGATCTCGGCATCCAGAGCGGCAAATTTTTTGACATTGATTTGAGCCGCGGCGATCTTGGCTTTTAAAGCGGCGATTTCGCCGTCATCAGATCCGGCATACTCTTTCAACGCTTTTTCCGCGTCTGCAAGGGTTTTCCGCGATTTCGTCAGCTTCACAGATGCTTCGTCGGCATACCGCGCGATCAACACAGAATTGAGAAGCGCCCCGAAATCATCGGATCTGAGGATCATCGTCGGCGCCTTGACATCTTTATAATAGGTTAAGCTGTCACGCTCAACTACTACGACGGCGATCTTGCCGTCCCCTGTCTCTGTCGTTGCCGCTGGTTTCTTCTCTGCCGGTGCTACCGCGTCTTTCTTGGCACGGGTGATCCCGCTGACCTTTTTCTCTGTCGTCGGTTCTGTGGTTGCGGTGGTGTTTTTTTCATTCTTTTTCATGGTCTTTTCTCCTTTTTTTTGGTATAATAAATATAAGACAAGTATCGGGACTCTTTTGTGTCCTCTGTGCTTTATAAATTAGCACCGATTTGTGTCCTTGTCAATACTTTTTTAAAAAATGAGGTGTTTTTTTGATAAAATATAAATTTGATATTATCGACGCGCTCAACGCTGCCGGGTATTATCGTCAAAAAATAAAGGACGGCAAGCTGATTTCGCAAGGATCGCTGACACGAATTAAACGCGGCGAACCAGTTTCGATCGATACCATCGACACGATCTGCAGGTTGCTCAGTTGTCAGCCGGGCGATCTTTTGGAGTACGTCCCGGACTAACGCCCGACATTAAAACACGGCTCAAATTTTTGGTAGAGTGGTTAATAGCTACAATCGTTTGGACAAGCGGGATCGACGCCCCCGCGGGCTACCACTTGGGGATCTCCCCTTGCGGTACTTAAATACTATCATAGCGGTACGCTATTGTAAAATTAATTATAGCTTATAGCAGTACGCTATTATATAAATGCACGCTTATAGCGGTGCGCTATATTGTTTAGAATGGAGTGATAACTTGACATATAATCAGTCAATGAAAGCAGCGCAAGCAAAATATAGAAAGAAAATCAAACAAATATCATTGAAGTTTTATCCTAGTGAGAATATTGAGTATGAAAGAATAAAAAAGTATACAGAAATGAATGATATAAGCTATGGAGACTATATAAAATCTCTAATTAAAGCTGATTTGGACGCAAAAGGTATTCCATACCCGGAATTATCAGATAATATAGAATGATCCTTTTTTGACTATATATAGTAGAAACACAGTCGAAAATCACTATATAAAATCGGTGTAAAGTCTTGCTATTAAAGGGATCGCGACACTTTTAAAAGTTAAAAAACGATCCCATTTCTTCTATTTAAAGGGAAATTTTGGAGGCGGTCGAGTTGATGCAGCCGTCAGCCCCGGGGATCGGTTGTGCAAGTTATACAATGCTTTTTCGGCGCCGGAAAAATCGGCGTCTTTTTACCGTATTTTTATATCGTTTATGATATGATTCGGGAACGGGATCGCTGCGGTTGTGGGATCGTTGTGCAAATTGACGGGACGGATCGCGAACGCCTGGTGGATCGATGCGGCGGCGGGGTGTAGTTGATGGAGTAGTCCGGGGAACTGATGAGAGGATGGAGATCGGCGGGCGTGTGTCCTGGTGGATCGATGCGGTCGCGGCTAGTGTGCTGACTTCGGGCAGATGTATTGATACGACCTATTAGCGGCGTGATGAGTGTCAATAATGCGGGGATAGCGGTATATTGTTGTTTTATATGATAATATTTTGTGGTTCGACACAAATCATTTGTGATGTGTGACGTGTGGAAAAGTATGTGGATAACTATGCAAAGTGTAAGATTTGTATATGTTTTTTGGGTGTGGATAAGTGGAGGAACCAAAAAAATAGTAAACACTTGTTTACTATCACTCCAGAAACACAAAGATATTCTGCCCTCCATCCCTCTACAATTCCCCTATAACCTACTATTCTATACGGTTTTAAAGCATCAGATCCAGCCTGTCCCCACTCTATCACCCGGATCAGATCTGTTCCCACCGTTCCCCCGGCTGCATCCCCGGATCGCCTTGCCAGACCAGGTGGTATTCTCCCATTTTACCGCCGCGGCGGGCAGCAAAATAATGAGATCGCCGCCCGGATAGGGGGGATAGCAAAAACTACAAGTTATCTGACAATTTCAAAAAACCATATAGCTACTTCACCTCCACACCCTTCCCAAAACCCCCTTCCCCATCACACCTCTATCAGAAATCTTCCCATTTTACATACCCCTCCCCTCTCCCACCAGACCAACCATTTTGAAAAAACAAAAAAATCGCGCCTGTAAATTTGAAGAATACGCAGAAGTCATCGCGATTTGGCGATAAGGATTTTCGAAGCCAATTTTTATTCCCTAAAAAACGTATATCCTCCCTCGAATCATACTCCCCGAAAAACAGCCCAAAAACGTCGATTCCATAACGGTTTCGGCGTTCTTTTTCTATTCTCACATCAGCACATTTTCATCCTACCCGCAAAATAATACGTCGCAGATAGAATTTTTCCCATCTCTCCTTCCCGCGAAATTCTCCCTCCCCTCCACTTCCCCGCAAAATCACGAAAAATACCTACCCCAAAAGAGAAGTATTACACGTCGGGCTACCGGCAATCAGACTTGAAAGGAGGCACAAATGAGAATATCAGAAGAACAGCGCCGCAAAAATGAAGAGGTTGTCCGCGAATTTACCCGCGCCGTAGCCAATTCCGCCACCGATGCCGAACTCCGGGGGTACATCAAACGCTGCGAAAAGAACATCACCCGAAAAATGAGTACCCGCGTCACCGAAATTATGCTGGAAGTATACCGCGAAACGCTGACAGAAAGGCTCGATCATGTACAGCAATGTTGAGCAATTATTCATATGCGCTCTGGTAAACTGGTACTGTGGAACCGCCAGCCAGGAGCAAATCAATTTTCTTGACAACATCATCTTTTCGGAGCCGGAAAACTGGCTGGTATCCCCAGAGGAGTAGCGACCGCCACTTTGCCGAATTTCGGGATTCCCGTTTAACAGCATCCAGACCACCAGATTTCGCCGGGAACCCGATTCAGACGGTAATGCTTAGAGATTCTTCCTGCGACGAAAATCCTTCGCGGCATTACCGGCTGAAGAGTATATATATAATATTATGAGTGTAACGAATAATATTTATATATACTCCAGATCTATACTTAGATGATCTCCAGTAAAGTAGTTATATATCTATATCTAATATATATAATATATTAAGATCTAGATATTGTATATTATATAGATCTAGATCCAATGTATAAGGCGAAGCACCTCCCGAAATCCCATCTTCCCCATATCCTGTCACCTCATCCGACGCTTCAATTCCTCCTCCCCGCTCTTCCACTCTCACCCCAAATTTTTCAAAAAATCTCATTCCCCAAAAATCCAGATTTCACAATGATTTTCACGAGCCGGAAGATCTCTTTTTTGATCTCTCTTTCTTCTCTTTCTTTCTGGTTCTCTTTCTTTCTCTTCTTTCTCTCTCCTTTTTTCTGTAAACCGCCAAAATAATGATTTTCTACTTATATAAATGCGACCCGCGACATTTTCGCCAAAATCAAAATCCCTAAAAGAGAAGTATAGATTGAGGCTCTGCCTCGAATAAACACAGAAAGGATATGAAACCCATGAACTCAGAACCATATCGAACAAAAACACCGCGATTTTCTCGCGATGAACTGCATCGAACCTACTCCGGCAGACTATACGACAGCGATTTCTCTACCGGCGTCCCTACATTCCTGGCGGACATTGCTTCCAGGATTCGCGGCAGCGCCCGGTTTGATGATTCGCTGCATTCACCTCTCACAAGCGGCGGCGGCTGGAAAACCGATTAAACACATTTCTTCGACCGGGGATTCTCGCGGTCACTTCTTTCTTCCCAGAAAATCAACGAATTTCCAATATATCAAGGAGAAAATGTATGAATGAACTGAAAAAATTTAATTACCCGATTTTCGGCGATGTCCGGGTTGTCACTGATGATGATTCGGCATGGTTTGTCGGAAAAGACGTCGCAGAAGCACTTCAATTCAACAACACTCGTGCGGCAATCCTGCGTCACGTCGATCCGGAAGACCGATTTATTCTCAAACCATCGCCCGATTTGCCCTTTAAGGTCCCAAACCGCGGCATCACTATCGTCAACGAAGCTGGTCTTTACAGCATGATTTTCGGCAGCCGGTCGCTCCGCGTCAAGGATTTCAAGCGCTGGATTTATCGAGATGTTCTTCCGTCGCTGAGGAAGGGCGGTAAGGTTGTAATCTCGCCAGAAGCCTTTTTTGAGCAGTTTTACCCCCATCTAAACGCCGATGAGCGCGCCGCCGTTACGAAAATGATGGAGTCCCTAGAAAATTCGGAAAAACTGGCGCTGGAAATGTCCGAAAAACTGAAAGCCGCGGCATCCGCCCCGAAGCTGGAAGTCAAAGCATTAAAATCCTCTTCCTGCGACGAAAAACCTGCAGTAGATCGCACCGTCATCGTGAAAATGGTTGGTCGTTACGCCCAGAATTTCAACAGAAACTACGCGTCTGCTTGGCGTTCTTATAAGGGAATGCTCATCTGCACGGCGAAAATCGACCTTGACGACAGGATGTGCAACTATATGACGGCATCCGGCAGAAGCTCTCGTCCGAAAGTTACCAGTCTCCTGCACGAAGATGAGGTTCCGAAGGCGTTACAGGTTATCGTCCGGCTCTGCAAAGAGGCTAATCTGAAAACTGCCGATATCATCAAGAAGTACAGTGCCGAAAACCTGCTTAAAGGAGGTGCTGCCATTGAGTGAATTTGGCATTAAGATCTTGAACATCGAAGCCAGTACCGTTTTCGAACACAATAACGGTGTCCGCGAGCGATACGACTACAAGGAGGCGATGTTCGTCAACAGCCTTTTTAGTGATTACCTGCTGGCAAACGGTCTGAAAATCACGAAAGGCGGCTCGTCGCGGGATATTATCTGTCTGGAATTCAATTATGGCAGCCGTTCATACGACGAAGAAGCAAAGCATTTACTGAAATTAGCACGAAAAGCCCGTCAAGAATACCGACTGGCAAAATCTCTCGGTAATGAGGTCCCACTTGAAAAAGCTAGGTACAAGCGCAAAAAAATCGAGCAGCTAATCTCTGATGCCAGCGCCAAACGGGACAGCTTTGTGAAAAAAAGTAAGGACGAAATCCGGTCGCTCTACTACGCTAATGGAGTTGACGTGGAATACGTGAACGCCCGCAGCGACGGAACCATCAAAAAGCGTGAAGTCGTCCACTACAAGATGCTGTATCGCAGTACCGGCAAGGCAAAAAAAGGTTCGTGTATGTTCATCTGCGACCGTCTGTACGATAAGGCAATCAATTTTCTGCGAATGGAAATCCAGTTGCCGGATGAGCACGCCCCTATCGTAGAAATCAGCGCCTACTCTCCCCTCATTTCTAGCGCCATCGTTGGTCGCATCAAGATTAACCCCAAAAATATTCTGATTTTAAACGATGTAGATCGCTTTTTTGAGACAAATGTGGTCAGCATTGAAACTGATGAAGCGCGGCATTGCATCGCAAAGTATATAGAAAACTACAGGGTAAAAAATACCCTATTCGACGGGCAGGCGCTCATCGACATAGGGATTTGCCCGGACTGGGCGAACGGATATGTGCTGTTGCGGCAGCATTTTTGCAAGATGGCGGCATTCAAAGCTCGGATCCAGGACTTTTTCCGGGATTACTTCGGCGACCGGTACGAAACCGCGACGGTCAAGGATATGTTTGGGAAGCGCCACAAGGTCAAGGACATCGAAGTTATCACGACTGATAATGCGATGAAATGGCTGAAATTTGATGTGTCGTACAAGGATTGGTGCGGCTGGGTGAAGCAGAGCAAAAATATGTTCGGTGTCGTCAAAACCGCGCACGCCAGCAAGCTCGGCGACGTCCAAAAAATGAGTTATCAGATGGTTAATTCGCTGAGTGAGGACATCATGGAAACCGTTGCAAGGAGAAGCGTGGAGTATATCTGCCGTCTCAAACAGGACGAAGCCTTCTTCCTCGATTTTCTCCGCAAAAACGCTAATTTTTCCAATGATTTTGAGGTGTTGATCGCGCTGTGTGAGCATAATCCGGCATTTGTACGCAGCGAGTATTTCCGGGACAGGAAAAACCAGATAATTCATGCCTATATTCGGAAGGTCAAGAGCGGAAAAATTGTGCAGAACGCGGACAATCTGGTCATCGTGGGATCGCCATATGCCATGTTACTTTACGGCGCGACGGGAAAAGAAGTCGCAGTAGATGATGATGACACCTTTTCGGTGGAGCCAGGGACAATCCAGTGCTACACAAAGAGGTTTTCTCCCGGAGATTTCCTGGCGTTCTTCCGAAGCCCCTTCAACTCGAAGAACAATTTGACCTATCTCCATAACGTGTACGACGAGCGCTTGGAGAAATATTTTGATTTTAGTAATGAAATCGTCGCAGTGAACATGATTGGGACAGATTTTCAAGACCGTAATAACGGTTCGGATCAGGATTCCGATAGTGGCTACTGTACAAATCAGCCCGATGTTGTAGAGCACGCCCGACGCTGTTATCTGGAATACCCCACAATCGTTAATAATATACCGAAAGATAAGAATATCTATGACAACACCCCGGCGGAATTTGCCCGCATGGACAACACCCTCGCCGGAGCACAGCGGGATATTGGAGAATCCAGTAACCTCGCCCAGATCGCGCAGACATACGATTGTACATTCGACGACGAGAAATATAAGGATTATGTATGTATCCTCTCAGTATTGGCTCAAATCGCAATCGACAACGCAAAACGCCGCTTCGATATTGATGTCGGCGCCGAAATCCAGCGCATCAAGCGAGATATGGACATCACAACCAATAAATACCCGATTTTCTGGCGACTCATCAAGAAAGACTTCGACATGAACCGGGTAAATTTCGAGCTTCACTGTCCGATGAACTCCCTCTACAACGTGCGGATCCCGGAATTCAAGCCGGACTCCTCTCTCATCGCGACGAGTGAGTTTTTCCAGAAAGTCGCCCCTGAAAAATCATATGCAACCTGCAAAAAGGTAGAAGCCTTGATTGAGAAATTCTCTCTCCGACTCTACGAGTGCAACGTCAACGGGCATGACCACGAGGCTCATCTACTCCTCCGAAACGATTTTGAGGACCTGATCGCGGCAATCAAGTCGCAGTACATCTCTTCAAACTACATCGGTCTTTTCTCGTGGCTGATCGACCGCGCGTTCCTGATCACCCCGAAGGTGGCGGCACAAATCGGGTCGCTGGAAACCACATTGAACAAGAACCGGTCGCTGCTCCTGAAAGTGCTGTACGACGTGAACCCGAAGTCGCTCCTGAAATGCTTCTCGGCGAACCTCCCGGCAGCCTGACCCGGAAAATCCCCGGAAACCCATATGAAATATCGTTATTTTGTGAATTTTGCACAATTTTAGCTCGGAATTTTTGTTCAAAAATGACCCCGAAAATGGCATTTTTCAGAGGGGCAAAATTTTTTGACACCCCAAAAAGCCTTATTTTACAAGGCTTTCCCAGAACGGGTCTCGTCATACTAATGATAGAGAACGTGAGCGGTCAAGGTGTGCCGAGTTTTCCATGCGACGGTATGCACAGTAGGCACGCGGATAAAACCGGGACTCCTGCAAAAAGCTAATTGCGGGGACTCTTCCACGACTATCTATCGCCGCTGGATTGCCGATGCGGTTGACAAATATGGCGCCGCGGTTTCTTGGGGAGTTGAGCAACCTAAGTTACGCCTGGGGAGAGTAAGCCTTTGCTCGTAAGAAACCAGGAAGTTGCAGTTGGAATTTTAGCTGTGATGGCTCAAAGGCAAACAAAAAATCTTTCTCGGCGGGAGGTCTTCGGGTCTTCTGCCGGGTGATTCATGCGGGATAGAGCAGTTTGGAAGCTCGTCGGGTTCATGCCCCGGAGGTCGGAGGTTCAAATCCTTCTCCCGCTATTATGGTGTTCGTGGTGTAACTGGTAGCACATCAGCCATTAAAAGGATGATCTTGCTGATGGTCTAGGTTCGATTCCTAGCGAACACCCTATAGTCACTTTAAATTACTTTTGGGGAGGTATACCGTAACTGGTAGCGGGGCAGCCTGTAAAGCTGTTGCCTTCGGGTTCTGGAAGTTCGAGTCTTTCTCTCCCCACTGTCACCCTCAAATTATCAGAATATTTTGAAATTTCAGCTATATAGATCGATCTAAGTAGTGGATCACTATATAGATCTAGATCTTCTAATTTAGTATATATCTTTCTAATTATAGATCTATACCCCCACTTTCTTCAGATCTTCTAGTTTATTCTTACTTCTAGATCTTGAGGAGTATTCATTCACTTCGTTCATTCATACTCCTTTCGGCGCCAGTGCCATCGAGACAAATCCCGTCGCGATATGAATTGGCATGGCACTGTCGTCGAAGAAACAATACTGAAATTTTCTCAATACAGAATCCTCCCGCCAGTGTCCCGGCACCAGAAAGTTCTTCCCTCTCTCTGCTTTCTTGTGCTGGGTTCGGCAGAAGGTGAAATCGCAGAATCATCCCCCCCCCATTCTATCTGCGACGTATTCTGTTGCGGGAATCGAATATGCTCGGTATCCGGCTGGATGAGGGCGCGGATTTGAAATCCGTTGGGCGTAACTGCCTTGTGGGTTCGAGTCCTACACCGAGCGCTTATGTTCCTGTTGCGACGTCTGCACGAAGACTGTTGTACTGGGAATCTTCGGAGATTCGTGTGTGTCGAAGAAGTGATTGGCAGTATTAAGAAACTGCCCTCCGGTTGGTAGTGGCGTGGCATTACCCTGATTTTTTCTGGGTGTTTCTCATCATGGAATGGCGACGAGCTGAGAACAACGCCCTCACTTTCGATAGCTTAACTGGTTAGAGCGCACGCAGATCTCGTTAGATGGTGGTTCGAGTCCACCTCGAAAGGTTGACCCATAGCTCAGACGGTTAGAGCGGCGGTCTTATAAACCGTGTGCCGGAGTTCAATTCTCCGTGGGTCTATCTTGTTTCATATTACTTACCTCCAAAACGGCGTGATGGAGTAACGGTATCTCAGGAGATTGCTAATCTCTCCATCGGGCAAACCGATGTCCACGTTCGAATCGTGGTCGCGCCGCTCATCTTCATTCTTCATATTTTTCCTTTCTAACTCCTCTGTGGAGGCGTCGCAGTGAGGTGGCTGCTCACATTTCCGGGTCATACCGGATGCGACGATTTATTTAGTGATGGCAGAAAGCTACAGAAATCATACGGGTTGGCACTACGTCCGGTTGGAGTCCGGCGCACTAAATTTTAATTTAATCACTGGTTAGCTATGGCTAACTAAATATAAACAAAAAGTAGGTGTTACCAATCGAAAAAATTACCAAGGCAGAAATGCAGTATCTTCGCGAGCATGGCGTCAGATTTGGGGAAAGCGGAATTTCTCATACAGTCGCGCGTCATCGCAGAACCTATTATGCAACGGAGTCTCGTCGAAACACAGAATTGCTGAAACGCTTCCGTGAATCCAATCTCCTGTTGACGGTCGAGTAGAAAGGCGGGGATACTATCAAATTTTACGATACGAACGCCCTTCTGGATTTACAGGAGCGGGTGTTAGAAGAACCTTTTCTCATCTCAGCAGTAACTCTGAGAGAACTTGAAGACATCAAGGTTTCCCGGAATAAGGATGACGATGTGAAATTCCGCGCGCGACGTATTCTGCATATCCTGGACGAACATCCGGATATATACGCGATGGCAGACATCACTACTGCCACATACAATGCCCTTGCTGAACGCAAGATGCCAGACACACCGGATAATCTGATTTGTGTAAGTGCGGCTTATATTAAATCCACTTCCCATCCAGATCTGGAATTTGTCACTAACGATCTGGCGTGCAAGATGATTGCAAAAAATGTTTTCGGATTGCCAGTATCAAGTGTAGAGACGGTTTCAGATGATTATTCAGGTTATCGCGACATTGTCTTTTCTGATGAGGAAATGGCATATCTGTACGAGCATCCGGACGAGAACAATTCTTCTCTTCTGGAAAATGAGTATCTAATTGTGCGGAATGAAAGCGGCAAAGTAGCAGATATTCTGGTTTGGCGTAACGGTTCTCATCAGAGTTTGCGAATCCCGAAGGTGAAGTCGAATCACTTAGGCACAATCAAGCCATATCAGGGCGACGTTTATCAGCGAATGGTCATGGACAGTTTATCCAACAACCAGATCACGATGATTAAGGGACCGGCTGGAACCGGAAAATCATTACTGGCTCTGGGCTATCTGATGTCTCTGCTGGAACGCGGGGAAATTGAGCGGATCATTGTGTTCTGTAATACCGTCGCGACGATAAATTCGGCAAAGATCGGATACCTGCCGGGAAACAGGGATGAAAAATTGCTCGATTCTTCTATAGGAAATATGCTCTCCGCAAAGCTTGGGGATTCATTCGGACTTGAACGATTAGTCATGCAGGAAAAAATCACGTTGCTGCCAATGTCTGATATCCGTGGGTTCGACACCTCCAATATGAAGGCGGGGATTTATATTACTGAAGCTCAAAACATGGATATATCGCTCATGAAACTTGCATTGCAGCGAATCGGAAACGATTCCATCTGCATTGTTGAAGGCGATTACAATACTCAGGTCGATTTGCTGCAGTATGCCGGGAGAAACAACGGTATGCGACGGATGTCGGAAGTCTTTAGAGGAAACGACATCTACGGAGAAATCGAGCTGAAAAATATTTACCGGAGCAAGATCGCACTCATCGCTGAGGAGATGTAATCGCGACGGAATTTAAAAGGAAAGAAGGAATCACTATTACAGGATTAGAAATTGCTATTCCACCGCAGCTTGAAAATATGCAACTTCCAGATCCGGGACTGGTAAACTTTTACCGGCTTGCGGAAAATCGGATTGTGTACCTTGACGCGGAAATTGATGAAAGCGTTTTGGAACTGCAGAAAATGATTTTCAGTTGGAATCTGGAAGACAAGGATATGGGGCTTCCGACGGAAAACCGTCAGCCTATCGTACTTATCATCGACAGTCCGGGCGGAATGTTGGATGAAACAATGTCCATTTGCTCCACGATCAAGCTCTCAAAAACGCCGATTTATACAGTAAATGTGGCACAGGCATATTCCGGCGCGGCGCTGATCTTCATGTCGGGTCATCGACGTTTCGTATTCCCATACGCCAAAACAATGATTCATTCGGGCGGAACAACGGGAATCGGCGGAACTTTTGAACAGACAGAGGCGGCGCAAAAACTGTATCGGAAACAAATCGCCGAAATGGGCGATTACATTCTGGCGAACTCGAAAATCGAACAGAAAGTATTCAAACGAAATCAGGCAAAAGACTGGTATTTCACTGCTCAGGAAGCCGTGGACTATGGTCTGGCTGACGAGGTCATCGCTGATCTCGACTCAATTCTGTAAGCAGGAGGAATAGTAGGAAATGGCTCAGTGCTTTTCATACAAAGAAACAAAAACCACCACTATGAAGGTTGCAGGAATCCTGGACGCCGACGCTATGGTAATTCATACCGATGACGGCGAACGCTCCATCAAAACGCTGCTCTCCTACTTTAATGGTGCCGAAATCGACTTTTCAATTAAGGTAAAGAGCGAGCGCGACCTTGACGAGCCTCTGGATTTCATTCCAGAAGACGCCGAGTAGGAAGTGGGTGGTTTCTATCGAATACAAACGATTTGAAGGGGAATCCGACGAGGAACTGATCTACCGCATCACCGGCGAAAAAGAAAAAATCGGGTCGTGGCAGGATGTAGCAGATATTCTCAACAGGCTTCTCGGAACGGAATACACCGAATCAAAGTTTCGTAAACAGCGGCAGACATTCGATCGGATGTTTGCATCGGTCAAGGCTGCCGAATCTGATTATGCGATGGAGATTCAAAATAAACTGCGGGAGTTGGCTCGCGAAAAAATCAAATACCAGGATGAACGTCGCGCATGGAACGCACAGAACTATGCTGCGGCGAGGATTGACGAAACGATGGAACGAATTGAGGCTGGACTGCGGGATGCGGGTAAAATCAATTTTCCGGAAGTTAAAGTCACTCAGAATGATGGTTCAAAAGAAATAGTCTGTCTTCTAGCGGATTTACATATCGGGCAATGCTTCTCTTCTGTTTTTGGAGAGTACGACGTTGATATTGCGGCAATCCGGCTGCTCGAATATTCGAGTAGGGTTAAGGAAATTGGCAAACGACACGGTGCTCGTGTGGTGCGGGTTGTTTCCGTCGGGGATCAGATTTCTGGCAATATCCACTCGGCAATCGTCGCTGCTAATCAGGAAAATGTGATCGAGCAGGTCAAAATTGCTTCCCGGCTGATCGCGTGGTTCTGCAATGAATTATATAAAACATTTGAAGAGGTTTATTTCTATGACGTCTTCGGCAACCATTCGCGAATCACTCCAAATAAAAAAGACGCTATCAAGGACGAACGTCTGGACGATCTGGTTGGATGGTCGGCGTGTCAGATGTTGGCGCATTTGCCGAATTTTCATGACGAGCGGAAGGCGGCGCGGCTGGATTCAACTCTTGGAAAATTCCAGATCGGCAGAAAAACATACTGCTTCATTCACGGAGATATGGATACGATTAGTCGCGACGGAATCAACCGTTTAAGTGCGGCGTGCAAAACAAAGCCGGATTACATTCTGCTTGGACACAACCATACGCCGGAAATGCGCGAAATTGATGGGGTTCAGGTGTTCCAGTCTGGATCATTGCCCGGAAGCGGCGACGATTTCACAATGGCGCATCGACTCATTAGCAAACCGTCTCAGACCGTATTGGTTTGCGGCGATGAAGGCGTGGAGTGCTGTTATAACATCGCTCTCGGAGGTGATGGTCATGAGTAATGCTGCGTCTGAATTTGATGCGCTGGTGGATTTCATCCGGAAGGAAACCGGCTGCCAGAAGAAAACCATTGAAAAAGTATTAAATGCTGAAACGCGATACCTGATTGAGATCGGGGTTTTTGTCGCAAAAGATAAAACAAATAAGGATTAAAGGAGATTTCACACAATGAACAGAGTAGAACTTTCTAACGTAGTAGCACAGGTAACAGGCAACACAAAGAAGAGCGTGGACGAGATTATTTCCACTGCGTTTGATGCCATCAAAGAGGCTGTAGCCAGAGGCGAGGATGTAACCATTGCAAAATTCGGTGCGTTCAAGCAGACCGTTCGCCCGGCAGGAACCTATCGCAATCCGAAGACCGGTGAGACGGTTAAGAAAGGCGAGATTAAAGGCGCTAAATTCAAGATTTCTTCCAGCTTCAAAAACACAGTGAAAGGCGAGTAATTATGATTAAAGAGTCTTATAAGAACGTCGATGAATTTGTTGGTGAGTTTTCAAAAGCCTACCAGTTCTATTCGGCGCTCGATGATGAGGCTTCTGTCGTTGCGGTACTGCCTGTCGATATTGCTCGGCAGGTGGTTCTCGCCATGATTTCTGACGGAGCCTATGATATGGATGGCATTTCATTCAGAGATGAGTACACGAGTAAACCGCTTGAGATCGCACTGATTACTTTGTATGACAATTGTGTTTCTGTCGAAAATGCCCGCGCACAGTCCGGTGATTACCTCTATTGTGGTCCAGATGTGGCGTATGTATATAAGGATTTCGCGGCGGGCTTCGAGAAGGCTAATTCAAAAGCCAATATGATCGAGGTGATCGGCTTCAACGGCGAGACCGAAAAAGGTAAGGAGCTTGGCAGCGACGTAACCGTTTACACGGCTAACGGCAAGGTTGTCGGCTTCTTGATGAAAAAGAATGTCGATGGCGGGATAACGTACTTCTCTTATATGAATGTCGATCAGGACAAGGTGTTTGAGATAGCAGAATATTTCGAAATCGATCTTAATAAGGAGCTTGAAAATGAGTGATTTACTGAAATCCCTCGACTGGATGCAGCTCATTCAGACCATCTGGACGGTTGTTCTGGTTCCAATCTTCGGCTGGGCGGGCAAAGAGCTTCATGACTGGGCGAAGGCTCGGAAAATTGAAAAGTATACGGATATGCTCTACGCTGCCGTCGCAAAGGTCGTCAAGGAAATGTATCAGACTGTGGTGAATTCGATCAAGGGAACCGCAGACTGGACGCCGGAAAAACAAGCTGAAATTCTTGAAATCGCTAAGACCAAGATTATCGCGGCTATCACTTCTGATGGATATGATCTGCTGCGGGAGGCTAACCAAGATTTTGAGGACTGGCTGACGAGTCTGATCGAGGCAGAGCTGTATGATTTGAAATATGGGAAGTCCGATAAATAATTTTTCACGGTGGGGTCGATGGGAAAAGCTGTAAGAAAGCCTCGCCCGTCACCTCCACACTGGTATTGGCTCGATGTAGACGGTTGTTGGGATTGCCGAAATCGCAATGGATGCGGAGGCTGTAAAAGGTTGAAGCGGCAGGCGGCTATGGAAAGAGAAAAACGAAATCGGGCAGGCAGGGTGAGTAAACCTCTCTGTGACGAATAACGTGATAAAACATGGGGAGTCCGAGTAGGCTTCCGACTCGCAGGAGGATATAGATCATCCATCTCTTCTGCGACGAATAAAAGACATCGCCTACAGGGCATTGTGTGACCGCTCTCTTCGAGGGCGGCGCACAAATAAAAGCTGGTAGTTTATTGCTGCCGAAGTACCCGGCTAGTCAAACGGTAAGACAAGCGGTTTTGATCCGTTGATTGTCGGTTCGAATCCGGCGCTGGGTGTTACGCTTATTATCTAACGAGCGAAATTAAGAAATGTTCAAATGAATGAAACAAAGGAGAAGATAAATGAACGATCCTAAAATAATTACTATTTTCAGTCAGAAATTAGCCGGTTATCTTATGATGCATTCTTTCGTGTTGATTGGTATGCGTCCCAACAATAATAATGCCGGAAAAAATGTTTTCTTTTTCAATAATACGCCGGATTTGCGGATGGCGCTTGAAGAGTATAGAACTCTCAGAGCGTAAAGGTCAAATACGGTGGTTCATATGAATGATTCAAAGAAAACAAATGATAAAGTACGAAAAAAAGTGGGAACCATTGTCGATGAGGATGGAGTTATTCTTGGTGGAATATATGAAGGCGACAAAATTGTGGTTCCCAAACAGCAGGAATATCGAAATAGATATATAACAAATTTTCAAAAAAAGGAGGCATTAA
>ERZ772878.1133-NODE-1133-length-15216-cov-3.72106_pt1 | contig 15216 bp, 13 predicted proteins | sample MGYA00580578_ERZ772878 | MGnify/ENA primary metagenome ERZ772878 (study PRJEB29015, sample SAMEA2737686) | human gut metagenome | biome: human gut; feature: human-associated habitat; material: faeces | place: China | collected 2012 ...
CGATTACAAGTTTCAAAAAACGCAGAAAATTTATCCATTCCTTTTAATAAATTAACACATTCGGGCATTTTTGTAAAGTTTTCCCTGATTTGCTTTCAAAATTGTACTTGAAAAAATACAAAAAATGTCTAATGATCATTACCGGAACATGAAATTCTTTCTCATCTCCTCCGGATCGTCTGCTGCTTCCATGGCAGTTTCCGGCATGATCACGCCTTTTCCCGCCAGTTCTGCTAAAAACCGGTCCATGGTAACGGAGCCGTCTTTTCCGCCGGACATAAGATAACTTTGCATCTGAGGGGTCTTTCCGTCACGGATCAGGTTCCGGACAGGCGGAGTGATCATCATCAGTTCGCAGGCAGCAGCACGACCTCTGCCCGTAGCCCTTGGTACAAGCTGCTGTGCCAGAACTGCCTTTAATGTCATGGAAAGCTGCAGGCGGATCTGAGGCTGCTTGTTTTCCGGGAATACGCCTACAATTCGGTCAATACTGTCCACTGCTGAATTGGTATGGATGGTGGAGAATACCAGATGGCCGGTCTCCGCTGCTACCAGGGCAGTTTCAATGGTCTCCGGGGTACGCATTTCTCCGATGAGGATCACATCCGGGTCCTCTCGCAGGGAAGCATACAGTCCGTGTTCGTAATCTTCTACGTCCACGCCAACCTCTCTCTGGTTGATAATGGCTTTTTTCGGTGTGTAAACATACTCAATAGGATCTTCCAGTGTAATAATATGAAGAGGTCTTGTCTGGTTGATCTCATCTAAGATAGCTGCCAGAGTAGTAGATTTTCCGCTTCCTGTCTCTCCTGTTACCAGGATAATGCCTTTGTTCCACTTTGGGAACTGGCGTACTGCCTGGGGCAGTCCCAGCTCATCCAGTTTCGGGATACGGTTGCTTAAAAGTCGCAGGGCTGCGGAAATAGCTCCCTGCTGGCGGAAAAGATTAACTCGGATCCGTCGTCCTGCAAGAGTGGCTGCAAAGTCAAGCTGACCGATGGAGTCGATCTTCTTTATATGTTCTCCTGCCAGTTCCAGACCGTAGGTGTCACAGTCCTCTTTGCTTAAAGGTACGTCTGCCAGGTTGACGATCTCACCGTCTATACGACATTTAGGTGGAAGTCCTGCGATCAGATGCACATCGGAAGCCCGCTTTTCTGCTGCCATGGCGATCAGTTCTTCTACATTATACATATACATATGTCTGTTTTATCCTTTCTGGTTGCTGTAGCCTCTGCGCTTCCCACTCAGCTTAGAGGCTGGACAGAGTACGGATCACCTCATCCACTGTGGTAATTCCCTTGTCCACCATTTCCTGTGCATGTTCTGCCATGGTGATATAACCGCTTTCCTTTCGTGCCACTTCCATAAACTTCTGGCGGTCTGCCCCTTCCATGATACAGCGGCGCAGGCCTTCCTGTATGGTCATAACCTCAAATACACCGATACGTCCTCTGTAGCCGGAATGGAAGCAACGGTCGCAGCCTACTCCATGCCAGTATATCTTTCCCGGAATATCCGGCATTTTCGCCAGTTCCAGGGCTTTTTTCGGCGGTACATACTCCGTTTTACAGCTGGTGCAGATACGACGCAGCAGTCGCTGGGAGATAACACCTCGCAGACCGGAAGCGATCAGATAAGGAGGTACGCCCATGTCGCGAAGACGGTCGATAGCGGAAATCGCGTCTTCTGTATGGATGGTGGTGATAACCAGATGGCCGGTCATAGCAGCTCTCATGGCGATCTCTGCTGTCTCACCGTCTCGGATCTCACCTACGCAGATGATATCCGGGTCCTGACGCAGGATGGAACGAAGTCCGATCTACGAAGTCCGGAAGCGAAGGTCAGACCTACTTTTTCATTGATCTGTACCTGGGTAGCGCCTTTGATATGGTACTCTACCGGATCCTCCAGTGTGATCAGGTTGGTACGGTCAGAAAGCAGTTCCCTTACCAGTGTATACATAGTGGAGGACTTACCGGAACCGGTAGGACCTACGATCATGATAACACCGGAAGTCAGGCCTAACAGTTTGTCGATTTTTGCGTCTTCTGACGCTGCCATACCAATGCTCCTGCGGTTTAACGCCTCTTCATTTCTCCTGAGAATTCGGATAACTACTTTTTCACCGTAGATCGTTGGCAGTGTGGAAGTACGCATATCCAGGTCTGTTCCTTTCATAGGAAGGACCGCACGGCCGTCCTGGGGGATCCTTTTTTCCACAATATCCAGTCCGGACATGATCTTTAAACGGGAAGTAACAGAGTCTTTTAACTCTACAGGAATGGTCATGATCCGGTGGAGCTGTCCGTCAATACGCATGCGGACTACCATTTCCTCTTCGGAAGGCTCAAAATGGATATCGGAAGCGTTTTCCAGAAAAGCACGTTCAATAATGGAGTTTACCAGACGCACCATAGGAGTGGCATTTTCCTGGTTTTCACTGGTCCTTGCAATTTCATTTTCCGCAGCTGCGGCAGTTTCTGCCCGGATCTGTGCCATTTCCTTCATTTCCATATAAAACGTTGATGGCATGCTTTACCGCAGGCTCAGAAGCGATCATCGGCACAATACGCTTCTTGGAAGTACGCTGGGCTTCCTCCACAGCCATGAAGTTTAATGGATCCGCCATTGCCAGATACAGCTGGTCCTTGGAAACACGCACCGGCACAATGTTCATTTTCTTAGCCAGGTTTTTCGGCACATAAGAGGACATTTCCGGTGTAATATCCGTTTTTGTCAGGTCAATATAGTCAATACCAAGCTGCATACGCAGCGCATCGATCAGCTGATGTTCCGTAATAAAATTATGTTTTACCAGAGTGGTTCCCAGACGGTCCTTTTCTTTTGCCTGAAATTCCAGGGCCTGTTTTAACTGGTCATTGGTAAGCAGTCCCAGTTCGATCAGCATATCGCCCAATCGTTTTGTACGCATATCTTCCTTTTATCCTTTCTCATTTGTTCTAAATCCATGCAAGTACATCTCTGAAACTGATTATACTCTGCTTTTCCCATACTGGCAAATACTGTTCCGGTTTTTACCTGCTGCTTTTTTCAGAAGATGCCTGTAAAAAGGCATCTGCGCAGCGGTCCCAGGTAAATGTAGCCGCCATTTTTTCAGAGCTTTCCTGCAGATCCTTTTCCGAAGGATAGGGGCCGGTGATCCATTCTGCCATCTCATCATCATTTTCGCAGAGCTTGTGTCCCTTCATATCTTTTAATGTTACAGAAGGTCCCAGGGCGCGGATAGCAGCCACAGAGGTTTTATAATAAACCGCCTCCATGATCGCCATACCGAAGATCTCCCCTTTGTTCATGTTCAGATAATGATCGGACATTTCATAGATCTCCCACATCTTCTCATAAGGAACATTGGGATAGATCTTTACTTCTTTTTCCAGACCGTTTTTGCGGATCTTTTCATTCAGTTCTTCTTCCAGCGGACCGTTTCCCACAATGATCAGCTTAAATTTCTTCTTACCTTTTACCTGCAAAAACAGATCAATCAGCTCTAAAGGACGTTTTTCCCAGGATAAGCGGGAAACATTGCATAAGATCACGTCATCTGCTTCAAATCCATGTTCTTTTCTCAGGCGCATTTTCTCATCCGCCGGGATATTTTTCTTTAAAACAGCGGTATCCAGTCCCACCGGTGCGATCACTGCGTGAGGGATACCCAGCTGCCTTAATTCCTCTTTTGCAGCGCTTGTCTTTGCCAGGACCGGATTTTTCTTATAGATTCTTAAGGTACCTGCTGCAAAAAGGGCATTCATCACCTTGCTTTTAAAATTGGAGTCCAGGCTGTGGGCAGTTCCCACATAGGCCGCAAAGGGAATGCGGCGGCGCCTGCACCATCTGTATACATGAGGCAGGAAGATCTGCTGGTCTCCGAAGCAGAACAGGGCTTTTAACTGCGGGTCCAGATATTTACAGTCCATAAAGCCGTGCGCTCCCAGATGCTTCATGGGAAGATACCAGATGGTCAGATTTTTTTCCACCTGGACCTTTTCCTCTTTTTCTGAGGGGTCGATCCCCTTATAGATCATCACTTCATGGCCTTTTCGTGCCAGCGCCCGTCCTAAACCGATCTCCTGGCTGTTGTAGTATCCTCTTCTGCCAAATCCATTGATCATGGTACATAAAATTCCAAGTTTCATCTGTTTTCCTCCACCCATCTTTCTCATCTTCCGGAAATCATTTATAAACTCCGGTATTTCCATACCAGCTTTACAATTCCCATATCGTCAATGAAATATCGTTTAAAAAGACGGCGGGGTTCTTTTAAGAAGCGGTAAAACCATTCCAGGCCACACTGGCTGATCCATCTTGGCGCCCGTTTGATATTTCCTGCCAGAAAATCTACAGTCGCCCCTGCACATACGGATACAATGGCGCCGCATTTTTTATAATTTTCATAGATCCATTTTTCCTGTTTGGGACATCCAAAGCAGGCAAGGAGCAGGTCCGGATGGGTCTTTGCTACCAGATGGTTGATCTTTTCTATTTCTTTGGCATCTTTTTCAAAGCCTAACGGCGGGGCGTAGGTTCCGGCAATGCTCATTCCCGGATAATGCTTTTTCACGTTTTTTGCTGCTTTTTTCGCAGTATCCCCCAGACCTCCCAGGATAAATACACTTCTGTTTTCCCTGGAAAGTTCGTCAAGCAGCTCCGGTACCAGATCGGAACCGGAGATCTTTTCCCGGATAGGGGTATTTCCTTTCATTTTGGAAATCCAGACTAAGGGCTGGCCGTCTACCAGCGTCAGATCCGCTTCATCGGAGATCTTCTTTAAATAGGGATCTTTTTCCATTTTCATTACAACATCTACATTTACTTCTACAACGTAGGAAGTCTGTTTTTCACGGATCATATCATGGATCCGGTTTACTGACTCCATCATAGTAAGGTTATTTACATAAACATTCAGCAGTCTTTGTTTTTCCATCGGTGTTTCCCTCTATGTTTATATTTTGTGTTTATCTTTTATTTTTCCATAAAAATTCTTTCAGATCCGATGCCGGAAACAGGAGCACACACAAAAGTGGCATCAATATCACTCCTGCCAGACATGTTTTTAAAAATAACCCCATCCATGTTGAAACAAAAGGCCAGTGCAGGCGCAGGAAATGACCGATCCCCGTTACGGTCACTGCGGACAGCACATTCCGTATGATTGTTGGATAAAATTCTTTCTTTGAAAGTCCCAGGCAATGGGCGGCATAAAGAGGAGCATCAAAAAAATGCACTCCGTTGATCACCAGTGTGGTCAAAAGAACGGCATACCCTCCTGCCGACGTCCACTTTAATAAAAGGATCATGGAGATCACATTTGCCACTCCCATAAGAATAGTTACAATGCTTGGAACTTTCAGGCGCTTGGTCAATGTGTATACATAATACAGCGGATTGACGGTTCCCGGTACCAGATCGCTTGCCAGAACGATCATGGCTCCCCAGAAAATAAATTTCGTATTCTGCCCTGGCAGCCATATACGAAAGAAATCATAGCCGCTGACAGAAAAAAGGCCGATCACCATTGCCTCAAAAAAGCCGGTACAGCGCATGGCTTTTTTCAGAAGTTCTGTCAGCTGGGACATCCTTTTTTCCGCATACAGCATTAAAAGCCTTGGTTTAAAGGAAGAACTGACTTTCATAATAACGCTGTTGCTTAAAAACGCAATGGTTTTTACAACTGAGATCTGACCTAAGACCACTGCATCCAGCATCCGGTTGGTGATCCACAGGTCCAGACCATTATTTAACACATTTCCCAGGTTGTTGATGGATGTCCATATGCCTGTAGAAACGATCTCCCAGATAGCCCCGGGAGACCATTTATCCCGCCCAAAGCGCAGATCCGGCAGAAGTTTCCGGCTGACAGCTACATTTGCCAACAGTAAAAACAGCGCCGCTGACATAGATGCCAGTCCCACATACCATACGTGCGGGAACCAGTTTAGGCATACAAAAAGCAGGATCCCTGCCTGCAAAAGATAGGCTCCGCTTTGCAGCCGTTCTGTTATATCGATGCGGTCCGCGATAAAGGCGGCTGTTTCAAAGGCAGTCCGCATGACCACCATGATATAGCGCACCTCTTCTATTACAGCAGCCACCGGATTCTGACACCTGTGGGATCTTACAAAACCAGGTGATCTTTAAGATCATGGCGATCCCCAGCAAAAATACCATTCCCCCGAGAACGGCATCTGCCACAATGGTAGAGGAAAAATACCGGTTTGCCTCCTCTTTCTGTCCTTTGTGGTATGCCACGGAAATAAAACGGCCTGCGTAGGCGTTCAGGCTAACGGAGATCACATCCACATAGCTGATAAAGGTATTTGCAAGGGCTACAAAGCCATAGGCTTCCACGCCGATATTATTGGTCACATAAGGCGTGATGAGAAAATTCATCAGGGTATTGATCAAAAGGGAAAACAGCGCCCAGAACATATTCATCATAATGGCCCGCTTCATACTTGTTTCCTGTTTCTGATTGTTCATCTTTTCCTGTACGCCTCCCACAGAACTTTTGCAGAGTTCTTCCAGCTGTACTTTTCCTCTGTGAGTTTCTCTATTTCTTTCTGATAGTCCAGATAAACTTCCCTGGACCAGTCCGCAGCCTGTAAAATAGCCTCTTTCAGCTTTTCAGGATCCTCACCGTCTGTTAAGATACCTGTCTTTCCATTTTGTGTTTCTTCCCGGAAAGCAGGAATATCACTGGTAATCACCGGTTTCCCATAACTGTAAGCCATTAAAAGGGCGCCGCTTCCGTAAATGTCCCGGTACGGGAACAGGCAGATATCCGCCTGACGGTAAAGGGCATCCAGTTCTTCATCGGGAATGTGCTTCTTTAAAAGGTCCACTGTATCTTCCAGCCCCAGATCCCGGATCATTGCCCCATAATCCGTGGGGTCCAGTTTGGGATGCTGGGCTCCGGCAATGATCACCTGGATCTTTTCCCGTTTTTCAGCCGGGATCTGTGCCAACGCTTTTAGCAGGATATCCACTCCCTTATATGGCCTTAAAATGCCAAACTGCAAAAACCGTATCTTCCGGTCTGTAAGCCCAAAATCTGTATTTTCCTCTTTTCTGATCTGGGTATAGCTTCCATGAGGGGTAATACAGATCTTTTCCTCCGGAATTTGATACTCTTTCATCAAAAGCTGCCTGCAATATTCATTATGCACCACCAACAGGTCACAGCAGTTATAAAAACGGCTGTACAGCTCCCTGTCCCCCGCTGAGGCTTCGTGGGGAAGGAGATTGTGTACTGTATGCACCAGACGGGGAATGTATTTTTTATTTTTACAGTACAGGGGGATCTCGTATTTTGCGTCTTTAAAGGACTGTACGTGGACTACATCATAGCTGCCCTTTTTGATCTCTTTTTGCAGACGGAACAGGCCTTTTCCATATTCCCATACAGCAGCCATTTTTCCTTTTCCGCCTGCGTACAGCTTATCTTTCCAGATGACCCCATCCAGATCCGTTCCTGCGTTCTTTTTACAAAATATGGTTATTTTCGCATATTTTCTCAATTCCCTGCACAATTCTACCACATACACACTGTTTGGCAGGAACTGGTCTACCATTAAAACTTTCATTTTCTCATCCCCCTGCCGATCCAAAAGGTCCCATATCCCATGGCAGTTCCCAGGGTATTGGTCAGAATATCATTTACATCACAGGTTCCGGAGGCTGTGATCATCTGTATGGTCTCGATCCATACCGAAAGCATGAGACCGTTCATCACTGCATATCCCGGATGGTCAAAGGCAGGATGGATCAGCGGAAACAACAGTCCCACCGGCACAAACAGGGCTACATTCTGCAGCATATGCCATACAGGCTGTAAACTGTGTTTTTGCAGCGCTTCCCCTACGCCTGTAAAAAGCTGCATCTGCAATCTGCTGTCTGTTCCCCCTTTTCTCCATAAAAGAGTCACAGCCAGTACTGCAAGCACATAGGTGAGAAGCAGGGCGCAGCCGCCTTTATTTAAGGTCCTTATATTCTGCATGATAAACCACAGTTCTCCGCCGAAGATCAAAAGAGACAACAGCACAAGAAGCATAAAAAGCACAATGCTGCTTTCTCCAGTGACCTGGAACACAAAAAACAGCATAACGCCTACACAGCCAAAAATACATAAAAGGATCATGGCTGCAGGCACTATCCCGCTCCTGTTCTGGATCCGTCCGGAGATCACGCCTAAGGCAGCGCAATAAGCCCCGAACAGGATCACAGCGCAGAGAAATAACTGCATCCCATCCCGCATATCCAAACTACTTAACATATTGTCTCCTCTTTGGCCCTACCCTTTGTTTATTGCAGGCAGATCCCATTGCGATAAATAAAAACAAAGTCTGATATTCATAAGTGGACATTGAACGTTCTGTCCAGCCAAATACCATAAACCACAGGATATACGCCGCACTGAACAGATAACCGGTCCATTCCATCCGCTCTGCTCCTATGGTGGAAATGATCATAGCCGTAAAATACGCGGCAACTCCAAACAGACCTACATTCATCCACAATTCCAGCAAAACATTGTGGGCGCCTGTTGTCATGCTTCCCATAAAAGAATTTCGTGAAAATGCCTGATGGACCATGGCAACTGCCTGTCGGTCCCTCCAGAACATTCCATATCCATATCCGGTAAATGTATGCCGGTTGATCATAACCTGGATGATCTGCCGCCACAACGGGATACGACCTGTTAAAGTGGCGTCCTTTCCGATCAAGGAAAATAATGGTTGAAACAGCGGTAAAATCGTAAGAGCCGTTATGAGAAAGGCAACGCTTAAGGTAACATAGATCACCCCAAGGGGCAGTCTTTTTCCCGGTTCCTCCTTATATTTTCCAAACAGCACATACAGTAGCGGAAAGATCAGGCATAACACAGCTCCCTTGGCATTGCACAGGACCAGAAAGATCCCCTGTGCAAGTAAAGAAAGGAGATACTTTCGCGATACGATCATCTGTTTTGCCCGCAGAATACGAAACCATGCGATCTGAAGGAGAATGCAAATGGAAAACTGGGATGCCGCATTGTTCTTTGTCCTTAAAAAACCGGTAAAATCATGTTCTCCCTGTTCCTGTGAGAAAACAGCTCCCGGTCTTAAAAGCATAAAAGCAAATGTAAGACAGGTAAATATCACCTGTGCCGCTGCGATCAGATGAAACAGTTTCTCCCCGTCATAATACTCTACCATCCAAAGTGCGAAAAAGATGGTGGCTGTATAACGGATACAGGAAATAAGCTGTTCACTGGGATACCGTGTCACCAGCATGGAGTCTAAGAAATAGACAGCTGCCATGAAATAAATAACCGCGTATTTTTCTTTCAGATCCAGCAGTTTCAGGCTCATAAAGCCGTCTTCACTGCTGGAAAACAGCATGAGAAGAAGCTGCGCCCCAAAGGATGCGTATTCCAGGATCTTGCTGCTGGCAGAACCAAGGAGCATGGTATATTTACCTGGAAATCCAAAGCTGACAAGCAGGATAAAGATAACAGTTGTGTCAACGATCCGGCTCTTTAAAAGATCTTTACGGCTGCTCTGACTGCTCAGGGTCTGTCTCTGACTGTTCTGTATCCTCATTTTCAAGTTCCTCCTGAGACTCTTCCCTTCCGCTCTCATTCATTCCCATCTGTACCAGAGCTTCGATGGCCTCCTGGTTGGAAAGCCGGTTTGATGTCTCTAACAGATCATCTGTCAGTTCTTCTAACAGACCATTAAATGCGGTATCTTCCTCTGTATGCGGATGGGTAGATTTTAAAGCCTGGGTCTCTTTTGCGGATTTCATCATGTCTTCCAGATCATTCAGATCATCCATGGTTTCTTTCATTGTTTCTGCTTCCGGCTTCTTCGGTTTTCTTCCCCGGTTTTCTACTACATTCCGTTCACCGCCGAAATATTTTCCCCCTGTTTTCTGGGCGGCATTTACAACACAGCCAAGGATACGGATCCCGGACTTGTCCAGCTTGTCAATGGCATTCTGGATCATCGGAAGAGCCACATCATCATAACGGATCACAAAAAGCACTGCCTGGGCGATCTGGTTCAGGCTTAATACATCAGAAACCTGTCCAACAGAAGGAGTATCAATGATCACATAGTCATAGTCCTTTTCAAGGCCTCTGATAAAATCAAATACCTGTCCGTCCATAGGAATGGCATTTCGTTCCAGTACGGATGGAAGCAGGTCCAGATACCCGGTAAGGGAGATCACTGCTTCTAGCGGATCCGTCTCCCCTTTATAAAGGGCATTTAATGTACGGCTGTAATCCACAGAATGTAAAAACATACTGCCCAGACGGGGATTTCTGGTATTCAGATCCACAAGAAGGACCTTCTTTTCCATATCGGACAGCTGTACTGCCAGATTGGCAGCAACTGTACTCTTTCCTTCCCCTTCTTCTGCGGATGTTACATAAAAACTGCAGGTCTCATCTTTCAGACCCAGACGGTTCTGCAAAATATAGGCAGCAGATGTAAAATTCTGGCGGACCGCTGAGTCGGTCATTCCATCTTTTTCCAAAATCACCCTTCCGTCCCTGAAATATTCCTGGTCATTTGGGATGATCCCCATAGTTTCCAGGCCAAACACATTTTCCACATCTTTCAGGTTCAGCAGAGTCGGACGCATGATCAGCTCCAGCATTGCCATACCGGCTCCCATGATAAAGCCCATCACACCTGTGATCAGCCAGATATGGGAAAGGCCGCCCATTCCCATGATATATTCTGCCTGCGGCTCATCAATAGTAGAAACAGATCCTACCATTAATGTTTTTGGAAGCACCTCACGGGAAGTATCCAAGATCGCGTTCATTAAGCGGATCCCTGTGTCTGCGTCATGCCATTTTAAGCTGATCTCAATGATCTGTGTCTCATTGTAACGCTCTATATCCAGATTTCTGGCGATGGCCACCGGATCCGGATCAACGATTCTCACACTTTCCGCTGCCTCACGCAGAACCCGCTCGCTTTTCATCACATACCCCACTGCATCTACCATATCCTGAGCCAGATAAAAATCATTAGGGTTAAAATAACTGGAATTCCCTGTAAAATTTCCTGTCTCAGACTGGGATGTTACTGCAATGGAACAGTTGATCCTGTAATTTGTATAATTTCCCTGTACATACGATATGCCGCTTAAGGCAGCACCAAACCCGCATCCAACCAGGACAAACGCCAGGATCATCTTCCAGCGTTTCCCGATCGCGTAAAGTAAATCTCCTACTCTGATCTGTACACCATTCATCGTTTTTTCTCACTGTCTTTTTTCTTATCTTCTTTTTTTCTTCTGCCTGCCAGTGTAATGCCTGCAAAGAGCAGAAGAATGATCACAACGGTTCCGCCAACCATACCGGCTGCCAGTGTAAGAATGCCCCGAAGAGTCAGTACTGTTACATTCCAGTTCTGTACCTGCGCTGTATCTGCTACTGTAAAGTCATAACGCTTCTCCCCGTCATCTCCCTGAAGCACATAGTAACTGCCTTCTTTTAAGTTGGTGAACATTTTTCCGCTTTTCCCTGATACCCAGGACTCGATCAGCTGATCCTGACTGTCATAAAGGGATAACTGGATATCTGCTACATCTTTTCGCAGGATCATATCCGTTCCATGGACAGATGTACGAAGCATCCTGTTTGTCAGATCCATTTCTGCCTGGTTTTCCCCGTTTATGCGTCCATAGGCATCTACATCTTCTGTATATTCGATCGGATCCAGCTGGTAATCTTCTATGGTCTGCTGCTGTCTGATCTTATAACTGGTATTCTTATCCAGGTCTGTAAGGAGGATCTGGCCATTTTGGTCTGTCTCTACAGTCTGGGAAACACCTGTTGTTCCATTGGTAACTGTAAATACTGCCCCGGACAGCGGCTGCTGCTGATATAATTCATCTGAAAGTTTTAAAGTGATCTTTGTCTTTTCTGTATCGATCTCATGGATCGGGGGGTCTTCCCCGTTTTTCTTCTCTACCAGAGCTTCCGGCTGTTCGTTGATCCCGGCGTAATAGCGGGGAATTCCCGCCTGTTCCAGTGTATAGCTTCCCAGATACAGTTCCTTACTCTCACCGTAACCATTTTCATCACAGGTAATGGTATCTACCAGCTGTCCCGCTATATAACGCACGGTACCATCCAGCGTGGCCACATCTTCTGCTGCCCGTACCTGGAAGGTTCCGCCTCCTACCGGGTCTTTGCTTAACAGATCTGACATCTGCACCCGGATCACGTTCTTGCTTGGTGATACACGGATCTGGACTACAAAAGGATCCGTCCAGTCATACATCTTATCCAGGTTAAAATAGGTATCCCCTGCCGCGTCATATCCTTCCGGTTCATTTAATTCCCGGAAGAAATAATCTCCCTGGTAGATTTTTTTCGGCAGATAAAATACGCCTTCCTCTGTTGTCTCATATTCACGATAGGAGATCTTTTCCGGATAATAGGTATTCAGGATCTGAAGGGCTCCCATTCCATTTTGCAGTCCCCAGTCTGTGCGGTACAGTTCAAAGCGGACTCCCTCATCCGGGATAATACGGTCTGTTTCGTCATCCACCAGCTCGGTAAATACCGCTGATTTGATGCCTTCGTCACCGTAACCGCCTCCGCCGGTCTGGATGATAGGCTGCTCCTGTCCGGATCCGCCTCCGTCTCCGGCCCCATCTCCTACATCCTCATGATCGCCGTTGCCTTTATATTCCTTCCAGCTCCAGCCGTCATCATCCGGACGGGTCTCCTGTGCCGTTGTCTCCTCTACGCCTTCTGTTTCATCATATTTATATCCTGTATAGTCACTTAAAAGATACAGGCCCAACAGCGCTACGATCAGCATCAGGACAAATACAAGTCCTGTCATCATATCCGTAGCAGGCTGCCAGTAATTATACTCTCCGTTCTGGTCTTTCCTACGCCGTCTCATGCATCCTGTCCTACCTTTAGGATTTTTTCAAACTCTTCGATTGATAATGGTCTGGAAAATACATATCCCTGGCCTTCTGTACATCCGCACTTACGCAGAAGTGATAACTGTTCCATGCTTTCGATCCCCTCTGCGGTAAGGGTCAGCCTCAGTGTCTTTGCCCGGTCAAACACATCCTGTACACTGCCGCTCTTCTTCTCTTTATTCAGGCTGCGCAGATCCAGTTTCAGTACATCCGCTCCGATCTCTCCTACAGAGTGCAGTCCCATATAGTCACCGTCAAAACCATCGAGGGCAATGCGGAAGCCTTTCTGCTGAAGGGACTTTTCCACTTCGGATACAATGCCGTAAACCTCTTTGTACGCATTTTCCGCAATATCGATATTTAAATATTTTGGCGGTATCCTGTATTTTTTCAGAAGTTCATCAAAGATCTCCACAACATCCATTGCAAGCAGGTCTGTTTTTGTTACGTTAATGGAAATCGCAAGAGGTTTTATACCCTCATCGATCCATCTGCGGATCATTGCGCATACATCTTCCCAGATCTTCTGATCCAGTTTTGTAATATATCCGTTATTTTCCAGTACCGGAATAAATACTGCAGGTGAGATCTCGCCCAACGCCGGGTGGTTCCAGCGCACCAAAGCTTCTGCACCTATGATCTTTCGTGTATTTAATTCATACTGAGGCTGTAACAGAAAAATAAATTCATTCTTTTTAAGGCCATTTAAGATCTGCGGCATCAGAAGACGCTCATTTCCAATGGCTGAGTCTGCAGTTGCCCCCATACCGGAAGCTGAATAATCATCTTTCTTTGGCAGACGGTCCAACAGATCCATGATCTGTCTTGTCTCTCTGCGGGAACGGTAGCGTTCCTGTTCCTGAGTAGTAGGAAGGACCACTCTGTGAAAAACTTCCAGAAAGATCCCCATTTCACGATCCATTGTATTACGGAGGATATTATTAGATATATTAAAAAGAATGGACAGGATAACACCTGCTATGGATGTATAGAATGCGGTATCAATACCGGTCAGAATGGACTGCACACTGCTAAGTGCCGCCTCAACCGTAACGAAGTTAATATTTCTAAGACCCCTAAGAAGGCCGATAAAGGTACCTAAAATTCCAAGACCTGTTAATGTTCCAGGGATCTGTGCAACGACTCCCTGCCAGCTGTAAAGAGCCAGGACATCTTCATTTAAAATATCTTCAAGATCACTGACGATCTGTCCATTCTGGCGCTGCTGCTTTACCTTGTCCCTGTATTCCCGAAACAACTGGTCCATTTTCTTCTGTCTGAAAAAACGGTCCATCTGTAAAGCGGTGATCCAGACCGACTTTTCCTCTGCTTCCGAGGCTCTCTGTATACTCTTCTGGCCTGTTAACAGTCCCTGTGTAAATGTAAGTACCGGTATCAGTCCATATATAATTCCTAAAAGCACTACAACGCCCATAACCGCAACTACGATCATAGAAAGCATGTTAGGCGCATAAGCTGTCAAAATGCCACAGCCTGACAGCAATATAACAATAAATATTGGCATCAATCTCTTCATACTGTGCCCCCTCTTTTGTTTTTAATGATTTTTGCCTATTCTACTGAATTTTACCGCATATTTCAAGTCTTTTACCCTATATTTTTTTTGACACAAAAATCTTTAAGGTATTAATTAAAGAAACAATATATTTTAGGCAAAGCAGTCGAAAGACTGTGACGCAAAGCTATAGGGCCTTTCAAATGGCAGCCAGTTGCTATTTTATTTCTTTACATTCCGTTCACAATTTACTTACAATTTGAACAAACTTTCTTCACGATTGTTTTCTATACTAAAGAGCGTAAAGAGTTAATGCAAACAACTTTTTTTCATAATACTCGGCGGACTGGAAAGTTTTCAGTCCGCCTCCTCCTTTTTAGGGATGTACTCTTGGAAGCTTTGTCCACCGGTATACCGGAAATGTGTGTTTTGCACAAAACAGCTTTTCATATTTTTCAATCTTTGTGCACACTTTTCCAAACTCCTATGCTATTATAATAGACGTAACCCCCCAATACATTATATAGTTTTTGCTACACCCCCATAAGAAACGAAATACCTTCTCCTTAAAAAGACCCGTTCCCCGACGGGTCTTTTTACTTACCTTTTTACCCTCCAAACTATCCCCCAAAAAAATTTTAAATTTTTTCAAAAAAATGTTTGACAAACCCATACCGCTGTGCTATTATATACGAGTCAGCGGCGAACAGTCAAGACAAAACAGAATAAGGCCTGAT
>ERZ772878.1139-NODE-1139-length-15118-cov-3.79672_pt1 | contig 15118 bp, 8 predicted proteins | sample MGYA00580578_ERZ772878 | MGnify/ENA primary metagenome ERZ772878 (study PRJEB29015, sample SAMEA2737686) | human gut metagenome | biome: human gut; feature: human-associated habitat; material: faeces | place: China | collected 2012 ...
TATGCGGGTGTAGTTCAATGGTAGAACACTAGCCTTCCAAGCTAGATACGTGGGTTCGATTCCCATCACCTGCTTTTTGTGTGCTCTTTTTTGAGTTATCCAGCGATGGGCATCGAACCCGGGTTCGGTCTACGCTCCGCTTCGGTCGGCGTTAAACAAGCGCCACTGGCGCTTAACTCTACACTCCGTTTCGGTCGGTGCCAAACAGGTGCCACTGGCACCTGGCACCCCATCACCTGCTTTTTGTGTGCGTACATTTTCCCGCCAAACCCTATTGACGGCGAAAATAGAAGATAGTATACTGATACTCAGATAAGTTCTTCGGGGCAGGGCGAAATTCCCTACCGGCGGTATAGTCCGCGAACCATGTTATATGGCCGATCCGGTGAAATTCCGGAACCGACAGTAAAGTCTGGATGAGAGAAGAAGATGCGACTGTTTTGGTCCTGATGTAGTTCATGAAAAGAAATACATAGGAGAAACAGAAAATATCAGTAAATCCCCGGATAGCTTGATCGGCTATCCGGTTTTTTTATGCTTTTCTTTTTGAACTGATATGAAAACGCATATTCCTCAGAAGATGAACTTACGAAAACGGGCTTTTTCAGATATCTGAAAGAACCAAAAAGTATATTTCATAACAGGGAGGAACGTAATGATGGAAAGAAAATTACTGAACACGAAAAATGTAGTGCTTATGGGCATGTTTGGTGCGTTAGCAGCAGTTCTTATGCTTTTTGAAGTGCCGCTGCCATTTTTGGCACCAAGCTTTTATGGACTTGATTTTGCAGAAGTGCCTATGCTGGTTGGAACCTTTGCTTTAGGACCGGCAGCCGGTATTGTGATGCAGATCGTAAAGATCCTGATCAAACTGATCTTAAAGCCAACTTCTACAGGTTTTGTAGGTGAATTTGCCAATGTAGTTATGAGCTGTGCCCTGATCCTTCCGGCAGGCTTTATCTACCGCTTTAAAAAGAGCAAGACCGGTGCTGTTGCAGGAATGGCAGTAGGAACGGTTCTTATGGCTGTTGTGGGCGTTGTAATGAATGCTCTGGTCATGATCCCGTTTTATTCCAACTTTATGCCTATCGATACCATTATCAAAGCAGGAGCAGCTGTCAATCCGGCAGTCAGCAGCGTATGGACACTGGCTATTTTCTGTGTGGGACCATTTAACCTGGTAAAAGGTGCCCTTACTTCTATGATCACTGCAGTTATCTATAAGCGGATCAGTGTTCTGATCCATGGAGCTTCCGGCGCTTATGGAGTTAAAAAGAGCCGTTTAAAAAAGGCATGAAAAAGGCTCTGAAAATTAATTTGAAAAAAATTAAAAAAATTTGAAAAAAGTGCTTGCATTTATGATAGCTCTGTGATAATATATACCTCGTTGGTGCGGTAAGCGCTGACGAATGAGTCTGTAGCTCAGTTGGATAGAGCAACGGCCTTCTAAGCCGTGGGTCGGGGGTTCGAATCCCTTCAGGCTCATTAGGCAAAAGCCTAATAAAAAAATATTGATGGTGGGTATGGCGAAGTTGGTTATCGCGCCAGATTGTGGCTCTGGAGGCCGAGGGTTCGAATCCCTCTACTCACCCTAATCCTCTTTCTGGAGCAGGAAGAGGATTTTTTAATATCTTGGGCTGTCGCCAAGCGGTAAAGGCACAGGACTTTGACTCCTGCATACGAGGGTTCGAATCCCGCCAGCCCAGTTGACTATAGCAGTCGGATTTCTGAAAAAGCAGGAGTCTGGCTACTTTTTGTTTGCAGAGAATATATATGTGGAGAGACAGGGGAGAAAATGGAAATATTTGGATTTAATTTCAAGAGCAAAGCAGAAAAGGAAAAAGAGGCAAGGGATTATATGGAACGGGTATTTCCTGGCGGTGAAAAAGAGCGGGAACAGGTTCGACAGGAACTGACAAAAAGATTACCGGAAAAAGACGAAACGGACTTGTTATTATGTTATGTCCATATCAGGGACCGGATGACTGGGACAGGGCTTTCTTTTGAGCAGGTTGCAGGCGAAGTAGAAAAGCTGCAATGGATCCCGGATATGGATCAGAAGTCTCTTGATGCGATCCGGGAAGTGATGGAACAGGTCTGTGCAGAACATAAAAAGTAGTAAAATTCTTTTAAAGGCAGAAAAAGAAAACGGCAAAAATCCAGTAAATATGCGGGTTTGACAGGCTTGAAAAAAATATTTAATTTTTTTGAAAAAAGTGTTGACAAAAACCATATCATTTATTATAATAATCTATGTTGCTGAGGAACACAGCAAGCAACAAAAAGAAATGCGTCAGTAGCTCAGTTGGATAGAGCATACGGCTACGGACCGTAGTGTCGGGAGTTCGAATCTTCTCTGGCGCATGTAAAAAGCAGATTCTTCGTGAGTCTGCTTTTTTTGTTGTCATATAATCGCAAATACACTGAAAAAATGATCGATCAACAGAGGATGGAGAAAAGAATGACAAAAGCAGTCTGGATGCTTCATGCAAAAAAAGCAGATTTTAATGGTCTGGCGGCAAGATTTCATATCAGTCCCATTACTGCCCGTATTATCAGAAACAGGGATATTACAGATATAGATGAATTTGATAAATATTTAAACGGAAGTTTAAAGGATCTGTATGAGCCAAGGCTGCTGCCGGATATGGAAAAGGCCATTTCTATATTAAAAGAAAAGATTGCTGCCGGTGCCCGGATCCGGATCGTAGGAGATTATGATATTGATGGTGTGTGTTCTACCTGCATTCTCTACAAAGGACTTAGCCGTGTAGGCGCAAAAGTTGATTATGTAATACCGGAGCGTATCAAAGACGGTTATGGTATTAATGAACATATTATTGAAAAGGCGGCTGCAGACGGCATCCACATGATACTTACCTGTGATAATGGAATTGCTGCTATTGACCAGATCGCAGAAGCAAAAGAACTGGGAATGACGGTAGTGATAACGGATCACCATGATATTCAGGTAGATGAGGTTTCGGAAACGGAGATCATGCCTTCTGCAGACGCCATTGTCAATCCCAAGAGAAAAGACAGTAAATATCCGTTCAGCGAGATCTGCGGCGCTATGGTGGCTTATAAGCTGATCCAGGTACTTTTTGAGGAATATGGGATTGACCGCCAGGAATGGCTGGATATGCTGGAGCTGGCGGCTATTGCTACAGTAGGCGATGTAATGAAGCTTAAGGATGAGAACCGCATTGTAGTAAAAGAGGGACTTAAAAAGCTGGCTAATACAAAGATCCAGGGTCTTGTAAGCCTGATGGAGAAAAATACACTGGATCCGGAGCATATAAGCGCCTATCACGTTGGCTTTGTGCTGGGCCCTTGTCTGAATGCCAGCGGCCGCTTAAAAACGGCCCAGATGGCTATGGAACTGCTTCTGGCAGAAAATAAGGCCCAGGCAGATGAACTGGCAGATGCGTTAAAGGCATTAAATGACGAGCGCAAGGACATGACCAAGGATGGGACAGATGCTGCCATAGAACAGGTGGAGACAGAGCTTAAGGATGATAAGGTGCTGGTAGTCTTTCTTCCGGACTGTCATGAGTCCCTGGCAGGCATTGTGGCGGGCAGGATCCGCGAGTATTATAATAAGCCTGTATTTGTCCTTACAAGGGCAGAAGGCTGTGCAAAAGGCTCAGGACGTTCTATAGAGGCATACCACATGTTTCACGCTCTGGTAGAGGTAAAAGACCTTCTGTTAAAGTTTGGCGGCCATCCTATGGCAGCAGGATTTTCACTGGAAGAGGCAAATATCGAAGAATTTCGCAGGCGGTTAAATGAAAATGCTGCAAAACGGCTTACAGAGGACGATTTTATCCCAAGAGTATGGATCGATGTTCCCATGCCGTTTGAATATATAACAGAGAGCCTGATCCGGGAATTAGAGCTTTTAGAGCCTTTTGGACAGGGAAATGAAAAGCCTCAGTTTGCCTTGAAATCCCTGAAAATACGAAGTGCTAGAGTGTTTGGCCGTAACCGGAATGTAGTGAAATTATCCCTGATGAATGAACGGGGCTTTTCCATGGACGGCGTGGTATTTACAGAAGGTGACTTATTTATGGAAGAAATGGGAAACAGCCAGAGCATGGATATTATCTATTACCCTACAATAAATGAATATAATGGAAACCGCAGTCTGCAGCTGGTAGTGAAGGACTGGAAGTTCCACTGAGGAGATACCTCTGGTACGTGTGTGCCAGGGGTGTTTTTGCAGGAAGAAATATGAGTCTGTATATTTTTTGCCAAAATCGTAAAATGTATGCAAATGAATACTTGAAATTTACATGACTATGGGGTATAATCGCAGAAAACACCATATCTGGATAAATAAACTGACAAAATACGATGGGTATGGGCAAATACTGAAAGGAAGGTAGAACAATGGTAAATACAGTTATGGACTTTATCACTTCCTATGATAAGGAAGTAGGAGAAGCAATTCAGGCAGAGTGCGGCCGCCAGAGAAGAAATCTGGAGCTGATCGCCTCTGAGAACATTGTTTCAGAACCTGTAATGATGGCTATGGGAACTGTACTGACCAATAAGTACGCAGAAGGTTACCCGGGTAAGCGTTATTACGGCGGCTGCCAGTATGTAGACGTACTGGAAACCATCGCCATTGAACGTGCCAAGAAGCTGTTTGGCTGCGATTACGCAAACGTACAGCCACACTCCGGTGCACAGGCAAATATGGCAGTATTTATCGCTATGTTAAAACCAGGAGATACGGTTATGGGTATGAACCTGGATCATGGTGGTCATCTGACACACGGGAGTCCTGTAAACTTCTCAGGACTGTATTTTAACATTGTTCCTTATGGAGTAGATGACGAAGGCTTTATCGATTATGATGAGCTGGAGAGAAAAGCAAAAGAAGCAAAGCCGAAGCTGATCGTGGCAGGTGCCAGCGCTTATGCAAGAACCATTGATTTTAAGCGTTTCCGTGAGATTGCTGACGAGGTAGGTGCTTATCTGATGGTAGATATGGCCCACATTGCAGGTCTTGTAGCAGCTGGAGAGCATCCAAGCCCAATCCCATACGCAGATGTTGTTACAACTACCACCCATAAGACTTTAAGAGGACCTAGAGGCGGTCTGATCTTAGCGAATAAGGAAGCTGCAGAAAAGTTCAACTTTAATAAGGCTATTTTCCCAGGAACCCAGGGCGGCCCATTAGAGCATGTGATCGCAGCAAAGGCAGTATGCCTGGGCGAAGCATTAAAACCTGAATTTAAGGAATATGCACATCAGGTAGTATTAAATGCAAAAGCACTGGCAGACGCACTGCAGAAGCAGGGCTTTAAGATCCTTACAGGCGGCACTGACAACCATCTGATGCTGTTAGACCTGCGTGGTATGGATATTTCCGGTAAAGAGCTGCAGAACCGCTGTGACGAGGTATTTATTACCTTAAACAAGAACACAGTACCAAACGATCCAAGAAGCCCATTTGTAACTTCCGGTGTCCGCATTGGTACACCTGCTGTTACCACCAGAGGCTTAAAGGAAGAGGATATGCCAAAGATTGCAGAGTGCATCTGGCTGGCAGCTACTGACTTTGAGAATAAGAAAGAGTATATTAAGGCAGAGGTTACTAAGCTTTGCGATAAGTATCCGCTATACGAGTAAAGAAATACATAGAAATAACGATTTAAGATGAAAAACGCCGGAAAATGTTGGTTTTACAACATACATTTCCCGGTGTTTTTTGTTGAAATATTTCAAATGCGTTTATTAAGCATTCTCAGCCTTCAGATTTTTCTGCGCCGTAGCCAGCATCAGTTTAATACGGTTCAACTGGTTTACTTCACTGGCGCCTGGGTCGTAATCTACGGCAATGATGTTGGACTCAGGATAGTTCTTTCGCAGTTCCTTGATCACACCTTTTCCTACAATGTGGTTTGGCAGGCAGCCAAATGGCTGGGTGCAGATAATGTTTTTAACACCACTGTGGATCAGCTCTAACATCTCGCCGGTCAAAAACCAGCCTTCACCCGTCTGGTTGCCTAAGGATACAAAGCCTTTTGCCATTTCTGCCAGATCACGGATCTCAGAAGGCGGTGTAAAATGTTTGCTGGCGGCCAGCTCTTTTCTTGCAGTCTTTCTGAAGAACTCTAACAGGGCGATACCTGCATTACAAAGCCTTGCAGTGGATTTCTTCATTCCCAGGTGTTCTGCCTTGAAATTGCTGTTGTAGAAGCAGTAAAGAAGGAAATCCAACAGGTCAGGCATTACAGCTTCTGCACCTTCTGACTCCAGAAGCTCTACTACATGGTTGTTAGCCAGAGGAGAGAATTTAACAAGGATCTCACCTACGATACCAACCTTCGGCTTCTTAATATCAAGACGCTCCAGATTATCAAAATCACGGATAATGCCGCGGACATTCTTAGCAAATTCCATCATAGCAGGCTGTCTCTTAGAAAGAGCCTTAATACAGATCTTTTTCCATTTCTCATGAAGTGCATTGGCACTTCCAGGAACTGCCTCATATGGTCTGGTTGCATAAAGGACACGCATGAAAATGTCACCGTATACAACTGCCTGCATGGCCTTGGTCATCATTGGCAGTGTAATGGAGAAACCTGGGTTAGTTTCCATGCCATTTGCATTGACAGAAATAACCGGAACCTGAGGCATACCGGCTTTCTCCAGTGCCCGGCGGATAAATCCGATATAGTTGGAGGCACGGCAGCCGCCGCCGGTCTGGCTCATAAAGACAGCCGTGCGGTTTAAGTCGTATTTGCCGGATAACAGTGCGTCCATGATCTGACCGATAACGATCAGGGATGGATAGCAGGCATCATTATTTACGTACTGAAGACCTACATCTACGGCATTGCGGTTGTGGTTCTGCAGGATCTCCATGTTATAGCCGAAAGCGCGGATTGCCGGCTCGATCAGCTCAAAGTGGATCGGTGACATCTGCGGGCATAACAGAGTGTAATCCTTCTTCATTTCCTTGGTAAACAGCACACGGTTGTAAGCGCTGGAAACCACTTTCCGCTCATAATGCTTCTGGTCACGGACACGAAGAGCCGCGATCAGGGAACGGATACGGATACGGGCTGCTCCCAGGTTATTTACCTCGTCGATCTTTAATACAGTATAGATCTTTCCGGACTTTGTTAAGATCTCAGCAACCTGGTCTGTGGTAACAGCGTCCAGACCGCAGCCAAAGGAGTTTAACTGGATCAGATCCAGGTCATCTCTTGTTTTTACAAAGCTTGCGGCCTCATAAAGACGGGAATGGTACATCCACTGGTCGGTGACAACTAAAGGTCGTTCCACTTTGCCCATATGGGAAACAGAGTCCTCTGTAAGTACGGCAAAGCCGTAGGAAGCGATCAGTTCCGGGATACCGTGGTGGATCTCCGGGTCTACATGGTAAGGTCTTCCGGCCAGCACAATGCCCCGTTTACCGTGTTCTTTCATCCAGGAAAGAGTTTCTTCCCCTTTTTTCTCCATATCAGAACGGGATGCCAGCAGTTCTTCCCAGCCAGCGTGGGCTGCCATACGGATCTCTGCTTCAGGTATCTGGAATTTTTTTACAAATTCCCGTACCAGGCCGTCTGTTAAGATCTTTTCGTTTGTAAATGCCATGAATGGGTTCATGAAATCTACATGCTCTGTCTCTAATTCTTCTACGTTATTTTTAATATTTTCCGCATAGGAAGTGACCATTGGACAGTTATAATGGTTTCCTGCCTCAGGGCTTTCATTGCGCTCATAAGGGATACATGGATAGAAGATAAACTTCACACCCTGATGGATGAGCCATGAAATATGGCCATGTACCAGCTTTGCCGGATAACACTCAGACTCACTTGGAATGGACTCAATGCCCAGTTCGTAGATCTGTCTGGTGGACTGTGGGGAAAGTGTTACATGGTAGCGCAGCTTTTTAAAGAAAACAGCCCAGAATGGGAAGTTTTCATACATATTTAAAACTCTTGGGATACCCACTACGCCGCGGTCTGCCTGGTCTAAAGGTAGCGGTTCATAGTCAAACATCCGGTGATATTTGTAATCAAACAGGTTTGGTATCTCTTTTTTCGCTTTTGCAAGTCCAAGACCACGCTCACAGCGGTTTCCGGAAATATAATGGCGTCCGCTTCCAAACTGGTTGATGGTTAAAACACAGTGGTTGTTGCAGCCTTTGCACCGGGTCATAGAAGTGGTGTACTGCAGTGCGATGATCTTATCAAGAGGCAGCATGGTGGTCTCTTTTTCACCGGCCATATGGAAACGTTCTTTTGCGATCAGTGCTGCACCGAAAGCTCCCATGATACCGGCAATGTCCGGACGGACCGCACGACAGCCTGAAATCTTCTCAAAGCTGCGAAGGACAGCATCATTATAGAAGGTACCGCCCTGTACAACTACATGTTTTCCAAGGTCAGAAGTGTTTGTGATCTTAATTACCTTAAATAAAGCGTTTTTAATAACAGAATAAGCTAGACCTGCAGAGATATCAGCAACCGTAGCGCCTTCCTTCTGGGCCTGCTTTACATTGGAGTTCATAAATACAGTACAGCGAGTACCAAGGTCTGTAGGATTTTTGGCAAATAATGCTTCTTTTGCGAAATCTTTTACACTGTAATTTAAGCTTTTTGCGAAAGTTTCAATGAAAGAACCGCAGCCGGAAGAACATGCCTCGTTTAACTGTACGCTGTCTACGGTTCCGTCTTTGATCTTAATGCATTTCATATCCTGACCGCCGATGTCCAGGATGCAGTCTACATCCGGCTCAAAGAAAGCAGCAGCGTAGTAGTGGGAAATAGTCTCTACTTCTCCCTCATCTAACATAAGAGCAGCCTTTAAAAGGGCTTCGCCGTATCCGGTAGAGCAGGAGTAAGCAATATGGGCAGTTTCTGGAAGCTGTTCTTTGATCTCTGTCACTGCGCGGATGGCAGTAGCCAGAGGACTTCCATTATTATTATCATAAAAACGATATAATAATGTGCCGTCTTCTCCAACAAGAGCCACTTTGGTGGTAGTGGAACCGGCGTCAATACCCAGATAGCAGTTGCCTTCGTAAGTAGAAAGATTGCCGGAACGCACGTGGTTGTGGCCGTGGTCTTCGATAAAGGCGTCATATTCTGCCTGATCCTTAAACAGAGGCTCCATACGCTTTACTTCAAAATCCATTTTAATGCCATTGGAAAGCCGGTCGATCATGTCGGTAATAGCTACCGGCTCCTGGCCTTCCTTTGGGTTCATGGCAGCGCCTACAGCTGCAAACAGGTGGGAGTGATCCGGTGCAATGGTCTGCTCCGGAGTCAGATGCAGCGTGCGAACAAAGGCTTTTCTCAGTTCAGGAAGGAAATGCAAAGGTCCTCCTAAAAAGGCAACATTTCCACGGATGGGCTTACCACAGGCAAGACCGCTGATGGTCTGGTTTACTACTGCCTGGAAAATAGAGGCAGCCAGATCCTCTCTGGTAGCGCCGTCGTTGATCAGCGGCTGGATATCCGATTTCGCGAAAACACCGCAGCGGGCTGCAATTGGGTAGATAGCCTTGTAATCTTTTGCATATGTATTCAGTCCAGCAGCATCGGTCTGCAAAAGGGATGCCATCTGGTCAATGAAAGACCCGGTTCCTCCTGCGCAGATACCGTTCATACGCTGGTCGATGCCCCCTGTAAAGTAAATGATCTTGGCATCTTCGCCGCCTAACTCAATGGCTACGTCGGTCTGTGGCGCATAGTCCTGGAGAGCAGATGCAACTGCTACAACTTCCTGGACAAAAGGAACGTGTAAATGAGATGAAAGTGTAAGGCCGCCAGAGCCGGTGATCACCGGGATAATATCAATGGGGCCGGTCTGGTTTAAGGCTTTCTTTAAAAGGCCTGCCAGAGTTTCCTGAATATTGGCATAATGACGCTCATAATCGGAGAATATAATATGAAGATCCTGATCCAGTAATGCAACTTTGACAGTTGTTGAACCGATATCGATCCCCAGGGTGTAATAAGTTGTAGTCTGATCCATAGTATATGGGGATAGCCCCTTACCTCCTTCGTGATTTGATGTACTTTCAAGACTCTGAGAGTACATCCTATAGCTTATGAAACGTAATTGTTTGTTAGAACATCATGTCTCTTACTGCAATTCCGGGCGAAAAGCCCAAAAAAGCACATTACAGTCTAACACAATACCTTTTACTTGGCAATTGTTAAAGGGGGTTAAGAATTTGTGAAGAATTGAAAAAATATGAAACGATTTGACAAAAACCGGGCCAGTCACTATAATGAGTAGGGTGAAAATTCAAAATGGGGGAGATTTCGCATGATACGGATTTTCAAGACAGAAGACGGTGCAATACACGAAAAAGAGGAGATGCAGCCAGGCTGCTGGATCGCCCTGACCAATCCAACTGCATCAGAGATCTTAGAGATTGCTGATGCCTGCCAGATCGATCCGGACCACCTGAAAGCACCTCTGGATGAGGAAGAGCGCTCACGTATTGAAGCAGAAGATGAATATACGCTGATATTGGTGGATATTCCTTCTATAGAAGAAAGAAACGGGAAAGACTGGTTTGTGACCATTCCTATGGCGATCATTACCACCAAGGATGTGCTGATAACCGTCTGCCTGGAGGAGACCCCGATCCTTACTGCCTTTATGGACGGAAGAGTCAGAGATTTCCACACATTTATGAAAACAAGGTTTATCTTACAGATCCTTTATAAAAATGCAACCCAGTATCTGCAGTACCTGCGCATTATCGATAAAAAGAGTGAAGTCATTGAAAACAAACTTCACCAGTCCCAGAAAAATGAGGAACTGATCGAACTGTTAGAACTTCAGAAATCACTGGTGTACTTTACCACCTCCCTTCGTTCCAACGAAGTGGTGCTGGAGAAGTTATTAAGGATTGACAAGATCAAGAAGTACCCGGAAGATACTGATCTTCTGGAAGATGTAATCGTAGAGAATAAGCAGGCTATGGAGATGACCAGCATTTACAATGGCATTTTAAGTGGTACCATGGATACCTTTGCATCTGTTATTTCAAACAACTTAAACATTGTTATGAAATTCCTGGCAACCGTTACCATTGTTATGTCCATTCCAACTATGGTGGCAAGTTTTTACGGTATGAACGTAAGAGCCAGCGGAATGCCTTTTGCAGAGCATCCTTATGGATTTGGCATCGTGCTTTTCTTTACACTGGTATTGACACTGATCGTTGCTTATATATTTAATAAGAAAGATCTGTTTTAAAATCAGTTAAATCAGTTTAAAAAAGGAGTTTTTGAATGGGAAAATTTTCCAATAACTGGAAACGCCGGAACGGAAATTTCCTGGGGTTCAGAAGTATCATTGATATTGTAGGCGCCCTGGAGATCCTTGGAGTGGTCCTTTTCCTGGTAGCACCGCAGTTTGTGATGAATTATCTGATCTTAAACCCGGCGGCTATCCTTCACGGTCAGATCTGGCGTATTGTTACATTTTTAGTGTATCCACCGGCCATTACAGGTTCTGATGCCATTATGTTTGTGCTGATGAACGCCCTTGGCATTTACTGTATCCGTGCTTTTGGTACCATTGTGGAGCAGGTATGGGGAAGATTTCGCTTTAACTGCTACATTATCGGAGGTGTGCTCCTTCATTCGGTTGTTGCCATTGGCATTTACCTGGTAACAGGGCTTTCACTGCCACTGTTCCCAACTTATTTGGTTTATTCCTTCTTCTTTGTATTTGCCCTGATGTTTCCGGATATGCAGGTACTGTTTATGATGGTACTGCCATTAAAGGCAAGCTGGATCGCAGTGGCAGAGGCAGGAATTTATATTTATTCCTTTATTACAGGCGGACTGATCGAGAAGATCGAGATCGTTTTAAGTCTGATCCTTATTGGCGTATTCTTTGGCTGGATGACCTTTGCAGGTCCTTCCGGTTTTAAGCAGAAGAAACGCTCCCAGGAATTCCAGAAGACCACCCAGAAAATGAAAGTGGTAAAGAGAGGACACAAGTGTGCAGTCTGCGGACGCACAGATAAAGACAGCCCTGGTATGGAATTCCGTTATTGTTCCAAATGTGAAGGCAATTATGAATATTGCATGGATCATTTGTACACACATAAGCATGTCAAAAAAGAGGATGCTGATAACAGTAACAGTAATGATTAATGCGACCGGCATGCTCTGCGCTTTTGCACTGCATATCCCCACTTGGCCTGACACATTTATTCCTGTGCCAAGGGCATAAAAAGGCAGTAAAAGAGCGAATATACTACTAACCCCAATTCATTTTATTTATGGAGGAATTTGAAAACATGAAGAAAACTAAGATCGTCTGCACTATGGGCCCCAACACAAATGACAAGAACATTATGCTGGAACTGGCTAAAAATGGAATGGACGTAGCTCGTTTTAACTTCTCCCACGGTGATTATGCAGAGCATCAGAGCCGCCTGGAGATTTTAAAAGAGGTTAGAAAAGAACTGGACCGTCCGGTAGCAGCTCTTCTTGATACAAAGGGACCGGAGATCCGTACCGGCGTATTAAAAGACGGAAAGAAAGTTTCCTTAAAGGAAGGACAGACCTTTACTTTAACTACCAGAGAGATCGTTGGTGATGAGACTATTACCCATATCAACTACTCTGGCCTGAATGAAGATGTTGCAGCTGGAAATAAGATCCTCATCGATGACGGCCTGATCGAGCTGGAAGTAGTAAAGGTAGACGGCACTGAGATCGTTTGTACCGTTATCAACGGCGGTGAGTTAGGCGAGAAGAAGGGTGTAAATGTTCCTAACGTAAAGATCAAACTTCCGGCACTGACTGAAAAAGATAAAGAAGATATCCGTTTTGGTATCAAACAGGGCTTTGATTTTATCGCAGCTTCTTTTGTACGTACAGCTGACTGTATCCGTGAGATCAAGGAAATGCTGGATGCAGAAGGTTCTGCAATCAAGGTAATCGCTAAGATCGAGAATGCAGAAGGTATTGAAAACCTGGATGAGATCATTGCAGTAGCAGACGGTATCATGGTAGCAAGAGGTGACATGGGTGTTGAGATTCCGGCTCAGGAAGTTCCTCATATCCAGAAAGAGATCATCCGTAAGTGTAATGAGGCTTGTAAGACTGTTATCACTGCAACCCAGATGTTAGACTCCATGATCCGCAACCCAAGACCTACCAGAGCTGAGGTTACTGACGTTGCCAACGCTGTTTATGACGGTACTGACGCAGTAATGCTTTCCGGTGAGACTGCTATGGGTAAATATCCGATTGACGCATTAAAGATGATGGTATCTATCGTTGAAGAGACGGAAGCTTACTTAGACTACAGCGCATACCGCCGTCGTAAAGTAACTGAGGAGAATATGAAGAATATCTCCAATGCAGTTTGCTCCGCTTCTGTTTCTACCGCACATGACATCGGTGCTGATTACATCATTGCTCCAAGTATTACAGGATTTACATCCATGATGCTTTCCAAGTGGAGACCGGCAGCACGTATCATCGGTATGTCCCCAAGCACTACTACTGTCCGTCAGATGATGCTTCAGTGGGGTGTAACACCTGTATGGTCCCGTCGTGCAGAGAGTACGGATGAGCTGATCGAAAACTCTTTAGAAGAGTTAAAGAGCGGCAATGTGATCAATTCTGGTGATCTGGCCGTTATTACCGCAGGTATCGTTACCTATGCAAGACGCCATGAGGCAGCAACAGCTACCAATATCATGCGTGTGGTAAGTGTGGACTAGCTGAATGCTACCAGATTGCTTCGCAATCTTCAAAACATTCATTAAAAATAATACTAGACAAAGAAGTCTGTCTGGGAGTACAATTATCCGCAAAGGAAATGGTACTCCCTTACAGGCTTCTTTTCTTTTACGGAGGTTATCCTGTAAAATTAAAAGGAACTGATATATATGCATAGATAATGCATAAAAATACCATTGCGTAAAGCAAAGATCCCCCACAGGGAAAGGAGATAAGATTATGGAAAAGAAACCATTTGTTACACTGGCGCAGGCAGAAGAGATCGCCAAGACCTATCCAACCCCATTTTATCTGTATGATGAAAAAGGTATCCGCGAAAATGTAAAACATCTGAAACAGGCATTTTCCTGGAATAAAGGATATAAAGAATATTTTGCAGTAAAAGCAACCCCAAATCCATTTATCTTAAAGATCTTACAGGAATATGGCTGTGGTACAGACTGCTCTTCTTTAACAGAGTTAATGATGTCAAAGGCCTGCGGTTTTTCCGGTTCCAATGTAATGTTTTCTTCCAATGATACTCCGCCTGAGGAATTTGCTTACGCAAATGAAATGGGTGCCATCATCAACCTGGATGATATTACCCATATCCAGTGCCTGGAAGATACATTAGGCTTCATTCCGGAGACCATCAGCTGCCGTTTCAATCCAGGCGGTGTGTTTAAGATCAGCAATGACATTATGGACAACCCGGGAGATGCAAAGTATGGTATGACTACTGAGCAGATCTTTGAGGCATTTAAGATTTTAAAGTCCAAGGGGGCAAAGAATTTCGGTATCCATGCTTTCCTGGCAAGCAATACAGTTACCAATGAATATTATCCGATGCTTGCAAAGATCCTCTTTGAGCTGGCTGTTAAGTTAAAAGAAGAGACAGGTGCACATATCAGTTTCATCAACCTGTCCGGTGGTATTGGTATCCCTTATCGTCCAGATCAGGAACCAAATGACATTATGGCTATTGGCGAAGGCGTGCGCAAAGTTTATGAGGAAGTTCTGGTTCCTGCAGGAATGGATGACGTGGCTCTTTGCACAGAGCTTGGCCGTTTTATGTTAGGGCCTTATGGATGCCTGGTTACCAAAGCAATCCATGAAAAACATACTCATAAAGAGTACATCGGTGTAGATGCCTGCGCAGTAAACCTGATGCGTCCGGCTATGTATGGTGCTTATCATCACATTACCGTTCTTGGAAAAGAAGATGCGCCTTGTGACCACAAGTACGATATTACCGGTTCCCTTTGCGAGAACAATGATAAATTTGCGATTGACCGTATGCTTCCTGAGATCAAAATGGGTGACTTTTTAGTGATCCATGATGCAGGTGCCGGAAGAACCGCCTGGGACAGGGCAGTGACTACCGC
>ERZ772878.1161-NODE-1161-length-14757-cov-5.61332_pt1 | contig 14757 bp, 18 predicted proteins | sample MGYA00580578_ERZ772878 | MGnify/ENA primary metagenome ERZ772878 (study PRJEB29015, sample SAMEA2737686) | human gut metagenome | biome: human gut; feature: human-associated habitat; material: faeces | place: China | collected 2012 ...
CATAGGAGTACGGCTGAGAATGGTTAAGAGAAAATAGATAATTAGATGCATCAATGATGACCTGGAGGAAAGCAGTAATCGTTTTCTCACTTTCTTCTGGCGACATACCATAATTCTTTTTCATCGTTTCAGTAAATCCCGCGATGTAATGATCTTTCTTAGGTTCGCCGTCGAGACCTATCATGTAGCCGCCGTTTTTGATAACCGGGATATGGTTTTCTGTTCCGAGTTTTTTTGCGAAGCAGTTGTGAACCACCATTCCATCTGCGATGTAGTTATGAGTTTCTTCTACTTCGAGGTCATACACATGAGAAAGTCCGCTTGCGTACCCAATATCCGTCACACACTCTAAGCGTAATGGTCCCGATTCATCGCGAGCCACTATGCGATCTGAAATTGTCAAATCGCCGCATCTAATCCAACCACGTGCCGTCAAAATCTTATGTTCCGCAGTCGCAAGCAGTTCTTTTTGTGAATCAGTACGAATAAAATACGTTATCTGTATCCCGTTGTCATATACCTTGTTTACTCTTCTAGGCACAAGCGGAGCGCCCATCTCACCACAATAAGACAAGACCATTTCACCCGGTAAAATGTCTCTAATCTTTTTTCTGGTTCCATCTCCCATTAGGATTTCTGTGTACTCATCAACGCAGCGTCTTACAATATCTGCCTCGCCCATCGTAAAACCACAATATTGATGCAGAAATTCAATGATCTGACACTGGAACACTAGATAGCCAAATGTGGGCTTTAGGAAATCGTCGATAGCCTGCGATCCACTCTTCCGGACAACGCCGTTTGCCAAATCGTCGCGGTAGGACGCGCCCGCCGGTCTGATTGCCGAATTTCCGATCGTGAGCAACGTCATTCTATCAACGTGTTCATCGACCGCCTGGAATTTCTTGATGTTCTCATCCGACAAGAGTTTCTTAATGTAATCCGCGCCAGTATCCGACTCCCACTGGAAAATTCCTGTACTGTCGTCTCGCATTGAGTTCCAAACGGCGACATCGTTAATATCAACATTATCCGGGGTCAACCGCGGGATCCCCGCCAGTTTGCATGTGTCATTGATCAGCTCAATCGTGTCCAGCCGCAGCAAATCTAGTTTTACATAGTTCAGTCCGTCAATCTCCTTCATATAAATCTGGCTGATCGGGTATTTTGAGGTAGACGTCGTGAACGTAGCCATGTGCTCGGTCAGGCTCTCCGGACTCACACATAGCCCGCAAGGATGAGAACCTACCGATACTATAACGCCTTTTACAAGGTCAACATATTTAAACAGCTCCGGATACTTCTTCCGCAACCTTTCTTCATTCGATTCGAAGGCTTTGCAAATCTCATCTACCTCATCAAGAGGGATTTCCAATGCTCGACCTACATCTCGAATTGCACCCTTGTCTGCGATTGTATTGAAAGTAATAATGTCCGAACAATACAACCCGGTCTTGGAAAAAATATAATCTTTAACTTCTTCGATTCGTGATGGAGGGAAATCCGTATCAATATCACTTAAAGACACTCTCTCAATATTCATGAATCTTTCAAAGTTCAGATTGTGCTTGATACTATCCATCTCAGTAATGCCGAGTAACCAGGCGATTACCGACCCATTAACCGATCCTCGACCATATCCGACTTGAATATCCTGTGTCCGACACCAATTCAGAATATCCTCCATCAGAAGCATGAAGTCTATCGCGCCGTTATGCCGATACGCCTTCAACTCCTCTTCGATTCTGTCGCGATATTCCTGATAGTTTGGGTATTTGTCTACCCCACGCCGAACAATTCCCTCTTCGATCTTCCGCAAAAAGGTTCCTTCGGAATCAGCCCATAAATGGGGGTACTTATACGATTCATCAAGTGGAAACTCTTCGACCATGTCTGCCAGCCGATTTGTATTCTCGATTGCTTCCAGCACAACCTCCATCGGCAGCACATTCTGCTTTTTATATGCTGCGACGAGTTCATCATATGTCTTAAATGTCAGATCCCACGAGTCTTCATCGGCAAAGTGAACTTTCTTAGCCTTCTGCAGAATCGCACGTCCAACCATGTGCTCGGCGTTCAGCGCGTGAGTATCGGTTCCGGCAATCAGCGGGATTCCAGTGTTTTTACTTAGTGAAAAAAGGTATTTGTTGTATGCACCTTGCTCTCCTGCCGCATCCGAATGGTGCTGAATCTCAAGAAAACACCGATGCTTGTTCTGAATCAGAAAATTGATAAAAACCTCCCGCACGTCATCCTCGCCGTTGTGAAGAATTCCGCCCAGGCAAGCCGTCGATACGATGATATTATCCGAAGTATTGATCAGCTCATCCAACGTAATACGCGGTGCATAGTAATAATGCCCGTCCTGCCGGTTAAACGATGCGCTCGAAAGCTGATTCAGTTCTTTGACACCCTCAAAATTCTTGGCATAGAGCGAACAGTGATAATTGTCGCGGATCTTCGTCGGCGCGCCATACTCTCCCGGCTCAATCGTCTTTGTCACATAAAACTCTTCGCCGTGAATGTACTTCATGCCCGCCTTTTCAATATGGCGTTTCTTATTGACCCACGAAAACACGCTGCCATGCTCGGTAAAAGCCATTGCCTTCATCCCCAGTTCTTTTGCCCGCGCGATGTAATCGTCGTATTTGGTAATACTGTCAATATTGGTTACGCCGTTGGAAAGGTCGCTATGCAGGTGGATGTATGTAAAATTCTTTTCTATTCTTCCTCATCCTCCTCGCTCGCATATAAGCAACTATTTCTAAAGCCGCACAGGACGTGGCAGAGCATATAGCTTTTTTTCGCCGGAAATTCTTCTTCCTGATAGATTTTTTCGATTGTCTCCAGCGCCCAGTTCAGCGCCGCCTCATAGTCTTCTTGATTAAATTCGATAACAGAAATGTTTTTGTCAAAGAAATGATTCCAGATGATTTTGTCTGGGTATTTCCCGTATAAATCGTAGACCGCCTTAGAATAGAGGTACATTTGCTTACTGTATGCCGCCAGGTTATCTGCCTGCGACTTCAATGGCTGCCCGTTTTTTCCGAAGAATCTGCCCGCACTCTTATGATCTACCAGTAAAATTTCTCCGGTTTCTTTATGCCGCAACAACAGATCGATGTACCCGATCATAGAATATTTTCCAATCTTGAAATGCACTTTCATCTCAACACCCAGGACTTCATAGTCCTGCAATTTTTCCATGTCAAACTCGGCAAAATACTCTAATGCCTGACAATATTTCTTCTCAACTGTAGTCTGCCGCGCTGGATATGAAATATTTTCCTCATAGTGTTCCATGAAATAATCAGCCGCATGGTCAATCGACAGCTCGCCTTTAAAAATCATCTCATTGATCTCGTGGACATAGCCGCCGATGTCGGAATAATAATTGCCCTCGTCCAGGTCCTCTCCTTCAATCTTTTTCAGATAAAAAGCATACGGGCATTCTTCGAACTGATGCAGCCTGGAAAAGGAAAATACCATCTTGTCCAAAATTTTATCATAACCCAAATTTCACACCAACTTTCCTCCTGTTCTCATATAATTTTTGGAAAATGTCGCCGCCTAAATCAATAGGACTATTTTTACCCTCTTTTCCACCAAGCACGCCTTCCTGATCTTCGATGATGTATACATTTGTGAACCTTGCCAGCCGCCGGATATCCTCTGCGATTTTTGCATTTTGGTAACATACGTCGCTGTCATACGCCAGCACCACATCAACGCGCAACGAAATCAATAAGCGGATCTGTTCCGGCGTTAGATCATGTTTCTCCGCCGAAATCGTATTCTTGATGCCGCAATCCCAGCATTTCATAACGCTCTTTATACTCTCAAAGACGATTGCCTCATGTTTCTCCCGGATAAACGGTTCTGTCAGATGCAATCCCTGAAAATAGTCCATAGTACCAACCGTTTTATAGTTGATATACTTTTGCAGGTGCATCTCCTTATAATTGGGGAAGCGAGTACGCCCTTTAATGTTAATCAGCTCTCCGGCACGATTTCTGACCGGATATACGATTCTATTTGCCCGATTATCCACGCGCACTTCAAACGCTTTCATCGTCGCAGCGCTGATTCCCTCTTGAAGCCATTCTGCCGGGACCTCATCGGCGTACCTCAAATACTCCGCCTCATCCACTACGGGATGCTCAATCTCTTTCTGTGACGTCCCTCTTTTCATTTTCCGGAGAAAGCGCACTGTTTCCGATGTACAGAGTTTTTCCGAATCAATCTTTGCCAATCTGCAGACTTTTTGCACCGCCTCATCAATCGACAACCCCTCATACTTCATGAGATACTGTATAATTCCGCCACCGCGACCACAGCTAAAACAATAGAACAGATTTTCCCGCGTATTGACCGAAAAGGACGGTGTTTTATCATCGTGCAACGGGCATTTCCCATACAGATCGCCATTGCTTCGTGGAGAAAGTTCGATGAAGTTCCCCACATAATCCGCCAGATTTACTTTCTGATTGAGTTCCCGCAGGAAATCTTCATCGTATTGCATCATTCTCCTCCTATCTTATCTTTTAAATATCAACTTTTATCGCCCCTCATCAAACGAGTTCTCGCCCAAATGAGCGCCAGCATTATTGTCTTTTCCTACTGAATTTTTATATGACCAGTCCTTAAAATACTTCTCCTCAGCCCTTTTTCTGGCGGCTATTGCATCGGTCTTATTATTAAATAAGCCCAGATATACCTTCCTTTTATTTACTTGAATTTCGGCACTCCACCGCCCTCGATTCTTGCAAAAATAAACTCCCGTCGTTTCAGACGTGTTATCTTTGCGGAGAGAAGTATTCATCATATTCTTGCTCTGACTGCCTATTCGAAGAAATTCCTTTCGATTATCAGATGGATCGTGTTTCTTATGATCGACAATTTCTCCTTCTTTGGCATTCATCACAAGTCGATGCAAGTATACATATTTCTGATTTTCGTCCTTAGAGCCTATGTATCCATTAGCCATTTCCAACCAGCAGTATCCTTTGATTTTGTCATAATCTTCCAAGTCAAAATAAAATTTTCTGCTTGTATTAGATGCAAAGCCAATCCCATACTCCTCAGACGACAAATCGTACCGATTGTATTTCTTATGAACGGTACTAGCCACTTCCTTAACTAGGCATCCGCAACTTCTTGTCGTACCAGCCCTAAGTTTTTCCCCAACAATTTCTACATCTTTTCTCCCACAGTCACAATCGCAGTAATACATCAGCCGTTTTCGTTTACCAGAAGTATTTTCTGATAACCGCGTCACCACCAACCTTCCAAATCGCTTTCCGATCATTTCAATTCTTTTCACTTACCGCTTCCTTAATCAAACTCATTCGTTTTCGTATGCTGTTTCGCCTCCGAAATCATCATCCTGTCGCCATCAAACACAAAATCCAAATATTCTTCCTCATCATCTTCCGGCATCTGCGCGCCCAAACGATTAATATAAATCTTCATTCCAGCGTTGCCGCATTCGGGACCATCCTTCATGATTTGATCCGGCGTCTTTAAAAACCACTTGATACCAACCGATAAATACCGGTTAATCTTGATGGAATCGCCAATTTTTCCGTCGCGGTTAAGCTGTGCGGCAGACAGTACCGCCATATTCAGCTCGCCGCCAATCTTATTCTTTAAGAAATCGGTAATGCGACCTAAGACATTGTAGTTGACACTCGAATCACTCTCGTTACTCTTGATGTAGTCGTAGATCACGAATTGCAACCCCATCTTATATTTCAGAATCTTACAGATCGCATATAGCTCTTCTTCCGTGATGTCTGGGCGGTACATATGAACAAATGGCTGTTTCTTCATCCACTCGTTCGCATCAGCAATTCGTCGCGCCTCTTCCTCGTTGTATCTACCGTTCTTGATCCGCTTAACTTCGATCCCAGTCAGCGCCGCCAGCACACGTTCGTAAAAGAGTCGGTCTGACATTTCTCGGTCGATATACAAAGTCGGGATACCATTTGTGATTTTGTGTAACGCTTCCAGCATAAGGATGACAGATTTGCCCTGCTTGTACGATGCCTGAATCAGAATCAACTCTGTCGGCTCGTATGTAAACCACTCATTCAAAACCGGAAACATCGACGGAATGCCATAAATACCATCCGGCGTCCGGCGGGAACAGATTTCTCCCCATAGGTCGTCAACCTCGTCGCCCATCATCTTGATCTCTTCTGACACGACGTATTTCTCATCGAGCTTGGCTATGATGTCGTTCCGATGCTTCGTCAGCTCGCCCAGCGACATCTCCTTATCAAAGCACAGTTTTTCCAGTGCGCTCATATTCCGAATCAAATCCCTCTTGTACGACAACGTGACTACCCTCTGCGCCAGGAGCTTGTACTCTTCCAACGTGCCACGCGCAGTTTCGGCGCAAAGATCGATATATTCTTGTAGCGACGGAAGATTGTAATTCTGAATTGTTTGCTTGACCGCCTTATTGCTGTTGAGCATATTAGAAATATTTAGCGCATCTATATTTTCAACGCCCGCCTTATACAGTTCTGAAATCGCCCAGTAAATACAGCCATTATCCGTCGCATAAAAATATCCCGGCTTCAAATAATCTGTATGCAGGATAAATTCAGGATGATACACCAGCGTTGCAATGACTCCACTCTCCGCCTGGACATCATTTAACTCAGATAAATCCACTCAACCCCTCCTATCCGAATAAGTCGCCAATATCTTTCGTCTGCTTTGGCGCAGCAAAAGAAAATGTCGGCGCTTTCTGTGGTGCGGCTTCGAACTTAACCGCCCTAACCTTCTGCGACTGTTTCTTCTTCCAGGCTTCCTTGACCTGATACCGATCGACCAGATAGTGAAGGGAATATGGAGAACGAATTGAAATTTTTGTATTGATTGCAAATTTTAATGCGAATAACAGATATGATGATTCGATATGTTTTGTGAAAACAATGTTGTTTATAACAGACAGAAGTTGCGGCATCACAACCGTATTACTTATTTTTTCCCGGTACAGCCTTTGAATCTCCTGCATATTATAGTAGATTTCCGCACAGTCGGAGTGAAAGTATCGTCGCCCGACCTGCACAGCCTCCTCCTGCGATACCTCGCAGGATTCGTGCTGACAGTGGCGAAATCCGCACTTATACACTTTTGGTTTCGCCATTCAGTCCTCCCTTAATTAAACGGAAGACCTTCGTCTTCTGTGCCATCGGGAATATTCATAAAGCCGTCATTAGATTTCTGTGCCGGGCGATTTCCAGCCGGTTTCACTGAATCATCTCCGCTCTTTCCGTCCGCAAATTCCTGATTTTCTACGGTAACTTCGGTTGTATAAACTTTCTGACCGTCCTTGTTTGTATAGGAACCGGTAGCAATACGACCCTCTACCAGAACGCGCATTCCCTGGCGGAAGTATTTCTCGGCAAACTCACCGGCTTTACCAAATACAACACACGAAATGAAGTCCGCAGCCTGTCCTTCGTCCTGTGCTTTTCTGCGACGGTCAACCGCTAATGTGTAATGTGCAATCGCCATTGGCTCGTTACCCTGTGTGTATCTAACTTCCGGATCTCTAGTTAATCTTCCCATCAGAATTACTTTGTTCATAAAATTTGGTCTCCTTTATGTGATTTATTTGCTAGGCAATCTTGCGAACTGCCATCAGCTTCTTTTTCAGCTCTTTCAGTTTCTCGTTGTCGTCGCAGAGACGCGGATCTCCATTTTCATCTGGAAGAATTTCTTTACAAATCTCCATAACTTTCAGCTTAGTCTTCTCTGAAAGCGCACATTTCTTATTTAGAACTTCCATACACTCTGCCTGTAACTTATTCATTTGCAGAACCGACTCGGCAGCATCTTCCTTTGTCCACATATGTAGACCAACGCCCCACATACTCAGATTCTTTGCGAAACAACGCATGATCGACTTATAAACATCGTCCAGCCGCGCCGCCGGAAGCTTTGCTTTGCCGTTTTTGGTGTCATACTCATACGGGGTAGAGCCAAGTCCCTTATAAGACGTGTTGTAAACCGGCAGATTCATTTCCTTCGAAATGCCATTGATCGTTACTCTGGTACGAACCTCTAAGCCCAGCGGCGTATCAAAATATGGCAACTCTTCGGTGTACCGAATATGTTTTTCTCTGGTTGTGGTCTCATCGACGACTGTATGGATAATCTCTTCAACCTCTTTGGTTTGGCGCAGGAACTCATACTTGACGTCATCGAAGTTCTTGCAAACCTCAGAGTACACTGTCGCCCACGGCAGGTAATTCAGCGACGTTCTGCCAGTTTCCTTGACCTGTTCACGTTCCGATGTATCAATATCGTATAAAGTATTGAACACCGTTTTTTCTAACTGTTTGATGCTTTCCAAACTGTATCCTCCTTCTATATTATATGGGCGCCGCGATTGACGCCCTATATATTACTTCCATATTTGCCTCACGAGTTTTTCTAATTTCGTAAACCCTCTTCAAAACGTTCATAAGAAAAATCCGAGAGCTTCTTGGTGAGTCGCATTTTGGCAATGGCAAGCCCTTTATTTACGTCGAAATCATCGGATGGACTGCAGATTGCCTCTCCTCGTAAGCGGTTAATTGATGTAGAATATACTCTCTGAAGTCTAACCTGCACTTTCTTCCCATTTGTACGATATAGCGCATTTATTCTATTAAGGTGCTGTCCGATAAAGCTGAAATACGGGATATTGGTAAGCATCCACTCCGACCATACTCTTTCCGGCACGATTTTGAAATACTTCTCAAACTCCCTATAAGTCATGGTCGCTCGCCCCCGGGCGACCTACCTCAGAGTCGCAGCTACGAAAGTTAAATGTAATATTCCCATCCTCATCGATCCGATCAACCTCAAACTTGGTGCCAATCTTCTTGAATGCGCGGGTTTCCTTAACCAGCTCAATTTTATCGCCTTTTATAATCATTAAATTCCTCCTTAAATGTATTCACCCTTTACGTGTCCCTCGATGATACCCGCCTTTTGCAATCGCTCCATGTATTTTTCCACTTCCTGATAACATTTCACAGCGACTCGATTCGGCTCATCATATGTTGGCTTCGACAATATGCGTTGATAGTCATATGGTTGCCCGAATAAATCGTCAAGCACATCTATTCGAAAATTTTCCGAATGTTCCTTTGGTATTGATACAGTAAACGAAATCCCTTGGCGTGGCAAAATAACCTTATTGAAAACCCATTTTCCAATCGCTCCAATCCATCGGAAACCACTCTCGACCATTTTTTCATCCGATAAAAGATTAGCTTTCAACTTTGCGTTATTACCAGAAGCACTGATTTCGCACTCTGGAAATACAATGTATGGTTTACACATTTCAACTGCCATACACACCGGCTTTTCAATCGTCTCAGACCACCAACCGCGAACTCTTCCGATCGTTTCCTGTGTAGCCATGCCCGTATCATTTATAAAATACCAACGCTTTCGAGAATATTGTGCCAAAACTACACGCGGCTCATTGCAGAACACATAAGTTATCCAATAGATTTTTCCTTGTTCCGGCACTCTCGTCGCGTCATGAATATCAATCCACATTCCCACCGCCTCCGAAATAATCCTCAATCCTTTTCATCATTTCATCATCTTCTGGGAAAAATGGGTCTCTTTCCTTGGCAATCGTTCCCAACACGTTCATCATCATCTGTCCAAGCCGCCAATCAGGACACTTGCTTTCCCAAATATCCGCCAGCTTATCACAGAAAACGCGGATTCTTGCCTTATCCCTCATTACCCTCTCCTTTAATTGGAATCCATTCCGTTACTTTAATGGTCTTTTCGTAAGTGTGTTTTCTGACCTCAACCGGCTGATCCTCAAACTCATTTTCTTGGCATTCAGTTAAACCACGCATCCAAAGGATAGAAAAATATCTGCCGTCTAACTCAACAATGCTTTCCATCTCTCTCACCCAGCGATGCTCGTACCCTTCTTCGTCACAGATCGAATGCTCATAACATAATCTCGCCAGCTCATTCTTATCCAGTTTTTCTCCGGCATCAATCTTTGCCAGCATTTCTTTTTCAAAATCCTTCATATCCACCTCTTATTCCGCGATAATATTTTGTTTATGAGCATTAATGCTCTGTTCCAGCCGGGCGATTTCTTCCTGGATTAACCGATTATACTCAGCGACGCATTCTTCGTAAGTGTCTGCGAAGATGTGCTGATATACACTAAACTTGCGAGTATTCGAAACAGATCCATCTCTTTTCAAGGGATAAAATTCTAAATAACCTGTCCCCATAATAATTCCCTGTATTGGTTTCTGTTTTACAATCATGTGAAATTTCTTTTGATTTGCAGAAACATAACCCGCAGCCCAAACGACTTTGTTTCGTGGCACATTGCCTTTTATATAAATCATCTCACGCCTCCTTTAGCGGTCTCTCATATTCTTCCAGATGCTCTACAATCAAATCCTGCGGCAACAGATCGCGGCAAAAATACGCCGTCGCGAATGGACTTCCTTTCACCGGTTTCTCCATGTTTTCCGGGTTATGATAACAAATTCTGGAATCGAACGCTAAAATCTGGATTCCCTGTTTAAAAAATTCATATCGCGACTTACCCTGCAACGAATTGAGTGGTAATAACACGGCAAACGGTTTTCCAAGCTGATACAGCCGCTCTAAAATATTGTCCTTAATGGAAAATGGCGGATTCGTCACAACCACATCCCATTCCGGCGGCTCATAGGCAAAGAAATCCTTGCCCTCCGCCAGCGATGTCCTTACCACATCAAAACCTTCCTCCCGCAGTTTTCGCGGAAATGCCGACCACGACTCATCGCATGGTGTCCATATCTTCGAAGTCTTGGGAAGATATTTCAGAATCGGATCTACCGCATAAAACGGCGTATATAAATCATCATTGCTCCGGCTCGACGTCAGAACTCCTTTGTTTATTGGCATTCTCAACCTCCTTCATATGTTCTTCGACTCTGTTTTTGCCTACAGTATATATTTCTCTGTTCTTCTCGAAACAAATGAAATTTCTACCACAGTTGATTGCGGCAATCGCAGTCGTCATGCTGCCAGCGCAGGTATCCAAAACTAAATCGCCCGGATTCGTATAACTCTTTATAATTTGCTCTATCAATGCAACGGGTTTTTGGGTTGGATGTAGCGCCGATTTTTGGGTGTCCTTCGGAAACGTCCAAACAGAAGTCGGATACCGCTCGGTGCTGTCGTAGGTTGTCAGAGTATTGATTTTTCCATAGTCTAGGGATTCTTTACAATGAATTTTGTGTTCAGATTTGCTTATTTTTCTTTCATGCCCGGTAGTCTTCTGAGGATTGTATACCGGCAATTTCTTATAGAAAACACAGATATCTTCGTGGCTTCGCAACGGCATTCTCTTCGCATTCAAGAATCCGGTTGGCTGTGTTTTTTGCCAGATCAGATTATATCTCCACAACTTCGGATTGCTCGTCATCAACTGGGCTGTGAACATGCCCTGCCCGAACAAGACGATTGCTCCGTGATCTGCAATGATTCTTTCATATTGCGACCAGAGCCGATCAAACGGAATGATAACATCCCATGAATTTCTTGCGGTAACTGCATAGGGAAGATCTGTGCAGATAAGATTTATAGATTTGTCCTCGATTTTAGACATTGCATCGAGGCAATCGACGTTGTAGACTTGATTTACATTCATTAGCACAGCACACCACGAGAAACGTCTTTATTCCATGCGCCGCGTCTGTACTCCGGCATCGTCTCCAGCTTGAACGCGTTCTGGTTGTGAAGCTTGGTGATTCTCGCCAGAGATTTTGCAGAGATTCCAGACTCCGCCACTCCAAACGTAATGTAAGAATCCAGTTCTTCGTATGTAAAGCCGAGATTATCTTCATCGCTCTTGCCAGTCAGTCCATCAGACGGAGTTTTCTCAATCAGCTCTTCCGGCAACCCAAGGACACGACCGATTGCTTTAACCTCTGCGACAGTAGAACTACCAAGCGGAGAAGCGTCGCCTGCACAATCACCGTATCTGGTGGAAAAACCAACATAATTCTCGGATAGATTGCAGGTATTCATGACGCGACCATTTACACTCTGACTTACTGCATACAGCGTCGCCATGCGGATACGCGCCGGAAGATTGATCTTTGTCTGATTTGTTACTACTGCCAGATTCTCTTCAACACCATCCATAACCGCCGTAACCGCATCTTTGATATTGATCTCAATAGAGTGCAGCCCCAGATGCTCAATCAGTTTATTTGCCGCATCAATATCTGCTTGTTCGCCACACGGCATTTTCACGCCAAGAACCTTGTTTCGTCCAAGCGCCTCCACACATAACGCCGCAACCACACTCGAATCTTTTCCGCCACTGATGCCGATAACTGCATTGCAGTCAGGACCATTCTCCGCAAAGAACTCCTTGATCCACGCCACGATACGATTCTTTTCCGCCATCGCATCGAATGTATTTTCGATATAATCCTTAATTGTTTTCATACGTTACTTCTCCTCTCTCGATTTTTTCAATTAATGTAAGCAGTTCCCCATAGACCTGTCTCAGCCCGCCGCGATCATCAATGTATACATTTGCATACACCTTACGTCCAGGATAAGCCACAGATCCGTCGCAGTTGATACCCAAATATTTCACGCCTGCCGCATCCAGATAATCCCGGATCCAGGCTTCTTTTTCCGGTGCATTTCCGGTGAAAATGATAACCTCCGAATACGGCTCCCAGCGCCGAAGCAGTGCCATTAAATCGTCATAGCTTCTTCCAGCTTTATGGTAGTCGTACAGCGTGTCATCAAAATCAACCGCGAAAATCAGCCTGCCATACTTCTTAAATTCCTGCTCTAAGCGTTCATAAGAAGCATTAGCTCTCAGGTAATAATCCATTATTCTCCTCCGTAAATTCTGTTTCTGATCGTCACAAAATCCTCATCTTTTAACAGCTTTCCGTCGCAGAACACCGGCTGTAAAAGCGTTTCTTTCGGCTCATGATATAAGCAATCCAAACAACGCAGTTTCCCGCTGGATTCAACCACATTACAGTAACCTCTATGGGATTTCTTCATATGCGACGTATCTGTTTTCGGATCTTTATAGATAAAGAACCTCTGTTCCGCTCCATTTTCCTCGACCACGCCCAGCGTAGCTTTCATAGCAATACCATATGTGTCACGGGTCAGAGCAATCATTTTGCCATTCTCTTCAATCGTCGCCGCGAAGCAGAATGCACCAACTCCGAAAGTAATACAATTTGCGGCAAATCCCAGTTCTTTTAGCTGCTCCCAGATCGTCTCAACCGTTGTAAGCTGGCAGCCGTCGCCGTAGATGATGCCGATATGCGGGTCAAGCACCTTGTAACCTTTCTCATTGGTTGTGCCGCCGAAGATTTCCCAGAGCTTCTGAACCGTCGCGACGGAAATTTTAACAATATCCCCAGAATCCGGACGGATCAGCATTTTTCCATTATGCTCCATAATTTCTTTTTTGCACTGTGGCAGCAGGTTATTTACCAAATTCCAGTAATCATACGTATCGGAAACCATACTGAACGACGTGTTTGGATACAGTTCGGTGAGCATACGCTTGATAAATGTAATCTCATCGCCATCAACCGCAAAGTTTGCGCCTTGGCACGAATGTTCGGTGCTCACAGCTCCGCGACCAATTCCCGCCGCCAAACAATCCGTCCGATACATATGTTCAATGTATGGAATCGCCGGAATTGTGCTTGTCTTGTTGAAGGAAAGCAACCACGCCGCAGACGCATGAATTGCCTCATCCATACAGGACATACCACGCATACCGAAATCTGCCATCGCATCGAACGGACTTACGGAATCATCAACGGTCTCCTTATAATACTTCTCTGCCAGCTTATGATATTTCCAACCTACCGTCGCATGACAACATGGTTTCCACAGCGACGCCTGCAGTAAGCACTCAACCCACTGAGTTACCCACGCGAATCTCGAATCTGTGTTTGTAAGCTGGATACACGGAATTCCCATAGGAACTTTTGTTCCCTCCGGCAATGCAGACAGTTTAATTGGTAAGAACCCCAGTTCATGCAGTTCCATTACGCTTTCCAGATCGTAGTTTCCCACGCCAATCTGAATATCCATATAGCGACGATAAGATTCTTTGACTTCTGCCGCCGGGCGCTCAAAGAAATTCTTGTTGAAGTACCCGATCAGATATTCCTTGATAAAACCCTGTAAACCAAAGAAAATCATTTCATCGTCCGGATCTGCAAACATCGATCTGCGCGGCGTCCAATAAGACACCAGCTTCGCCAATCCCTTCGGGTAAATTCTTCGATGACACTGCTTATATGTGTCAGAAAGTAAAATTGCATTTGTGTCTATCATTTTATTTACTCCTTTAATTCATTATCGGTACGGAAATACCGTAATTTTTTCATGGTTCCCTCTAAACAGACTATCAGTCGTAAACAGCCGTGTCACAACGTCGTTTTCCAGCAAATATATCAGTGTGCCGTGTTCACGATCTAATACCGAATTTTCCGTATGACTTGCATAAGCATAAATATCGGAAACGCCCATTTTCTTCAATTCGCTGGCGCCATATGCCATGCTGCCACCATACGCGATGATGTCGTCAATCATCAGGATTCGCTTACCAGTTAAATCCAGCCCATCCGTTTCAACGTGAAGTCCGGTAATCTTGCCGGTATCCCAGTCGCGATGCTTGATTCCGTAGCAATATTTCATTCCCAGAACCATCCC
>ERZ772878.1162-NODE-1162-length-14753-cov-6.43843_pt1 | contig 14753 bp, 9 predicted proteins | sample MGYA00580578_ERZ772878 | MGnify/ENA primary metagenome ERZ772878 (study PRJEB29015, sample SAMEA2737686) | human gut metagenome | biome: human gut; feature: human-associated habitat; material: faeces | place: China | collected 2012 ...
TACAATTATCGGACTGGAACCACATCCGGAAGATAAGAAAAATGGCGCATACGACCGAAGTTCACTGTCGGATTTGTAGAATAAAACTGAATATGGAACTAAAATACGAGCAGTTAGTCTATGAAAAATAGGTTAGCTGCTTTTTTCATGCAAAAAGGTGAATCACAGAGACGTTCAGACGGAAGATATGTATATACTTATACGGATCCTCTCGGAAGACGTAAATATGTTTATGCACAAGACCTTGTAACGCTTCGGGAAAAAGAAGCACAGCTCATGAAAGATCAGATGGACGGTCTGGATATATAATCTAACGTATTATCCGGTAGGAGAAGACCGGGCATCGGAAAATCACATTTCAACGCCGAAAACAGAAGCCGGAATGCGTACGATTCCCATGTTGGATACAGTGAAAGATGCTTTTGAAATGATCTGGGAAGAGCAGAAAGAAAATGGCTGGACAGATGCAGAGATTGATGGGATGACAGGCTTTGTTTTCTGTAACCGTTATGGAAATATAATGAATGCCCAGTCAGTTAATCGGGCAATCAAGAGAATCTCATCTGCTTATAACGCAACAGAAGAAATAGAGGCAGCACCGGGAGCCGGTGCTGTTGCCGGATTTTTCAGCGCACAGCTTGAGACACACATTTTGCACAAGGCTTTGTGAAAGAGAAACGAACCTGAAAATAATCCAGTCGATCATGGGGCATAAGGATATTCAGACCACTGTGGATATCTATGCAGAAGCGACAGAGAAGAAAAAACAGGAAACATTTGAACATTTGGCTGCAACAATGGATGTATTTTAAGAAGGGCTTATGAACCCTTTCATCTGACAACAGAAATAACCAAATGACATCAAATTGACAACAGATATGATTTGACAATGATTCATCATGAATGGTGATGAAGAGAAGACAATTTAATAGAAATAGCACAGCGAAGCATCACGAAGGGTAATGAAGAAAAATCAAAAGAATTTCCGACGATGAAGAGTTTGGAGAAATAAAATGCCGAAAACAGGGCGTTTTCAAGCAATTTAAGAGGCTTAAACTTGTATTTTACGACAGAGTTACGACAAATGATGAGCCATGATATAGTAAAAAATATTTCTAAACTTAAAAAACAGGTTGCTAAATTCAGAGAAACTGTATATACTAAGGATAGAAGTAAATGTTTGCCGCTTGCTGATGGTGCGGGGTATAAATAATTCAGTTCGTAAATGAAGCCACTTGCTATACAGGTGGGATAAAAATAGTATAGTTTGTAAATGTTCCCCATCAGTGAATGCTGATGGGGAATTTTATCACATAGGAAAGGTTATTTATGGAGATACAACAGGGATATTCGTATCATATCAAGGATGAATTTTTTGACTTGGTTCAGGATAAATATTTGATGAGTAATAAGGAACAGGGGAACTATCGTCCTCATTACTATGCAATTCAGGATAGAAAAAATCCAAAATTGTATTGGATGATACCAATTAGCTCACAAGCTGAGAAATACAAGGAAATCGTTGAAAAGAAAAAGAAACGATATGGTAAATGCAATACGATAGTGATTGGATTATTTGCAGGGAAAGAAAATGCTTTTTTGATACAGAATACATTTCCTGTTATTGAAAAATATTTTGACCATGTTCATACGATTCAGGAACAGCCTGTAACGATACATAAAAAGTTGGATAAGGTACTTGTTGAAAATCTGAATGAAGTACTGGCTATGTATAATCGTGGAATAAAATTGACTTTTACGGGTATTAAAGCGATTAGGAATATTATGGAAGAAGAACTTGGAAAATAGAGAGGACACCATTGCTTATGCAAATGTAAGTAATGGTGTCCTTTTGTATGAGCAATGTTTATAAACCCACTGTAATTCCAACAAGAAAGGATTCCTCACCGGGAACAAGATCAAGATCACCGCCATGGCTTTCAATGATTTTTCGGACAGAGGAAAGCCCGATTCCATGATCAGCAGATGTACCCTTTCGGGAGAGGAATGTTTTTCCCTCTTGCAAGGCCAGACCGTCGTAAGTGTTTTCAATCTTCAAAAAGTACATATTGCCTCTGGTTTCGCCTGCAATGAAAACGCGGCGCACCCCTTGCTTTTGGCGGCTGCACGCCTCAACGGCATTGTCCAAAAGATTGCCCAGCACCGTACACAGTTCCACATCGGTAAGCGGCATCTGATCGGGAAGATCGAGCCGCACCTGAAATTCTGTCCCCTGTGTCTGCGCCATGCCGTAGTAGTATTCAATCAGCGCATTTACGACGGGATTTTTGCAGAACTGGGCAGGGGAGTGACCCGATGATGCCGCAACCTGTTCCTCTACCTGTAACAGGAAGGAGCAGATCTCCGTCTGCCCACGTTCAGAGGCCATGCGGTCTATGGTGCGCAGATGGTGTTTGATGTCGTGGATCAGCCTTCTGTTTTCTGCCGCTGCTTCAGAAACCTGACGGCTGTATTCGGTCTGCATAGAAAGCTGACGGATGACCTGCTTGCGTTCTTCCTGGAAAATCAGGCTGTTTCCATATCCTTCTATCACATCGCGCCAGAGGGAATAACCGATGGCTGCTGCTATGAAAAAGCTGCCCCATTCCAAAAACCAACCGCCGATAACCGGCTCATAAACCGGCAGAAGGCGATCCCATATAAAGGCGCAGGTTGCGGCTGCCGCCTTATAACAAAAGACCGATGCAGAGAAGAAACGAATCGCTCCAAGGGAGAGATGGGAAGCCATCATGCCATACACAAACGCATATACCAGGAAGGCAGCGCCCACTCCATTACTGATGGCCGCAGGCAGGAAGCCCGGCCTGCATATCCGGTTTTGCAGAACTATGATCAGCCAGGTAACCAGATAGATACAGAACAGTTCAATCGTGTACCAGGGGAATACGGGAACCGCAGCCAGCATATGAAGCACAGGATAGGATGACAGGCCGCACATGGCAAGGCAGATCAGTCCGAACAGGAATGTATTTTTCTGTTTCATCCGGCGGCTGAAATAAAAGGACAACAGCGCACAGACAAAGGTAACTGTACAGCTGAACAGGCAGAATGCAAACCGGATTCCTCTGGTTGTATTGACCGCCAGCATCGTTCCGAAGGCAGGCGGATAGACAATCCCTCCGTAAAAGTGGTCATAGTTGCTGACCGCTATGGTGAGTGTGACCGGTTTTCCGCCATGAAAAGTGACCATGCGGTTTTGAACCAATGGTGTCCCCTGTGACGGTTCCCCCATTTGCAGGATCAGGTCATGATCCAGATAAAGGTTGTAAGCAGAAAACACTTCCGGGATTTCCAGCGCATATGTTTCCTTCCGTTCCGGCAGAAAGAGTGTCATCTGATAAGTCCCGCAGCCATAGGGAGAAGGGTTTGCAGGGCTGGAGAAATTGGTCTGCTCTCCGATGGAAAGGTAGCGCATATAATGGCTTTCATCCCGTATTTCTTCCGGGGTCAAAAGCGCGTCAGGATAAAATGCCCAGCCGGATACCAGAAAGCGCACCGGTGACTTTTGAAGTTCTTCCTCAGAAAGCGCCAGAATCCCATTTGCCGCCTGGATTGTGTTCTGGCTATATTTATTATTGAACTGATACAGGCCAAGAAAAAACAGGGATGAGCACAGGCAGACCATACATAAGGCAGCATATTTTTTTACTGCAGAAGATACCATCTTATTTTCGCCTCCTCCTTAGGAAAAACACACCGGCAGACAGAAGAAGCAGACAGGCCGGAATCAAAAGGAGTATGGGCGACCGGCTATGCTCTGTGTCGGCGGCCTGTGCCAGGAAAACGCCATCTTCCTTTCCCACAATGGTGTATGTCCCTGTATGGCTGATCTGAAAGGAGATGGCTTTTGCCGCATCGTCATAACCGGTCATGGGAATTTCCACGCCGCTTTCATCACAGAGGAACCATGTGCCGGCTGCCGGGTCATTTGGACAGGGCAGCATGACAGAAACATCCGGCAGGGAGCTGAGCGCAGTTCCATTGATGGAAAACGAAAAAGAAAAACCGCCGTCCGTATCCTTTTGGATGATGACTTCAATCTGATCTTCGTTTTGGATGCCCTCCGGCAAGGCGTCTTTTGGTATGCTGATGGTGATTCCCTGTTTGGAAAAGACGGCTCTTTGCTCCCCTGTTTGCAGCATCATCAAAAAGCGCGTGCCGGAAATCCGGTCGGTGTTTTCATCGAAGAACTCTGAAAAATCAGGGCTTTTGGAATCCGCATCTTCCTCTGTATCACCGTTTGCCTGTTCCGATGGGAAATCGTCTTTATCTATATCTATGGAATCATCCTTTCCCTCCCAGGATGGCTCGGAAGACTTGTGGGATGGTTCATGATCCGCAGGATCATTTTCTTCACTGACAGGTGGTGTTTTTTCAGAATCGTTGGAATCCACTCTGCCGCCATTTGTTGCAGGCGGTTTTGGAGGCTTTGTGGAGGGCCCGTCTGCGAAACCGTCATCCTGATCGTCGGTATCTTCAGGAGGCGGTTGAATGATGGTATCGGGAGGATTTCCGCCTGCATCCCCTCCATCCCGGTCGCCTTCATGATACCCTTCAAGGACAATTCCATCTGCGTAGGTAAAGGACAGGATGCCGGTCTGTCCGCCGTCATAATCCACCTGAAGGCGGTAACTGCTGCCCGGCATCAGCAGACGGGTAGCAATCGAGAGCATTTCCTGACCCACATAAACGCCACTTTCCAGACGGTTCCATGAACCGCTGTTTTCGGACAGCCATATACTGACCTTGTCCAGATTCCCCGGAGGTGTAACCCAGGGAAAATAAAGGCTTCCTCTGCGAACCAGGAAGCAGTTGATGTCTGGGCTGCCCGGAGCCTGAACAGAAACAGGAATTGAAATTTCAGGGAAATCGACACGATCCGCAAATATGGTATTTTCCGGTGCAGTCAGCCTTCCTGCTGCATGGTACAGTCCCACAGTATTCAGATCAATACCAGAAAAATCCCATTCCACCACAGCGGTGTAGCTGGTTCCATTTTCCGCATAGCATTCCAGATAGTAAGGGGAAAAGGCAAACAAATTTTCCAGCGTTTCGGTTTCGCTGCCCTGTTGAACCGCAAACGCGTCCGTATAAGGATACCATTGCTCTATGGAGGTGATGACAGCAGGCGGCATTTCTTCCACCCGGACGGAAATCTGAAGCTCCTGCAAGACAGCTTCACCAAAGGCATACCCCTCCGGCAGTTCAATCCGGCCTGCTGCGGTATATTCGCCTGGAGTGGTCTGGTCAATGGCCGAAAAATCCCATGCGACAGAAAATGTTTCCTGCCGGATTTCTTCACCTGCTGTTACAGTGGCGCAGACGGTTTGATACTGAAGGGCCAGCTGATAAATTTCCTCCAGGTCATCATCAGACGGTGTGGTTCTAAGGGGCAGGGTGAAATCTGGCAGGGAGAGCAGTTCGTCTTCCTTTTGTATTTCTGTGACAAGGATGAGGGATACTTCTTCCGATGCTTCCGGTGTTTCCGGGGTTCCGCTCTTCAGTGTTTCCGAAGCCTCGCTTTCTAAACCCGGCGGATTCTCCCTTTTTTCATCGGCATTGGATGGGGTTGCAGTTTCGGCGGCAAATGCTGGGATACTGCAGGTGAAGCAGAGGAGACAAGCCAGACAGCCCTCCAGAATACGCCTGTGCATTTGCTTCATTCTCATACGATACCCCCCATTCCAGAGAAAACATATTGACGGTAGGTTTCCCGCAGCTGTTTTCCATTGCGGAGGGCAATCGGAAGTTCCTCCCCGTTTATCAAACGGAAGGTCTGACTGTCAACCTGGCTGATGTAATCCATGTTGATTAAAATGCCCCGGTAGCAGGGCAAAAAACGCTTGTCCTTCTGCAATGCGGCAGTAACCTCCTGAAAGCCTCCGCTTACCGGTATCACGCGTTCCGCCGTATGAATCCGTGTCATACGGTTTTGATAATCTATGTATAGAATCTTCTCTGTGGGAAGTTCCAGCTTTTGACGGTCAGCCATAACCGAAAGTGTCATCACTTCATAGGGCGGTTTTATCTGGCACAGCTCCATCGCTTCTTCAAAATCTGCCTGATGGAGCGAAAGCGGCTTCAGCAGATAATAGCTGGCGGACAGGCTGTACCCCATCCGGGCATAATCTTCTGTAATGGTCAGAAAAACAATCTTACAAAGCCTGTTTTTCTGGCGCAGCCTTCTGGCGACCTCTATTCCATCCATGTTCTCCATATAGATGTCCATAAAGACAAGCTGAAAATTGACCTGGGCGGCAGCTTTCAGAAAATTCTCTCCGTCCTCAAATTCTGTCAGCGTATAGTCCAGCTGATGCTTTTTCATATAATTTTCCAGGCAGGCAGACAGTTCTGCTCTGTCCTCTGCTCTGTCATCCACAATCGCAATCTGCATCGTGCCATCTCCTTTGCACAATAATCCAATATTAGTATAACATAAAACCGCAGGAAAAAACTTGCGTCTTAAACAGGAAACCTGCGTCTTAAACAAAGTCGGTTGCATTTCTCTTGACAAGATGCTACTCTAATTATACTACCAGACTTTCCGATGAGAAGGTCTGGTTTTTTTGTTTTTCTTTTCAGGAAAGGAGGCTCAGCATGAAAATCGCACTTTGTACGGAATTAAGGAATGCAGAATGGTTTGAGAGCAGGCTGCGCTCCCTTTTTGCTGGGGACGGACAGCTTGTCATCGACGAGCTATGGAATGAGAAGCAGCTATCTCAGGCACTGCGGCGGAGCCGCTACCATGCGGTTGTCATCGCCATGACCGGGGCAAGGGGATTGGAGGCTGCCATTCAGGCAAAGCAGCTGGCACCGGAAACACCGCTTGTCTGGTGGAGCGATGATGAAAACTTTGCCCTGATCGCATATTACCTGCGTATCCCTGCGTTCCTTTCGGCAGACTGCTCCGATCAGGAGCTCTATGAGGCGATAAAACCCATCACAAAATGGAGGTGCGAACATGCGAATTGCGCTGTGCAGTTATAGTCAGAAGGAGAAAGAAACGGCGTTACTGATGAAGCTTGGCAAAGTAGACCGCTTTGACAATGGCGTATTCTGCGTCTATGCCATGCAGCGGGATGGGCCTTATGATGCTGTGGTGGTCATGGAGGACGGAGCCAGGGGAATGAATTTCTGCATGAGCATACGAGGGTACAGCAAGGATGTCCCTCTCCTGTGGATCAGCGACCAGGCAGAGTTTGAACCCCAAAGCCGCAGGATGCAGGCGGACACCTTTTTGGTAAAGCCTGTGACAGAATATCAGCTGCGGGAGGCGGTATCCCAGCTGCTTCAGAAAACAACGAGAAGGAACGAACCGCGTGAGGAGGATGAATAAATGATATGGAAATGGAAACGGCCGGCCGCATTTTTACTGGCGGCGGCAATGATTTTTACGATGCCGGGAGTTCCGGCATCTGCGGTGGAAGCGGGTGTATCCGCCGTCCATACGGGGTTGTGCAAGCATCACCCGGAACATACAGCGGACTGCGGATATACGGAAGGAACCGAAGGGGCAGTCTGTGAACATGAGCATACTGAGGATTGCTACACCTTTGTGAAGAAGTGTGTCCATGAGCATGACGAAAGCTGTTATCCTGTTTTGGAAGAAAGCATATCGGAAAATACGGCGACCCCATCTGAAGCAGAGAAGGCCCAGCCGACCGCGTGTACCCATGAATGCAGTAAGGAAAGCGGCTGTATCAAAAAAGAATTAAGCTGCCCTCATGAACATGACGATACCTGCGGCTACATTCCGGCCACAGAGGGGACGCCCTGCGGGTATACCTGCGAGCAGTGCAATTCCCAGGACAGCGGGCTTGTTCCCGGCGTGTCCGGGAATGCTCCAGCAGAGTGCATCTGCGAAACTCGCTGTGAGCAGGAGGCGGTCAATCCCGACTGTCCGGTCTGCTCTGCGGAAGATGCAGACCTCTCTGCCTGCAAGGGAACAGAGCAGGCAATGCCCCTGATGGCAGCTGCGGCAGGCACTGAAGAAACCATCTCCGGCGAGGTTACTTGGGATAATCAGACCTTTACCACCCCCGTCAAGCTCACCGAGAAGACCACCCTGACCTTGGTGGGCGACAATAAGATCGAATGCGACGCGCCTTTGGATCTGAACAACTGCAAACTGACCGTCAAGGGCACCGGCACCCTGACGGTCGTCGGAAACGGCAGGAGCGACACCTATATATGCAACGGCGCCATCTTTGACAGTGGCTACACGGGCTACCAAAAAGGCCAAGGAAACCTGTGCCTTGAGGGCGGCACTGTTACGGCCCGCGGCGGCGATTATAATGCCATATCCGTTCGTTCTGTGGAATTGCGGGGCGGCAAGCTGGAGGCCTACGGCGGCTCGAATGCCGGTATTGTCTGCTCCTATCTGTATACATATGGCGGTTCCCTCTACGCCACCGGCGATGAGTATGGCATCGGAATGAGAACCATGAATGTGGGAAATCCCGGCAATCTGGCCATTCTGGCTTCCGACGAGAAGGACGCATTGATGGCGGAAATGGATGCCGGAGATATCGGCGATATTAAGGATAACGCCAAGAAGAAGACTTACTACATCGGCGAAGTCACCGGTCCCCTGTTCTCGGTGAAGACCCAGAAGGGTACACTCTATGAGGGCGTTGCCGACCAGAAGGCCACCTTTGCCATTTCCGCCCAAAATGTGAATACGGGCACCCTGAAAGCCCAGTGGGTGGGAGACCACTACGGCCTGACGGAGAGCCTCTCCACCGACGGTAAAACTTTGACGGTGACAACGGATGCAACCGTGAAGCAGGGCACTTACAGCCTGACCGTTTCTGTCACCGGCACGGACGGAACGACAGTTACCAAGACCGTTACGGTCACTGTCTCCGGCTCCCCCCTCACCATCAGCACCCAGCCCCAGGATGTCTCCGTCAGCTGCAAGAGTAGGGATTTGGATGCCTGGCAGGGCGACAAGGAAATCCGGGTGACTGCCACACTAGCCACCGGCCAGACCGGGGACATTTCCTACCAGTGGAAGCTGGAGGACGGCACCGAGCTGGAAGGCTTTACCCGGTCGACCCTCTCTCTGAAGGAACTTTATAAGGCGGGCAAGCTGTCCCCAGTGGCCGACAAGCTCTGGCTGTTTTCCGCCAAGGTCTACTGCACCCTGACCTATGGCAGCTGCAGCGTCAATACCAACACCGTCACCCTGACGGTCAACACCTGCGCACATGAAACATACACCCACGATGGAAAATGCAGACAGTGCGGCGAACCGTGTCGCAAGGAAGTGCTCTTTATTGACGAAGATGGTATCCCCTATTCGTCTGAACTCGGGAACAATCAGGCCATGGTTGGGAGCAGGCTGATTTCCGGCGGAACCTTTTATTTTGTGCGGGATATTGACGCAATCTTGCGTGCGGGAGGAGGTGATGGGACCAACAAAAAGGACCTTACGCTGGACCTGCAGGGCCACAAGGTCAAGGCGCTGGATTTGCAAAATTGCCCGTACAACAGCGTCACCATCAAAAACGGCACGATAGAGGGCAGAGGAGAGGTCATTACCACCAAAGGCCCCACGGTATTGATATTAGACAGCGTTACAACAACATACGGGAATGTCGTTAGTAACCTGGTTACCCTGACGGTAAAGGGCAACTGCGTGTTTGAGCGTCAGGTGAATTTCCTCGGGAAAACCCAGCTCCAGGGCGGCACGTTCCAAGGTGGAATCAATGTAGCACTTGGTGAGGAGGCCCTGGCTCTGCTGGCGGACGGATATGCCTTTGCAGACGCTGATAGCGACGAAATTTTGAACGTTTCCCATGTAGATATTCCGGATAGAATGGTCAAGGTGGTCGCGCATACCGACCAATATCATAACGGCAAATGCGCCTGCGGCAGAATCTGCGACCATGCGGGCAAGGTGGACAGCGCCGGTTACTGCACCCGCTGCCAGATGCTGGTGGAGGCATTTGAAACCGGCGGCACACGATACACCAGTCTGGAAAACGCGCTGGCTGCCGCGCAGAACGGTGACACTATCACGCTGCGGGGGCCTTTGGACATCGAGAACGCAGACCCCATCGAGGTCAGCAAAAATATTATACTGAACCTGAATGGACACACCCTGAGCAAATCCCGTGAGGAGGCGCTTCTTTGTATCCTCGGCTCCAATGTAGTCATAGCGAACGGCACAGTGCAAAACACCTATCCCAACAAACCCCATCATGCGGTGGAGGTTGGAAAACTTAAACAGACAGGCGCAAAGCTGACGCTGGACAATGTCATTCTGAAGGGCAGTATGGACGGCGGAACTGGTTCCCGTGGACATGGGCTTTTCATTTGTACCGGGAACGAAGCCGTGGTAATGAGCGGCAAGGTCATCGGCGGCATCTACACGGAGGGAGCGCTGACCATGTCCGGCGGCAGCGCGGCTCAGCTGGAATTGGGACTTCTTAACAATATTCCAGTGACCCTGTCCGGCGGCTCCTTTGACAGCATCCAAATCGGGAATGGCGCAAAGTATCAATCCCTGCTGGAAAAGGGCTATGCCTATCAGAAGCAAGGCGGCGCATTGGTCAGGCTGTCGGAGATGAATGAGAATACTGCCGTAACCGTTGTGAAGTGCAGTCACCCGGATGACCCTTCCGGCGGGACTGTTTGCCCCTACTGCGGCTATGCCGCTGTGGTGACAAAGACGGACGGCAGCATTTCCTACTATCGGACGGCAGGCGAGGCCATCGCCGCAGCCGGCGGCGGTACGGTGAAGCTGCTGGCAAATGCAGGCGAGATCACCATCAGCAGCCCGCTCAAGCTGGATCTGAACGGTAAGACGGCGGCAAAGCTGACCGTTACCGGAGATGTCACGCTGGCATCCCTGCTGCCGGAGGGTTACGTGTTTAAGAGCGGCAGTACCTGGATCAGCGACCCTAGCGGTACGGAGCTGACCAACGTTTCTATGGCCAAGATCCCCATCAAGAGCATGGACTATCCCACCGAGATGAGCATGACTTATGGCGGTACGGGGACGCTTCTTGTCAATGTAAAGAAGGAAAGCGGCGCAGGCGCTGTAAGCTTCCAGTGGTACAAGGTGGAGAACGGCAATGAGACAGCAGTTGGCAGTGCGACAACAAAGAATCAATTTGATCTTTTTACGCAAAAGCTGTCCGCAGGCAAGCACATCTTCCGCTTTTCCGCCACCTGCAACGGCTACAAGAAGATGAGCCAGGATATTGTTATAACGGTACAAAAGGCCGACATCGGGTCAAACCGCATCACGCCCCCCACAGCGCAGGAAAACCTGACCTATACCGGCCAGGCGCAGGCGCTCATTACCGCGGGCAGCGTGACGGACTATGGCACCATGCAGTACAGCCTGACCGAGAACGGTACATACAGCCTGGGCATCCCTGCCGGCACCGATGCCGGAACGTATACCGTGTGGTATCGGGTGATTGGCGATGCAAACCACAATGATACCGCACCCGCCAGCGTGGAGGTCAGCATTGGAAAGAAACCGCTGACGATCAGCGGGGTAACGGCTGTGTCCAAGCCCTATGATGGCACGACAGACGCAGGCATTACCAGCGTAACCTTCGACGGCATGAACTTGAACCGAGGCACAGACTACACCGTGGCCGCCAGCTTTGACGATGCCGGCGTGGGCAACGGCAAGAACGTCACTGCCACAGTGACCCTGATGGGGCAGGCCGCGAAGAATTACTCCCTGGAGCAGAGCAGCTTCCCTACGACTGCCAGCATCGCCAAGGCCGCTGCGCCTGACTTCGTCAAGGAAACTGCGCTTACCATTGTAAACGGCCACGAAAAGACCTACACTGTGACGCTCCCCGCCCTGCCCAAGCTGGAAACGCCCAAAGAGTACGGTGCACCCACCTATGAGCTGGGCGAGATCAAACTCAATGACGGCTACTACACCAGCGGCGCGAAGGTGGAAAACGGCAAGCTGACCCTGCCGATTCAGAAAAATGACGTGGAAACCACCGGCTCTGTGGGCACAGTGACCGTAGTGATCAAGAGCACGAACTATAAGGACATCACGCTGACCGTCAATGTCAATGCGACCAACAAGCTTGTCCCCACTGTTACGGCACCTACGGTCAATACACCGACCTACAATGGTGCAGAACAGGCTCTGGTTACAGCAGGCAAGACCACTGGCGGCACGATGCTCTACCGGCTTGACGATTCTGAGTGGAGCGAGCAGATCCCCACAGCGAAAAACGCCGGGGAATGCACTGTTTGGTATAAGGTTCAGGGAAACGCAGAGTACGCAGATGTGGCAGAACAGAACGTGACTGTGACCGTAGCGAAGAAAGCGGTCACCGTTACGGCGCTTGATAAGAGCGCCTACACCGGCAGCACCGCGCCCGATTTGAGCTGCCCGGAAGCAGATAAGGATTACAAGGTGGAAGGTCTGGTTGGTGCAGATACCCTGAGCGGCACGGTAACACTGGACTACGCACAGACACCGGATATGAGCAAAACCGGCAAAACTGCGATCAACATTACTGGTACGCTGTCAAATGATAATTATGCGATCACCTATGTTTCTGGAACGTTGACCGTTTCCAAGCAATCTTCCAGCGACGGCGGTTCCTCCTCTGGTGGTTCGGGCAGCGGTGGAGGCTCCTCCTCCGGCGGTTCTAACGGTTCCGGCAACAATGATAACACCAACCAGCCGGAAGACAAGCCTCAAGCCCCTATCACCGGTGAAACCAAACCCATACAGCCGGATAAAAACGGCAATGCGGCAGTGGACAACAGCTCTGTCCAGTCCGCCATCGACAAGGCCAAACAGGATGCGAAAAAGAACGGCACCACAGAGAACGGGATTGCCGTTACCGTTCCCATCACCTCGGCGGCAGGCCAGACCTCTTTTAACGTGACCATCAAGGCACAGACATTGGATCTGCTGGTTAAAGAAAACGTCCGGCAGTTTACCGTAGCAACAGACCATCTGGTTTCGGTTAATATCGGCCTGGATACTCTGAAGCAGCTGGATACCGCCTCCGCTGGTGGGGACATCATTCTCCGGGTAGATAAGGTAGATGCCCTGCGCTCCACCGAGGCCAAAGCCACCATCGGCACAAGACCGACCTATGACCTGTCGCTGGTCTACCTCTCCGGCGGCAAAGAAACACCGATTGCCAACTTAAATGGTCACACTATATCGGTGCGTTTGCCCTACACACCGGCAAAGGGTGAGCAGACAGGTAATCTCTATGCAGTCTATGTGGACGACGCGGGAAAGGTGGAATGGATCACCAAATCCAGTTACAATGCCAGCCAGAAAGCGGTTGTCTTTGAAACCGGTCATTTCAGCATCTACGGCATCGGCTACAAGAACCCTGCCCCGGCTTTCACCGACATTACCGGCCATTGGGCTGCGGACAACATCCTCTTTGTTGCCAGCCGAGGACTGCTCTCCGGCACAAGTGACACCACCTTTAGTCCCAACACCGGCATGACCAGAGGAATGTTCGTCACCGCCCTGGGGCGGCTGGCAGGCATCAACCCGGACAGCTACAAGACCGGGAAATTCACCGATGTGAAAGCCGACGCTTACTATGCGCCTTATGTCAACTGGGCGGCGCAGACCGGCATTGTGGAGGGCGTTACTGCCATCACCTTTGCGCCGGATACCAACATCAACCGGGAACAGATGGCGGTCATCATGGTAAATTACGCCAAAAAGTTGGGCTACGACCTTCCGAAAACCCTCCAGGCTGTGACTTTTGCGGACAACGCACAGATCAGTAGCTGGGCGAAGGATGCGGTCAAGTCCATGCAGCAGGCGGGCATCCTGGCCGGGAAGAATGAAAATAAGTTTGACCCCAAGGGAACCGCCACCCGCGCCGAGGTCGCCACGGTTTTGCGGCGGTTTGTGGAGATCGTCATTGACCCGCAGGCCGCAAACGGCTGGCAGCAGAATGACAGCGGCCAGTGGAACTATTACAGAAACGGGGAGTCAGTGAAGGGCTGGCTCTCCGAGGATCAGAAGTGGTACTGGCTGGACAAGGTCACCGGAATAATGTTTGCCGGAGACTGGAAGCAGATCGATGGTAAGTGGTACTACTTCTATGCAGATGGGACGATGGCGGTGAATACCGCATCCGACAGATGAAAAATGAACCCGTAATGTAATGTAAAAATAATATCAATAAAGAGAGATGTGAACAATATGGGCAAGTTTCTGGTACTGTCGCTTACCGACCATGAAGAATATATACTCAGTAGAATTATGGAGATTATTGCGGTCGAGCCAGGATTTGACCATATTGTGACATCCCACCCTTGTAACACTCTTGTTTTTCCGGGCTTGGAGCTTCGGCTGAAGGAGAGAACAGCATACCGAAACGGTGAGTTGATTTCTATGACTCGTCGGGAATTTGCAACATTGGTATACTTGGCAAAACATCCATTCTGGGTATTTTCTGCCGGACAGATCTATGAAGAAGTATGGGGAGGATGGTGAAAATTGCGGAACGGCTGTTGCCTTCGTACCGAAAATCAATGCGAATCCGGTGTATAACGGAGGGTGAAGCCTGCTATATGTATGTAGCAATCATTATGATAACATAAAAGGCACGGCATAAAGAAATCTGATGTAAAATCTATCAGAATAATTTATGCCGTGTCTCTTTTTAATTTGATTGAAAAACGGCACACCGCATTCTCATTACTTTAGCCTGCAAATAAAAAGTCAAGACTTAATGGGGAAAAAAATATAAAAT
>ERZ772878.1179-NODE-1179-length-14540-cov-3.03631_pt1 | contig 14540 bp, 10 predicted proteins | sample MGYA00580578_ERZ772878 | MGnify/ENA primary metagenome ERZ772878 (study PRJEB29015, sample SAMEA2737686) | human gut metagenome | biome: human gut; feature: human-associated habitat; material: faeces | place: China | collected 2012 ...
AGTAATATTATATAGTATATTTTTTTAAAATTCAATTAACTATATTAACATCATTTGAATGTATATTAACATTTTCACATTGACTTTAATAACTGTTAATGCTATACTGAATATGCAGGAGGTACGCTATGAATCCGAGATTATATTTTGATGAAAAAACGTTAAAAAAATTAGGTGATGTATTTGTTGTAAACACATATTTCCCTATTAAAACAGTTCCCGACAGTGCCGACTATTTTTTGCTTGTATATATTGCTCATTCTAACGCCATACACAACATTGATAATACAAGCAGAAAATTAGAAGAAGGCGATGTCGTGCTAATATCGCCGAATGTAGTCAATTCGTTCACCTGTACCCATAAAGATGAACTAACTATTGCATATTGTTGCGTCTTTTCCAAAAACGCATTACAATACAGCTTAAAACAGTATTCAGGCAATTTTCCGTTGCTTTCAGATTTTTTTGAAGGAAAACGCTCATATATACAAGTACACGACACACCGTCAAAAACAATACGAAATTTTATGATACAAATGATAGATAATTTTAACTATTCACAACCCGGATATTTGTTTTCAATCCGCAGTACAATAACACTGATTTTAGTTAATATGTTCAGATTGTATTCAGTTGATAAAAATAAAGCCGACGGTTTTCATTCCAATGTGGTTATAAATAACGTTACCAACTACATAAATTCAAAAATATATTCAAAGCATTCGCTTAATGAAGTAGCCGATAAATTCGGTATCACCCCGCAACACCTTTGCCGATTGTTTAAGAAACACTTTAATATGACTTTCACTCAGTTTTCAAACAGGCAACGTGTCGATAAAATCCGTGATGAACTCGAAAATATCGACAGACCGATATATCAAACCTATGAAGAATTTGATTTCACACCTCAATATTTAAACAGTATGTTCAAAAAATATACCGGCTACTCTATCAGTGAATATAAAGCCAAATTCAACTATAAAGCCGGTAATCCGCTTTATACGATATAATATAAAAGGACGACTGCATTTAAGCAATCGTCCTTTTAATATATTAATTTTTAGCCGCGTTATAAAGCATAACTGCAACATCAATGCGTTTAACATCTGTGCCTAATCTGCTTGATGTTACATTATCAAACAAATTATACTTTTGAGCAGCGGACATAAAGCCGTCGGGATATTGAGTTTTACTGTTTGCATATCCGTATGCACTTGTCAATATTTTAACTGCCTGTTCAACAGTAATATAATTGTCCGGAGCAAATTTATTATCGCCTATTCCGTGTATTATATCTGCTTTTACACACGCATTTACATACTTACTACTCCAATGATATTTTGTATCTGTAAATGTGCTATTCTCACCAACATTATACCCCATCATTCTGCATATAACCGCAGCAAATTCTGCTCTGGTTATGGTTGCGTCAGGTCTGAATGTATTATTTTCATAGCCTGTCATAATATCATTGCTTATAGTGTAATTTACTGCATTTTTCTGACCGTTATTAAGATAAGATGTATCAGAAAAATCCTCTGCTTTTTCTGCCGGTGCATAGCTGACAAGCTGATATTCACGAGTCATAGAAGTTCCGTTATTCCCATTTGACACCACTCTTAAATTATGCGTACCTTTTATGTCACTTAGTTGTACGGTATAAGGTATTTCGTTTGTTGATTTAACGAGTTCACCGTCAAGATAATATTCAACATTTATCCAATCCGATCCGTATATATGTGGATATGCGTACAGTGTTGTATCTCCGTTCATCGTTATTGTACTGCCTGCCTTTTTAAAGAATTGTCCGGCGCTGTTTGTATTATTATTTTGTATAAACCACTGTGATTCTGTTACATCATTATATGAGTTTTGAAGTTCACTGTCTCCGTCGAGATTATAGTAATTCACCTCATAATTCATTTTAGCGTTAAAATACGCTATAAGCTTTACTTGAGGATATACCATAGGAATAAACGTATATATTTGTTTCAAATATTTTGCCGCCCATTCACTGTCAGTTTCATTTATATCACCGTTAGTTCTGTATGCACTTCCACATTCAGAAATCATTATAGGTTTTCGACCGCCGTATTTTTCAACAGCATCCTTTATCATCAACACCGGATCGGAACTGTATCCTGTTTTAAAGCAAACTTCATTATACCTGCTTTCCCCCTGCCAAACTCTGCCCTGGAAATACTTACTTGCATAACAATTCACGCCTACCCAATCAACATATTCATCACCGGGATAGAAGTCATCAGCCGTATAAGGCCAATCGTTTGTTTTCCATGAAGATGTGTGTGCCATACTCCAAACAGTAGCAACGTTAGACAATCCGCTCACACTGTTTGCAACTGCTTTGAATGCAAATATAAATTCATCGGGTGTACATTTATCACCCCAAACATTAAATTCAGCACCTATTCTCAAATAAATCGGCACGTTTTTGTAACTTGACAACATAGAGCGTAAATTCAATAAAAAAGAATCCGAACTGTTTATATTTCTTACCGTTGTGCCTTCCTGCGGAAAATTGAGAGTAATTTCTACCGCTTTATTTTGTGTTTCTGCTTTATCAAGCATCGCACGAGTCCAACCGAATGTACTTTCATCACCGTATTCCAAATACAGCAATGTCATTGATTCATTACTTTTTGCCTTATCTGCCACTTGTCCGTATAAAACACCGTTCGGCTCATTTTTTGCACCATACACCTTTTGCGATTGTTCCGTAGCTTGATATACGTCAAATGTATTTGTAAATTGCTTAACGCAATTTTCTGCAATAATTACGCCATCAGTCCACCCTAATTGCTTACCGTATGGAATATACATTTCAAAATACTTCGCCGCATTTGTATAATCACCGTTCATAAAATACGCAAATGCAACGTCATATGTTCTTGAGCCTAAAATATTTATTGTCTGCTCATTATTTGGCTCTGATGATATTAAATTGATAATTTGTACTCCGTAATTTATCGTTTCATCATAATTTTTGCTGCTTGTTGCATTTGAATAACCAGCGTCCAAGCCCCAAAATTCGTGTGGCAATTCATATGCCATTACGCTTAAATTACTTGAGATTATCAGACTTATCATCGCAATTAATATTATGCTTATTCTTCTTTTCAATTAACATCACTCCCAAGATTATTTTATATTCAGTATATCATACTAACAATAAATTTACAATTATTGATTTACATATTAATGCAAAATAAAGCAAAATATTCTTAATAAATACTAAAGTATATCTTTTCTAAAAACATTAATTAAAATTACATTCTAAATTATTACTAATCGGAACTAAGTTATTTAGACTTTCAAAAAAATATACATCAGCCCTTGATATCGTTGTATATCCATTTATCGAATCAGAATGGGTTAATTTGCTATTACATGCAATGTCAATATCGCCATTATGAATCTTAATAATATTGCCATTTTTATCTCGATATACAATTATTACAATACCTTTTATATCTTCGGCTGATAAATTCGTAATAGCCACTTCCAACATATATGACACATCCTTTTTTGTACTTTTCATAACTGTACTATTACAAACTATTGATTTAATAGGTTTTGAAGAATTTAATGTTGTAAATGATTTGATTTCCCCTTTATATTCTTTTCCATTTACTATTGCATAACATTGCCAATAGTATTTTGTGTTACTGTCTAAATATAATCCTGCTTCATCATTCAAATCATACCACATGTCAAATGGATTTTTATTATGATTAATAACATCATTTGCGACTTTTGACATACCATTTTCCGAAGTACCAAAATAAATCCCAACTTCACTTGGCTTTTGCCCACTATAAGCCACCGTACCTCGAACTGTTGCATTAGATTCCGTAATGCTGTCCGCCACAGTTGTATTCACCGTCACCGGATTTACTGGCCTTGCCTCATCGCGTAAATGTGGGCATATTCACCATACCATTAATTCATATCAACATTGGTATGTTTTCCGTTTACACATCCTGAACTTGTATGGCTACAGCTAATCATATACGAACCGATTTCTTAGTCGGCGGTATTAAAGAGGCTAATCTCGACAATGTTTACTTATGCAGTATCTTCTCCAATCTATTAAATAATGCTTTAGAGGCGTCTAAATACTGTACGACAAATCCTTATATTGAATTAAAAAGCAGCATACAACTCGGCAATTTAGTTATCACCTGCCGCAACAGTATGCCACAAGTTATTCGTAAAAAAGACGACCCTAATCACAATCACGGGTACGGATTACATATAATTAAAGATTTATCCAATCTTCTTGGCGGTAATTTCGTTTACGAACATGATGAGTACAATTTTACCGCCATTGTAACAATTCCGATTAATGACAAGGAGGAAGTACATAAATGATTAATATCGCGATAATCGATGATGATAAAACTTTCTGTGATGATTTTAAAGAACAAATAGAAAAAATTGATAACAGCTATAATACCGACTGTTATTATGATATAAACACTTTTTTAGAATCGGTTTCAAGCTACAATATCGCTGTTATTGATATAATGCTCGGAAAAGATAACGGAATAGATATAGCGTCAGCAATCACTGAAAAATACCCTAATATAAAAATTATATTTATATCTGTTGAGCAAGACTTTTTTCAAGACGTCTATTCCGTCAATCATTTATACTTTTTGGTAAAACCAATATCGAATGAACAGTTAAAACAAGCCTTGTCAGTGTGTTGCAGTGAAATAAATAAGCAGACTCTTTATACAAAACTCGGCAGCGGAACTACTGCTATAAATCTAAATGATGTTTCCTATTTTGAAGGGATTTTAAAGAAAACTATCGTACATTATGTCAATGCGCCAAAGCAAACCTTAAACGAACCTCTAAAGGACATCGAAAAAGAAATTCTTAACACCAACTTTATACGCATACATCAAAGTTACATTGTAAATCTTACATACATAACTCAATTCACCAAAACAAAAGTCAATATTCAAGACCTTGAAATACCTATAAGCAGAAAATACTCACAATCAGCCTTAAATGGTATAAGCAAGTTTTTAAAAAAAGTCGGAGTCGGACTCCTAAAGGAATCCAGCTCCGACTCTAAAATTAACCTTTTCGGCTTATTTTAAAATTTATCTGAATTTACATATTGCGTTATACTGCTTAAAAGCTGTTTACATTCGGGATAATCTCCGTCTAAATCAAAACCGCAGAACAATAGCTTTGCTTTGCCTATTTCTGTTTCAAACAGCGGTGATGACGCAGTATTATCAAAGAAATTCGGTACCGTTTCAATTATAGGTTTTACTTCACCTGCAAACTTCGATATATCTGTACCGACCGAGTTATCAAGCAGTCTTTTCCACTGATAATCGGGATATTTTTCTGTCGGGAAATCATCAAATATTCTATGCTTATTATCAATTATTGCACCGCACGGCTTTTGTGACGGAAAATGTACCGGCGACCAAAATACAGGTATAAAACTTCCCTGTATCGGATTTTTGAAACACTCTTTTGTCACAATAGCTTTTCCGCCGTTTTTGATTATATCATCAAGTTCTTCTTCAGATTTAATCATACGAACATTGTTTTCAATCTTATTTTCGGCAAAAACAAATATTCTCCAAGTATTTTTATAACCGCTCACTTCAAGCATAACACTAAGCATTGTTGATTTTGTTATACTGTTTAGAGGTATACTTACCTTGCTTTCTGTTGTTGACGTTTTATAAAATACTTGCTCACCGTTTTGTACCGTCAATTTATAAACAGGATTGTTGATTTTCTTTTCGCCGAAATCATATAAGTCCAATTCCGCCTCTAATGTATCTGTATTTTTAAATATTCTCTTTGCTTTAAATAACGGTACTGCCTCACCTGCAAAATTTTTAAATTCATCAGGCGAAATCAAGCCTTTACTTTCATAAAACACATCAAGTATGCCGACAGTGGCTGTACTTTGCCCTGTGTAATCCGACAGCGACAAAAGTTCAAAACCGCCGAAATCTTTTGTCCTAAGTGCCGCCTCAATATCTTCTTTATAAAGCTTAACAGCTAAGTCGCCCGACGCCTTGATATAATCATTCAATTTATGATACACATTCTTTTCAATCATAAATTTTTTAATCGCGTCAAGGTTTACCGGCAGAATATTGCCTGTATATTTTTCAATCAAGTCAACATCAGGATATACACAATACTGCCCCACTTCAAACGAAATTATAGGTACAGACACATCTTTTACCGCAGAGGAATAATCAAGCGACGTATTTTCAGCCGCCTTATCCTGACAGTTTTGTATTCTGACATTGTGACCGCCTGCCTCATATGCACACAAATAATCTTCACACGGCATAATCGGGTGGTCGAAGTTCGTCGTAAGCGTATAAATTCTTCTGTTGTCATAAGCCTTTATGCAAGTGGTTATGTCGTTAAGCATATCAAAATCGCCCATATTTTCATTACCGTTTGAAAACATTATAAACGAAGGGTGATTGCCGTATGTTTTTGAGATATTAATAGCCTCCTGCATAAAATATTGACGGTGTATCGGGTCTTCACCCGTTTCAAGTGCACATACATCATGATTAAGCCATAGCGGCATTTCAACAGATATGTACATTCCTATTTCGTCAGCCGCATTAAAGGCACATTCAGGCGGACACCATGCGTGAAAACGAACGTGATTTAAGCCATAGCCTTTGATAGTCCTAAAATTCTTTCGCCACACCTCAATATCCATAGGCGGATAACCTGTAAGCAGATATATAGCACAATCTATTGTACCGCGCAGAGAAATTTGTCTGTTGTTAAGCACAATCTTTTTATTTTCCGTTTTTATCGTTCGCATACCGAATTTTACGGATTTTATATCGGTATGACCGTTACATTCATATTTAACTGTTACAGTATATAAATTAGGATTAAATTCGTCCCAATAATCTATTTCGGAAATATCGTATCTGAAATAATCGACTTGTTTTGAATTAAACACCTTCGTTTCAAATATTTTTTCTCCAAGTAAATCTCCTTTTGGTGAAGTGACATTTACGGTAACAGTCGCTTTCTCCGTTTTAAACGGAGAATGTACATCCGATGTTTCAACGACTTTAAGCGTTATGCCTTTGTCATCTGTATATACTTGAACATTGTCAATATGTTCTTTTTCTTCATATTGCAGTTCAATACGTCCGATAACACCGTTCCAATATCCTTGCGTATCGACACTGTATCCGCTTGCCATTGTATCAAGGTTTAGCAAATTTCTGTTGTCGATTTTCAGTGTAAACATATGTTCGCCCGGAGTTATTTTGCCTGTTAAATTGTATATGTGAGGTGTGGACAGCTCAATTATTTGTCTGTCTGTTTTCACACCGTCTATCCATAATTCAGATGCTATATTAACTCGCTCCATAAACAGTCTGACAGTTTTACCGTCTGTATCATTCGGAATGTTGACCGTTTTTTGCAGCCAAAGAGGAGCGATATATTCATATCGCTCTCTCGGTGCACGTACAGCCTCTTTTGATATTTTGTCAAAGTATTCTGTTTTTTTGCCTATATGATTATCACAAGTTGAACCCGGAAGATTAAAATTATTATTTTCAAATTTTATGCTGTCTATTGTCTGACTATCGTCAATATCTGTTTTATAATTCCATTTTCCGCTTAAATCTATTGTTTTCATTGTATCACCTATTTTACTATATCTCTGAGTTCTGCGTGGCATTGATTTAATTCAAGTCCTTGCTTTGCATACTTTTGGGCATTATCATTATCACCGATACCCAAATATCCAAGTGCCGCCATAAGATTACAATGTACCTTATTGTTTTTATTTAAGTCACCTTCAAATATCAAGAAATCCGGTAATGATACAGCAAAGTAATCAATTTTCATTTCATCATTCATATGATTATTTGCATACTCAATAAATGCGTTAAATCTCTTTTTAGCCTCGTCTTTATCGCCAAGTGCCTCAATCGCTTTTGCGGAATAATACATCATCTGTGGCGGTTGGTCGTTATAATACATCGCCGAAGAAAGATTAAATTCACCTCTTGCTGCAAGTCTGTATGCCTGTTCGGACTTTTCCTTATCTTCATCAAGTTACCAAGCATATAATATATATCGTTATCCATATTACCGATTAACTTGCCCTCACCTAAATTATACGGATAAACGAGAGCTTTTTCAAGATATTCTATTGCTTTTTCTGTATTTTTTTCTGCTTTAGCCTTATTAATAAGCGCAATTCTGTACTGAGCAGGTATCTTACCTTCACCGCCCTCCCAAGGGTGGAAGTTATGGTTCATAATACGATTGTACGCGTTATCATATTCGCCGTTCATATTAAGCAATGTGATATATTCCGTATATAAATCGTCACGCTTTTCAAGTAAGTCGGAATTTTCATTCATATTTGCCAATCTCTTTTCAAGAGAGAAATTAAGTGTTTTGTACAGTTGATCAAGTTCAAAGAATATTCTTGCGTCACTCTTATCAATACTGAATGCTTTTTCCATTGCTTTTAGTGCCAAGACACCGTCTTTTAATTTATTGTAATAAACAAGTGAAAGATTTCTATACACTGTCGGAAGTGTTATATTATCCGCACACTTTTCCCATAATTCTTTTGATTCTTCCCATCTGCCTTTGTCATAGAACAAACAGCCAAGATAATAAGCAGCATAATTACCGCCGTTATATATTGCCTTTTCCAATACAGCTATATCTTCAAGTCTGTTCGGGAAACAATACAGGCTGTCAGAATTTTCAGCCTTATCAAGTTCTGATTTGTCATTTGTCAGTGCATACAGATAGTAATGTACCATAGGTTCATTGTCATTCGGTGCAAGTTTTAATATTTCGATTGCGTCATCTGTCAAATATGCTGACATATAGCTAAGTGCAAGTTCGATATAGTTATGATTGTCACCACGCATAACAGCTTGCATTTCGTCTAAGCCATTACCGGTTATTTTGTAAAGTTCATAATATGCACTATGATCTAATGCATCTATATTGCGTGTTTCTTTTGCAAATTCTGTTGCCTCTGTATTTTTTCCGAGTTTTCTGAGCAACGCCGATTTTAAAGTTCTTGCCTTTAAATTATGCATTCCCTTTACAAGCGACTTTTCTATATATTCCAACGCATCATTATAATCACCTCTGCCCGATGCAATACAGGCTAATTGATAAAATGCTTTATCCTGCATATTTCCGTCCCAAACAGCTTTATAAAACGCATCAAATGCAGTATTGATTTTACCCTGTTTCTTTAATGATAATCCTAAATTATAATACGGTTCACAATCATATGGATTAGGATTTTTCCAAGTTGATGATTTAATAGCCTGTCTGAAATATTTTTCACTTTCCGCGAATCTGCCCTTATTATACAAATACTTTCCGTATCCGTTGTTAAGACGAATATCTGTTTCATCTCGCTTCAATCCCTCAAGGTAATAATCTTCAGGCGAATATGTAGCATGGCGATATTGCTCTAAATGTGTAGCCGCAAGGAACAGTTTTTCGGTTGTTTCCACAAATTGCGGCTCAGGCAATGCCTCTGCCGGATTAGGTGTTTCCTCGTTATTTTCGCCCATAGGAGTGTAGCTTAATAATTCGTTTCCGTCTTTATATACGGCAAGTGTAAGCTTTGTTTCATCAATGTTAGGCATAGGAACACTCTTTGTAAATATATCGGTCGGTGATATGTTTGCTTTTTCTTCAAACATCTTATTTCCGTCATAAACAAATTTGATTGTTACATCGTCAAGTTGTATCGGCGAATATACAGTTATATTAGCCGTATCGTTATCTAATTCAAGATTCATAACAACTTCTGTTGAAGCATTTTTAACCGCACCGACATTTTTGTATGGCATAAAGTATTGAACGAAAGTCTTTTCTTCATACGGTTTTAAGAACGTAAAGTCGGGCTGATTGTCTGTAAACATACCTGTCATAAGTTCAATATACGGACCGTTTTCGTCTGTAAGATTTCTGTCCCACGCTTTTCCGAAATCACCGTTACCCCAAGTCCATTGCTTTTTACCGGGTGAAACGTGATGGTCGGCTATATGAAGAAGTCCCGCATTTTTGGAATAATCGTAATTGCCTATAAAATTATAATCCGAATGATATGCCATATACGAAGTCGGTACAGGAATATTTTTGTATCTTGAAATATCCGTACCCGGTGCATAATCAACCTTATAATAAACTCCGTCGGCAATAGGAAACTTTGATACATCACGTTTGCCGTGATCCATTACCGCGTGAACATCCGGCGGGAATATTGATTGTGTATAGTCATTTACCGCAACGGCAGGATTTGCCCACCATAAAAATGTTTGAGGTCTGTCTGTCGGATTGTATACCTGACCTTTTATTTCAAGATATGCCTTGTCTGGGTATACAGTAAATCCCGCCATACCTTTCGTATGGAACATCTTTTCTGTTTCGCCTACCCATACCGTAATCGAACCGTCATTGTTTTCTTCGATTTTATAGTCAACAGGATCAAATGTGGACGGTCTGTGATGTTGCGGCCAGTTAAACTCAATACCTCCCGAAATCCATGGACCTGCCAAGCCTACAAGCGCTGGTTTTACAACTTCATTATAATAAACAGCATCATATCCGTTTGTTTTATCGTATAATCTTTGAATTTTACCGCCGATTTCAGGTAAAATCATTACAAGAATATAATCGTTTTCCAAGAAAATTGCGTTGTATTCTTTATCAGTCTTAACGTCCGAAACACCCTCGCATACAGGGTGCGGATAAACTCGTCCGCTTGAACCTTGATATACACGTTTTTCAAGAAACATAGGATTTTTGTCGTAATCAGAAATTTCATATGTAGGTATTGTAACTTTTTCTTGCTTTAATATAACCTTATCCATAATAATTGCTCCTTCGCATATCGTTTTATTTATGATTAGATTATACACCGCCAAATCCAAAAAATCATTAAGCATTATTGCTGTAAAATATGAAATTATTGCTTTTTAATATTATAAAGACGCAATCCAAATTAATGAATTGCGTCTTAAGTATCTTATTTTAATGGTTGCATGGTGTTGAGTGAGTCCCAAACCATAACTTTGTAATCATTTGTTTCCGGTGCATTTGTTTCAAGAGTTGTACCGTTTTGTGATATATCTGTTTCATCTGAAACGGATACTGACTTCATAACTCCATTCTCATAACTTGCCACAATAAGCACTGCCGATTGTGTTTCGGAAGTATTGTTTGTTGCGTTTACTTTTAATTTACCGTTTTCAATTACAGGCTCCGAAAATTCCAAATCTTTGACTTTTTCAAGTTCTATTTTATCAAGTCTTGCAGGGTCATATTTTTCTTTTGTTCCGACTATTGAAATTATGTCATTTTTAGATAAAGTAACTTCTGTTATATGTGACGTCAAAGTTTTTTCATCAGCCGACGCAGAACCTAAGTCTTGATTTGCAGTCCATTCGTCTACTTTATTATCATTTACAAATACTTTATATGTAGCATTTCCATCATTTTCATCAAAATAGAATGTTTTAAGATTATATTTTCCGTCTGCACCTATAAATTTAGCCTTTGCCGTTCCCTCTCCCGATTTATTTGCACTTACACAACCGCCACTTGATGCGGCATTGTTGCTTTCATATACATAACCGCTTAAATTCATTTTTTCAGCCTCAATCGAATCATTAAAAGTCGGAATTATATCGGCAAGTTTTCCACCGTCAACAGTGAATGTTGTGTCAGTGTCCGAATACATAGGAATTTCACTGTCACTTTGAAGTACATTGTTAAACGATATATCTCTGCAATATTTCATTGATATATTTTGCGTTATATTCTTTTCTGTACCGACTGTTATATCGTCAAAAGATATATTTTTTATGTAATAATCGTCATTGCCTGTATCTGATGTAAAACCTTCCATTTCAATAGAACTGTTTATCCACGGATTACTTTTTTCACTGCTATAACCTCAAATATTTATATTTTTAAATGTCATATTAGAAAAAACAGGGCTTGTATCTGCTGGAGCACCGTCTGCATTATAGCTTACAGAATGGATAAGAACACGGTCAATGGTACTGTCTTGAACATGGAAATCCTTGATATATCCTCCACGCACCTTATTTGCTTTTAATTCAACACCATAACGTGTATTTGACAATACACAATCTCTGACATATACATTACTTACACCGCCCGACATTTCACTTCCGACAGCAAGACCTAAACCACCGTTACTTTCGCAGCCTATAACTTTGATATTTCTTGACGGACGATTTACCTCATTACCCTCCGGATTTTTACCCGATTTAATCGCAACACAGTCATCGCCTGTATTGAAACTTGAATTAAAAATAGTACAATTTGTTGATGAATCAGGGTCCCAACCATCTCCGTTACGGTAGCCACTTGTATTAAATTTAACTCCATTTGTTGTTACTCTGTCACTGTATATCATATGAATTGTCCACATCGGCGGTTTTGCAACGGTTACACCTTTGATATAAACATTCTGTGCGTTGCTTACATTTATTAATCTGCCTCTAATTCGGCTTCGTATATAATTTTCTGATGTTTCGGAATTGTCAATATCATAGAATGTATCTGCCGACTTACCCTCATCTATCGCAAGTGCAGTGGCATTGCCGTTTATAGGTGCATAATTTGCACGGTAATCATCGCCTGTAATTGTACCTTTTCCGATGATTTTTACATTTTGACATACAAAGTTTTCATCGGTACTGTAATCAGTTTCTTCGTCAAGATAGCCTACATTTATAAGACTTCTGTATGCGTATTGCTCCCAACCCTCAATTCTGCTCCAAATAAGTCTTTTTGGTGCTTCTTCTGTATATATAACACCTGTTGCAGTTCCGCCTGTATATGTTTTTGAATCATCAATCTTCTTTTCAAAATCAGAGGCATTTTTACTGCTTAAAAGTGTTCCGTTTACCTCTAAAGTCATATTGCTCTTTAAATCAAGTGCACCTGTAAGGAATGTGTATTCTTCCGGAATAAGAACAACATCATTATCTTCACAAGCGTCAATCGCTGATTGAATCGCCTCTGTATCAAGAGTTATACCGTCACCCTTAGCATTATACGGAGCTTTTCTGACATCATGAACCTTTCCTTTTTTATCGGTTTTAGCCGTCAAAACATCAGACTTTTCAGATTCGTTTTCACCGATAAGTGATGTAACTTCAAAAGTATATTCTGTATCAGGCTCTAAATTATCAGCCGTATAATATGTTTCATTTGATGCTGTAACTGACAAAGGATTGCCGTCAAGATACACTTTGTATCCGGTTATGTTCTTGTAATTTTCGGGTTTATCCCACAATATTGATATGCTTGAATATGTAGTTGCCGCCACAGGTACGCACACATTCAACGGTGCAGACGGTACTTCATCATTTGCAAAAGTGACAGAATTTGTACCAAGCAGCATTGTTGCCGCCACAATCATACTTAAAAATTTCTTAGACATTTTATTTACCTCCGAAATATATTTTATATGTATATCATATAATATTTTTTTATAAAAATCATTTGATATATTGACTAACTGAATATATTTTTTAGATATATTGACTTTTTGCTTATACAATGATAAAATCAAAAATATACGGAGGGATATATAATGAACGGCGACAAATTTATTTCAGAAAAAAACTTTTATATAGATGAACGTATAAGCAATCATCAGTGGGATATGAGAAATTTCCATTACCATAATTCCTTTGAAATTTATTATTTGGTGTCGGGTAATCGCAAAATGCTCGTTCAAGACAAAGTTTATGAACTTTGTCCGTCTGATATTGTTTTGCTACGCCCTAATATTCTTCACAGAAGTATGAACAGCGGTGTTCATTCACGAATTAATATTGTTTTCGATAACTTGTTTCTCGATAACTATTTTACCAAAAGTGCCTCAGAATATCTGACCTCCTGTTTTGATACTGAATTTATAAAATTAAACAATAACGAAAATCAACAATTTTTAAAAATCTTTAGCGAAATAAAAAACAAATACAATTCACATTTGCCTTGCTTTGTCAGCTTGGCTAAAATTTTAGAATTGTTTATAAATGCAAAAAAGCGTCAAGAAACAGAATTTTCGACACGCATTTTTTTATCAAATACCTCTGAAAAAATAACTTCAGTCATAGAATATATATCAAAAAATTATAATATAATCTCATCTATTGATGAAATTGCAAGGTATTGCTATATAAATAAAAGCTATCTATGTCGTCTTTTTAAGAAAGAAACAGGACTAACTGTTTTTGAATATCTAAATCTCGTAAAAATATATCGTTCATGTGAACTGATATGCAACACTAATGACACAATCGCAGATATTGCAATTAAATGCGGTTTTTCAAGTATATCGTATTTCAGTTACACATTCAAAAAATTAATCGGCAAAACACCTTTACAATTTAAGAAATATAATTCTGCCGATTAATAGAGTATTCTTCAAGTTTTGTGTAAATACAAAA
>ERZ772878.1184-NODE-1184-length-14427-cov-10.4351_pt1 | contig 14427 bp, 21 predicted proteins | sample MGYA00580578_ERZ772878 | MGnify/ENA primary metagenome ERZ772878 (study PRJEB29015, sample SAMEA2737686) | human gut metagenome | biome: human gut; feature: human-associated habitat; material: faeces | place: China | collected 2012 ...
CCGAGAAGCCAAACCACTTTGCGGTGCGCCAGTATAAGAAATATAAGCTGGCCGCTGGTGTTATATGCTCTAATTGACTTCTTAATCATGTTTTTTGTCATGGTTAGTGAAGCAGTTAGAGCATTTTTCATGTAGGAGGTATGCAGCATGAGAAACGAAAAGATAACACCCTTGTACGAGCGATTAAGCCGCGATGATGAGTTACAGGGTGAGAGCAATTCCATAAGCCATCAAAAGCAGATGTTAGAGGAGTTTGCCCGCCGGAATAACCTGCCCAATCCCCGGCATTTCACCGATGATGGGGTCTCCGGAACCCGGTTTGACCGTCCCGGCTTTCTTGCCATGATGGAGGAAGTCGAAGGTGGACGAGTGGAGGCCATTGTGATTAAGGACATGAGCCGCCTGGGGCGTGATTACCTGAAGGTCGGGCAGATCATGGAGATTCTCCGGCAGAAAGGTGTCCGCCTGATCGCCATCAATGACGGTGTGGACAGCGCCAGAGGGGACGATGATTTCATGCCCTTTCGGAACATCATGAACGAATTTTATGCCCGCGATACCAGCCGTAAAATCCGTTCTGTGTTCAAGTCCAAAGGCATGAGCGGCAAGCACCTGACCGGCACTGTGATTTACGGTTACTTATGGGACGAAAAACGGGAGCATTGGCTGGTAGACGAGGAAGCCGCCGAAGTGGTGCGCCGTATCTTCGCTCTCACACTGGCGGGCTATGGCCCTTATCAGATCGCCGGGAAATTATCCGCAGACCGGATCGAAATCCCCGCCGTACACCTTGCCCGTTTCAATGAGGGTGTGAACCGTTCCAAACCAGTCAAAGACCCGTATGGGTGGGGTTCCTCTACCATCGTGAACATCCTAAAAAAACGCGAGTATTTGGGCCATACCGTCAATTTCAAAACACGCAAGCATTTTAAGGACAAGAAAAGCCACTATGTTTCCGAGAACGAGTGGACAATCTTTGAGAACACCCATGAAGCCATCATTGACCAGCAGACCTTTGATCTGGTGCAGAAAATCCGCGGCAGTGTCCGGCGCTACCCGGACGGCTGGGGTGAAGCAGCTCCCCTGACCGGCTTGCTCTACTGTGCGGACTGCGGTGGCAAGATGTATGTCCACCGCACCAACAACGGCAAACGGATTTCTCAATATACCTGTTCCAACTACACCAAAGTGCCCTGCGGGACGTTCTGTAAGACCCAGCATCGGATCAACGAAAGCGCTGTCCTGACGCTGGTTTCGGATATGCTCCGGGCGATTGCAGCGGATTGTAAAAATGACCGGGCTGAATTTGTCCGGGCGGTACAGGAAACACAGGACAGACAGCAGACCACCGATCTGGTAAAAAATCAGAAACGGCTTGCCGCTGCTGAAAAGCGAGCTGGAGAGCTGGAAAAGCTGATCTGTAAAATCTATGAGGACAACATCCTGGGCAAGCTGCCGGATGCCAGATATACTGCTCTGGACGCGCAGTACGCCAAAGAACAGGAGACTTTGAATGCAGAAATCGCTCAGCTGCAAAAAGCGGTTGCGGGATATGAACAGACCCGGAAATCCGCAGAACAATTTGTTGCCCTGATTGACAAGTATGAGAACTTCGACACGCTGACCAACACCATGCTCAACGAGTTTATCGAGAAAATCCTTGTCCACGAGCGTGAGCGCAAAGGCAGCCAGGACACCACACAGGAAGTTGAAATCTATTTTAACTTTGTGGGTCGCTACATCCCGCCCAGCTTGCAGCCTGCTCCCCTTACGGCAGAGGAACAGGAAGAAATCCGCAGACGTGAGGAGCGAAAGGACAGGCTCCACCGCAACTATCTGCGCCGTAAGGCCAGCGGTGCACAAAAGCGGTACGAGGATAAAATCAAGGCCGCAAAGAAAGCGGATATGGAGGCAAAGAATGCCAGACTTCGGGCCGAAGATATGGCACGAGGCGTGTTTATCCCCGTCAGACAGCTGCCAAGACAGGAACCGCAGAAAGCCGCATTATGAGAAATGGAGGGACACCAATATGAAGAATTTGACCTATACCCGTTGTGGAGATTATGATATTCCTGATGTGAAACTATCCGAACAGCCGGACACTCCCATCGGTAAATATGGCCGGATGCGGCGGCAGTATTTGAAAGACCATCGGCCCATCTTGTATAACCAAATGATTTTGAGTGAAAATCTCTATCCTCACCTGTTGGAGATCGACCGGGCGGCGTGGGAGCGTATGGATGCCATGCTGCCCCGCATGATGGAAACGGCGGGTGTCACCGAGGAATTAAAAGTCCGTGACTCTATGCGTTGGGTAGGGCTGATGAACGCATTAACAGCACAGATTGAGGAAATCCTAATCCATGACCTGATTTGCAGCTGAATGGGAGGTGCAGGAAATGTTGACCTTTGAAAAAGTTTTGGAAGTGTTCCAAGCGTATCTGGACGAAGATCCGTTGTATGAAGTGGTTCAGACCAGCCACGGCTACACGCTGATGGCCTGGGAATCTCACCGGAACAACTGGTACAGCGCCGAAATACAGGAAACGCCGGAGGATTTGCGGGATGCTTTGCTGGACACATACGCCAATTTTCTGGAGGATCAAATGACCGGGAATGACCGGGAAGTAACAACAGAAGAAGCCGCAGAAATCCGGCAGAAATGCCGGGAACTTTCCGAAAAGTGCCGGTAAAATTCCATACAGAAACGCCAGAAGGAGGCCGCGATTATGCGTCCTCCTTCTGTTTCGCAGTCTGTTCCATTTTCAGTGCCCCGTCTATAGCACCCTCGATAATCGGCAGATAGGCTTCGGGGCAAAGCTTCAGCTTGTGGCTGACCCTTTGCCGCTGTTCGCTTTCTTCCCGCATAATTTCTGGGTTAAAGTAGCGTTCCACGGGGAGTCCGCAAATCTTAATCAGCTGGATCACCACAGGCAGGCTTGGAATCGCACCCTGATTCTCGATATTAGCGAGATACCGCCACTCAATACCGACCATTTCCGCCAAAGTCTTTCGTGCCAAACGCTTTGCTTTCCGCGCAGCTTTTACATCCGCGCCGAAAGTTTCAAAGCCGGGGCAATCTTCAACTTTTGCCATATAACATCACCCAGTTACATTGTATAATTCATACTCTGCCCGTGGAATGTTTCTATATGTATGTAAGTTAAAGTTTATAATTCATATACAAAAAAGCCAGCAATACTTAAAGTTGCTGGCCTTTCCACATAATGATTTATTATTGATTCTCTTTTAATGAAGCAACCCATGTCTGGATTGCTTCTGCCAATACATACTGCTGACGCAGGACGGCCATACCTGTTGCCGGAATGCTGGGTTCATTTTCCTTTTCCCGTATATTATCTTCCAAATAGGATTTCAGGATACTAACATTTTCCTCAATCTCTGCTATGCACGATTTTTGCTTTTCAGGCGGTAAGGATTCCAAATTTACAATAACGGCATTGAAGTCCAGAAAAATGTTGATGGGCTTTGCAGCAATCTCAAACATCAGCCGTTCAAATTCTGCTTCTCCGGCTTCCGTCAGGGAGTAAATTGCTTTTTCTGGCATTTTTCCTTCCTTCACGATTTCGCCTTGGATTAGCCCTTTTTCTTCCAACTGAATGGCCTTTTTATAAATGGATGGGGTACTGATTTTTACCCATTTTGAAATGTTTCTATATTCTACCAACTTTTGAATATCGTAGGCACTCATTGGCTCTTTTTTCAATATTCCCAATACGATTAAATCTATGGTAGCCAAGTGGATCACGACCTTTCGCTTGTTCTCTGCATAAAAGAATACTGTCAAATTAGCTATAAATTATAGTAGTAGATTTTATACTTTTTGTCAAGGCAAATCCCGCCAGTTCTCTTGACATCTACTATAAATTATAGTAGTATGATTTATGCGGCAGTATGCTATAATTTATACTACTGTAAATTACACTCGCAGGGAGCGAAAGGAGTATTAACAATGAGTGAACGTAACAACAAACTTGAGCTTTTGGGAAGTGCGCCCATACCAAAAGCTCTGATGGCGCTCGGCGTACCGATTATGATTGGGATGTTAATCAACGCCCTATATAATCTGGTGGATGCCTATTTTGTGGGCGGACTGGGCAGAAGTCAAATGGGAGCTATTTCCATTGTTTTTCCGTTGGGGCAAGTCGTGGTTGGCTTGGGACTTATGTTTGGTAACGGAGCTGCATCCTATCTGTCAAGACTTCTGGGACGTGGCGATAAGGATACTGCCAATAAAGTGGCAAGTACAGCCCTGTATAGCAGCCTTCTGATTGGCGCTATTATCATCCTATTTTCTACGATCTTCCTTAAACCAATTTTGACCATGTTAGGCGCGACAGAAACTATCATGCCGTATGCCCTGACGTACTCAAGAATTTATATACTGTCCTGTGTTTTCAACGTGTTTAACGTGACCATGAACAACATTGTAAGCAGCGAAGGTGCAGCAAAGACAACCATGTGTGCGTTACTGCTGGGAGCTGTGTTGAATATCGGATTAGACCCTCTTTTTATTTACACTTTCAACATGGGGGTTGCCGGTGCAGCAATCGCCACCGCGATTTCGCAGATGGTATCTACACTTGTTTATCTTACATATGTTCTGCGGAAAAGAAGCGCATTTTCTTTCAGCGTAAAAGCATTTTCTCCAACTGGGCAAATAATGGCGGAGATCTTGAAAATCGGTATCCCTACTTTGGTGTTCCAGTTGCTTACAAGTCTTTCGATCACACTGATTAACCGTGCAGCCAGCGATTATGGTGATTCCGTCATTGCAGGCATGGGGGCGGTTACACGAATTACTTCTATGGGAACGCTGGTTGTCTTTGGCTTTCTGAAAGGATTCCAGCCTATTGCCGGATTCAGCTATGGTGCAAAGAAGTTTGACCGTCTGCGCGAAGCAATCAAAACCTCGATCATTTGGTCTACAAGTTTCTGCTTAGTTGTGGGCTTGGCGATGGCCGTTTTCTCCACACAGATTATTTCTCAATTCAGCGATGGAGATACCCAAATGATTTTAGCTGGTCAAAAATCGCTGTTTGCGAATGGGATCACATTCATCCTTTTTGGTTTCTACACAGTATATTCCTCTCTGTTCCTTGCATTGGGAAAAGGTGCAGCAGGCTTCTTTTTGGGAGCTTGCAGACAAGGCATCTGCTTTGTTCCTGTCATTTTGTTGCTGCCTATGGTATGGGGTATGAACGGAATTTTGTATGCCCAACCCATCGCTGATGTGATTTCCGTAGTGATTACTGTATTTATGGCGGTACATCTTCATAAAGAACTATCTATTGCTGAAAAAAAGGCGACGGCTAACTCCGAAAAGTGAGGGAAAGCCTCTTGACTTTTACTATCGTCAATAGTACTATTGATAATAGTGAAAGCTGGAGGTGTATATATGTCGTCAATCGATTTGGTCATACTTGGTATTGTATTGGAGAAACCGCAAAGCGCCTATGACATTCAAAAGGATGTGGAGTACCACCATTTTTCGCGCTGGACAAAAATAAGCGTACCTTCTATTTATCGTAAGGTTCTCCAGTTGAGCGAGAAGGGGTATCTGCAAAGCGACATTGTTAAAGGTGATAAGTTTGCGGATAAGGCCATCTATTCTATTACCGATCAGGGCAGAGCGTATTTCAAGGAGCTGATGGCCTCTTGCGCCGCTGGCCCCGTACCCTTGTTATTCGATTTCAATGTGGTAATTACCAATTTGAACAAGATGGACAAAGCTGAAGCGTTGGAGCTGGTTTCGGCTTTGCGCCGGAGCATACAGTCCTCGGCTGAATCGAACGAGGGCTATGCGCAGGAATTTGCAGACATTCCTTTGGTTGGGAGAACGATTTTTGAGCAACAGCAGCTTCTCTATCGCGCCCTACTGGAATGGCTGGATCACTTTGAAGGGCAGTTCTTAAAAGAATGAGTACGGCCCCCAAAAGCAGTTTGACCATCCTGTTTGAAGCTCCGTTTTGGATAGGTCTATACGAAAGAACGGATAACGGTAAGTACGAGGTATGCAAAATCACTTTTGGCTCAGAGCCTAAAGACTATGAGGTCTATGAGTTTCTGCTAAAAAATTGGCACAAGCTGAAATTCAGTCCCCAGATCCAGGCCGAAGTAGCCATAGAGAGAAAAGTCAATCCCAAACGTATGCAGCGTGAAATTCAAAGTCAGTTGCAAGATAAAGGCATTGGAACAAAGGCGCAGCAGGCGTTGAAACTCCAGCATGAGCAATGTAAGCTGGAACGGAAAACCAAGAGCCGTGAGCAGAAAGAGGCGGAGAAAGACCGCCAGTTTGCCATACGGCAGGAAAAGAAGAAAGCCAAGCATAGAGGAAGATAGAATGAAAGAAGAATGGATTTTGTGTCCCTTTTGTGGTAATAAAACACGGATAAAGGTGCGTGATGATACAGTCCTTGAAAACTTTCCGTTGTACTGTCCAAAATGTAAGCACGAAACCTTAATAACAGTACGACAACTGAATATGACAATTATCAAAGAGCCAGACGCACAGACGCAGAGCCGATAACTTACAAGAGCATTTCTTGTAGTTATCGGCTTTTTCTATTACTTAACATATGACAGCCTGCCCCGCCAGACGGGAAAAGAAAAAAACCGTTGCCGGACAGGTTGATTTTGTGCGCCTACTCTACAGATCCCGGCGGCGGTTTTGAGACATCAAGGCCGCCGTTTCTTTTTGCTCTAATGACCCCAATTATGCAAATTTGCACGGCGGCAATAGGAGGATGCCGCCATGCGCTGTACGCTGTTCCCGCCTGATCTGCTCCAGGCTTTCCCGTCAAAAAAAGCCTGTTCCCAGCAACGGAACCGTGCGGCCAACAGTATGCACTATACCATGTAAGCAACCAACAGAATAGTTCTAATCACGCCCGTATGGCTTTGTGCCGTTCGGGCGTTTTTTCATGCCTGCGGTGCTGTCCTCACTGCCGGTCTCCGCCCATCCCCGTTCAGATCATCCACAAAAATCTGAACGGAGGTAAGACAGATGGAAATCACCATCAAAATAGACGGACAGGCTGTGTCTGTGGAAGTGAGCATGGAAGTTTATGAGTATCTGGAGCAGGCCGACCGCAAAATGGAGAACCTTACCCATGAGCAGCGGCGGCATTGGGACGGACGGGAATTTGACGAGTACATCATCGCCACCGAGGGAATCGGAGCCTATGGCGAAACACCGGAGCAGCATATCTGCCGGATGGAAACACTGGCGGAACTTATGGCGATTCTGGACACCTGCACTGAGGTGCAGCGCCGCCGGTTTCTGCTTTACGCACTGGATGGGCTGAGCCTTGCACAGATTGGAGCACAATGCGGTTGTTCCAAATATTCCGTCCGAGATTCCATCGAGGCAGTACGGAAAATTTTTAAGGATTTTTTGAAAACACACCCCCACGATTGACCCCATTTCAGGCTATCAAGTGAGAGGAAAAATTTCCTTACCAAGCATGGAGAGACGGACAGCGGACAAGCTGTCCGTCTCTCCCATTTTCAGGAGGTGTGTCCATGAAAACCATCAATCTGCGGGAATATGACCCGCAAGCCTATCCCAAGGATACCTGGATCGAAGTGTCGGATGAGGTAGCCGAAACCTTTTTGCTGGCCAAACGAAAAGAAGCTGCGCGGGATCGCCAGATGTACCGTTACAAGGCGTTCTATTCGCTGGACTGTGACGATGGCATTGAGAAAGCCGCCATCCATTGGGCGCAGCCTTCGCCGGAGGAAATCCTGTTCAAAAAAGAAGCGGAACAGCACTATCAGCTGACCTTGCTCCGGCTGGCAGAAGCCCTTGATCACTTGTCAGAGAAACAGGCACGACGCATCCGTGCCCGGTATCTGATGGGGAGAAAAATCATCGAAATTGCTGCTCAGGAAGAAGTTGATCCCAGTTGTGTCGGCACTTCCATCAAGGCGGGGCTGAAGAACATCCGCAAGTATTTTGAGAAAAAGAAATGGGAGGTATCCAGAGAATGGGAACATTGGAACGATTGAAAGTGGAGCAGGAAAATGCATAGAAAGAATTGCGCCAGTTAGAGAACCGCCAGAAAATTCTGCTGAACCGGCAGCGTGACGCAGAACGGCGTGCCAGAACCCGCCGCCTGATTGAGCGTGGGGCGATTTTGGAGGGTGTGTTTCCGCTGGCTCCCGATCTGACCGGCGAGGAGGTCAAAACATTTCTGATTGCTCTTTCCCATCTGCCGGGAGCTGCCGAACTGGTCGCAAAACTGCCGAAATCCGGGGATGCTGGATAAGTCCCTTGGTTACAAGGGCGCACTTATGCACCGTTGCCGGTGCCGTGCGCCCTGCCGGGGACTGTTGCGTACTTCGTCCGCGATGGGGCGCTGCGCTCCCCAAACCCTTTATTTGCCCAGAAGGAGGTGTTGTCCATTGGCAATCTGCCATATCCCCATCAAAATCATTCAGCGCAGCAAGGGCAAATCTGCCGTTGCCGCCGCTGCTTATCGAAGTGGAACCAAACTGATCAACGAGTGGGACGGTCTGACCCATGACTACACCCACAAGGGCGGCGTTGTTCATGCGGAAATCATGCTGTCATCCCACGCCCCGCCGGAATTTGCTGATCGCTCCATTCTCTGGAACAGTGTGGAGCAGATTGAAAAAGCCAGGGACAGCCAGCTTGCCCGTGAAGTGGAAGTTGCCCTGCCCCGCGAACTCACAAGAGAGCAGCAGCTTGCCTTGATTCGAGCCTATGTCAAAGACAATTTTGTGGCCGCCGGAATGTGCGCTGATTTTGCACTCCATGACAAAGATGACGGAAATCCCCATGCCCATATTTTGCTGACGATCCGTCCTCTGAAAGAGGATGGAACATGGGGCGCAAAGTGCCGCAAGGTCTATGATCTGGACGAACACGGCCAGCGTATCCCAGATGGCAAAGGCGGCTGGAAAAATCACCGGGAGGATACCACCGACTGGAATAACAAAGGCAAGGCGGAAGTCTGGAGGGCGGCATGGGCAGCCTACACCAACCGGGCATTGGAGGCCGCCGGAAGGCCAGAGCGCATCGACCACCGCAGCTACAAGCGGCAGGGTGTTGACCGGATTCCTACTGTTCACATGGGCGTAGCTGCCACCCGCATGGAGCGCCGGGGTATTGCCACCGAAAAGGGAAACCTCAACCGCCAGATTGCCGCTGATAACAAGCTGCTGAAAGAACTCAAGGCCCGTATCACCCGGCTTTACAACTGGTCAAAGGCCGAAGCGGAGAAACCCCAGGGCAAGGAAAGCACCGTTGCACAGCTCTGGCAGGCAAGACAGGAAATGAATCGGCCGGTGTCCCGCGCCGGGAAAGTTCGCGCCTTACAGGAGAGTGCTGCCCTGTTCAGTTTTTTGCAAACAAACGGTATCACATCCATGCAGCAGCTTTATGAAAAAATCGTGGACATGAACAGCCGGTATTACAGCCTGCGGGGTGAGATCGTTACCGCTGAGCGCCGGATTGCCGCCCTGAATGAAAAAGCGGAAATGTGGGCGCAGTACCGCAAATACCGCCCCATCCGCAAGCAGCTTGACCGGGTAAATCCAGACAAGCAGCAGCTGTTCCGGGAGCATCACAGCCGGGAGCTGATCCTGTACGATGCCGCCGACCGATTTTTGAAAGGATTGAAAGACAACGGTGAGGAACTGAAACCCAAAGAGTGGAAAAGTGAAATTACCAGTCTGACTGCTGAAAAGGACCGAAAATACGCAGAGATGAGAGCCATGCGAGAGGAAATCAAAGCTGCCGAGCAGCTGAAAAAGATTGCGGAGCGCCTTGCCAAAGAGGACGATTCCAAGACCCATGAGCCGGAACGCTGAGAAGGGGTACGGCGTTTTGGCGTACCCCCCTTGCCGGTACGTCGCGTTTCGCAACGCACCCCGCGCACAGAAAAACCGCCGTATAGGTTTCCCCATACGGCGGCGCATCCGCTTACTTATCAAACAAATCGCTGTGTGTCCCTGTGCGGGCCAGAGTCAGCACCAGCACATCGTCCTCGATGCGGTAAACAAGCAGCCAGTTCGGCTGGATGTGGCATTCCCGATGCCCAACCCAGTTTCCGGACAGCTCATGGTCACGGTTCTTTTCCGGCAGTGCTTCGCCCATGGCCAGCAGTTCCACAACTTTTTCTAGCAGTTCTATTTTCAGGCCACGTTTCATGGCCCGTTTATAGTCTTTTTTGAACTGCGTGGTGGGCTTGACTGTGTACTTTGTTTTTCTCATTTCTTCAGATCCGCGAACAGCTCGTCGAGGTCGTTGTAACCTTTGACAGACGAGTCTTTCGCGATCCTTTCTGCTTCGAGCATCGCAGCGATAGTTTCCTTGTTGGGCTGTTCCAGCTTGACCTCAAAGGGAATCCCGCCTTCCCGAAGCGACTGGCGCACAAAGATATTGAACGCCGTGGAAAGGTTCATGCCCAGTTCTGCAAACAAGGCATCAGCCTGTGCCTTCAAATCCGAATCCATGCGGATGCTGATGTTAGTAGTTGTTCCAGCCATCGTATCAACCCCTTTCTGCTGGCACTTATAGTATATGCCGTTTGCACGAAGAAAACAATACTTTGCACGAAAAATTAACAATTCATGTAATTTTCCAGGAGGAAATACCATGTCAGACAATCGGAAATATTATTACCTGAAACTCAAAGAAAACTATTTTGACGATGATTCCATCGTGCTGCTGGAGAGTATGCAGGATGGTGTCCTGTACTCCAACATTTTGCTCAAGCTCTATCTGAAATCCCTGAAAAATGGCGGCAGGTTGCAGCTGGATGAAAACATCCCCTATACAGCGCAGATGATCGCCACAATCACCCGTCAGCAGATCGGAACTGTGGAACGGGCCTTGCAGATTTTTCTCAAACTTGGGCTGGTGGAGCTGCTGGACAGCGGAACCTACTACATGAGCAACATCGAGCTGCTGATTGGACGTTCTTCTACCGAAGCGGAACGAAAACGGGCCGCAAGGCTGCAAAACAGGGCGCTTTGTGCTTCCCGGACAGATGGCGGACATTTGTCCGACATTCGTCCACCAGAGATAGAGTTAGAGTTAGAGAAAGAGATAGAGATAAAGAGAGATAGAGAGAAGGGACGCCCCGAAACAGGGCGCACCGCCCGCGCCTATGGCCGGTATCAAAATGTGTTTCTCACAGACGAAGAGCTTGCCAGCTTGCAGGAAGAGTTTCCTGCTGTCTGGGAATCGTATATCGAAAAGCTGTCTGAGTATATGGCTTCTACCGGCAGGCGGTATCAGAGCCATGCCGCCACCATCCGCCGGTGGGCCGGTGAGGACAGAAAGAAGTCTGCCGCAGTCACGCGGAACCGGGATTATAGCGTAGAGGAGGGAGAAACCGTATGATGGAAATGACCGAAGAAATTCGGGCTTTGATCGACAAGGCATCGCAAAACATGGAACTGGCCCAAGATGAGTACATCGACCCGGCCGATGGCCTGATTCACTGCAAAAATTGCGGCGGTCAGCGCCAGACCGTTGTGCCGAAGTTTGGGAAACCCGGCTATTTCATGCCCCGTTGCATCTGCCAGTGCCAGAAAGAGGCCGAGGAACAGCGTAAGGCCGCTGAGGAACGGCAGCGCCGCATGGAGCGCATCAAACGCCGGAAATCCCAGGGCCTGCAAGACCGCTATCTGTATGACTACACCTTTGCCAACGATAACGGACAGAATCCTTTAATGGACAAGGCCCGCGCCTATGTAGAGCATTGGGAGGAAGCCTACCGGCAGAATACCGGCCTGCTTCTGTTCGGGGATGTGGGAACCGGCAAATCCTTTTTTGCCGGTTGTATTGCCAACGCACTACTTGACCGGGATGTGCCGGTGCTGATGACCAACTTCCCCACAATCCTGAACCGGCTTACCGGGATGTTTTCCGAGGAACGGGCGGAGTTTATCGCAAGTCTGGGAGAATATGATTTGCTGATTATCGATGATCTGGGCGTGGAGCGCAGCACCGACTATGCCATGGAGCAAATGTTTTTCATCATCGACAGCCGCTACCGCAGCCGCAAACCCATGATTATTACCACCAACCTGAAGCTGGCGGAGCTGAAGAACCCGCCTGATCTGGCTCATGCCCGCATTTATGACCGGATACTGGAACGGTGTGCGCCCATCCTCTTTGCCGGGAAAAACTTCCGGGAGGAGAATGCCAGTGCCACCAGAGAGGCGGCGAAGGAGCTTGTATCCCGAAATTAAAACCAGAAACCAGAGGTACGGACAGAACCCTTGCCCCTGGCGGCAGGGTGTCCGGGAAAGGAGTATATGCCCCTATGTGTAACGAGAATATGACCCCAAATGCAGCGCAGAGCAAAGCTCCGGAAGAAGTTCCTGTGCTGATCCGGAAAATTGGAAAGACTACCTACAAAGTGCGCATTCATTTCAGCAATACCAGCACTGAAACCATGAGTGATAAAATCAAGCGGATGCTGAAAAATGAGATTCAGCAAATGTGACCGTCTGATACTGCTAGCCTCTTTGTGTTAAACTGATAGTGGTGCATACCAGAATTTGAAGAAAGGAGGACACAAAAATGCTTTACACAGAACAAGAGAAAAAGGAGATCGAACGGATACAGGAGGTGTTTGCGGAGCATATCCGGCAAAGCCCGGATTTTGATTTGCTCTGGTCTGACAAGGTGGGCTATGTGTGGCTGACCATCTCCCTGAACCCGTTTTATGTTGATACGGGAATGTGGGTGGAATCTGCGGCCCATCTCTGCCGTGATCTGCTGGATGATATTGCGAGTGATGTGCTGGAAATGACTCAAAACGATCACTCTCTGGAAGATGCTGACCCACTGGAACTCCAGGAAATCAAGCAGCGCTGGAAACCCTATATCGACCAGCTGCCGGAGTATGGATACCTTTGTGAAGAACTGCTAAGTATATAAAAACACAGGTAATAGCCAGGATTCTAGTGCGGAATATCCTGGCTATTAATTTGCGGTATTATTAAAATTTACAAATAATGATAGTTTAATGTTAAGAAAAGAGGTATAATAAATCAAAATCAACTAACTACTTAAGTGGAGGAAGATAAAATGAAAACATATTGCGAATTATATTTTTCGGGAACTTCTGACAATTTAAGAGCTTTTGTAAAAGAACTGAAAGCTTACATCAATGGTGATTGGAGACAAGTTGAACAGTCAGAAAGATGGGAAGATTATCTTTTTATTGATTATATTGGAACTGATGTGGATAAAGCCAGAGTTTCCATTTATTTAGGAAACGATTTAGCAAAAGGACAGATTAAGGTCGGAAACATAGTACCTTTGGAAAAAAATTCTCTTAGCATAGATGAGTACAATTCTGTCCTGAAAAAATTCAATCGAGATATTATTGAGCCGTATAAAAGGCATAATCACATTATTAACATTTCTGAATTAACTAACGATGAATTTGACCCCTTAACTGTAATATCTAAAGTTGCCCTTCAGAAACTAAGGGCATTTTGTGTTGCTGCTAATAAGTCAACTGGTTCATCACATCCTTGTGATCAGGAAAGATGGTATGAATTTATCTGCCAAACGGTTGAAGATGGACGTATATTTGACTACGAAACTTTGGCAAAATTTTTGCAAGACGAGTCCTATTGGGGTAAAAAGGAAAAGGGAGATATTGGAGTTATGGGAAGTTATGCTTGGGATTCAGAACATGCATATGAGTTAGCTGATGAATATGAAGCAGCATGTTCAGTCCTGAATTATTACAGAAAAACAAGAGGTATTTAAAATGAATTGGTGGGACTACCTTTTAACAGGATTGAGTGTTTTATGTACCGCCTTTTCGATTCTGGGCGCATATAAGTCCAACAAATACTATAGAAAAAGCAAAGCACTCACAAACTACGCAAATACTAATATTGCATACATAGAATCACAAAAAATTGTTTCAATACTGACCGAAATACTTAAATTAGCTAATAATAGCAGACGACAAAGAGGAACAAATTATCTAAAAGAGGTAAGCGAATATGCTGAAAAAATAAAAAATTCTATAAATAAAATTCGCGATAGTTTACCACCAGATGATTGCAAAGAAATTTTTGATTTGTTGAACTCTGGTGAGAACCGGGTTGAACGATATTTTGATTCTTTAATAGCCGGAACTGCATTTCCAGACCAAAAATTCATGTTAGACGAGCAGTTCTATACCTGTCAAACAGCAGTTCATAATATGCAGCTCTTGTTGAAAGAAAAGTTGGATTCAACTGGAGAAAAGCTCAAATAGAAAACAAAATTGAATATGCAACCTTAAAGAACCTAAACATTAAGCGTTTAGGTTCTTTTTTGATGAAAAAGTCCTTGACAATTCGTTTCCGGAAAAACAGCCAAGTCGATTTTGATTTCCTGCGGCGCTCGCCTTGCCGTGT
>ERZ772878.1187-NODE-1187-length-14405-cov-3.5901_pt1 | contig 14405 bp, 8 predicted proteins | sample MGYA00580578_ERZ772878 | MGnify/ENA primary metagenome ERZ772878 (study PRJEB29015, sample SAMEA2737686) | human gut metagenome | biome: human gut; feature: human-associated habitat; material: faeces | place: China | collected 2012 ...
GACCGGCTTGTCCACGCTGTAGTCGTGGCAGCTGGGGTCGTAGACCAGAAGCTTCTTGCTCTTTTCCAGACCCGGGTCGGGGATGGGAACGGCGCTCAGCAGAGCCTTGGTGTAGGGGTGCAGGGGATGGAGGAACAGCTCTTCAGCCTCTGCCAGCTCCACGATGCGGCCCTTGCTGATGACGGCGATGCGGTCCGAGATGAACCGGACGACCGACAGGTCGTGGGCGATGAACAGGTAGGTCAGACCGCGGGACTTCTTCATGCTGTTCAGCAGGTTCAGCACCTGCGCACGGATGGAGACGTCCAGTGCGGAGATGGGCTCGTCGGCCACGATGAACTCCGGCTCCATGACCAGCGCACGGGCGATGCCGATACGCTGACGCTGGCCGCCCGAGAACTCGTGGGGGAAGCGGGAGGCAAACTCCGGCAGCAGGCCGACCTCGTGCAGAGCGTTCATGACCTTTTCGTGCAGGTCATCCTGGTCCTTGTACAGGTGGTGGTTCAACAGACCCTCAGCCACGATGTACTCGACCTTGGCGCGCTCGTTCAGGGAGGCCATGGGATCCTGGAAGATCATCTGCACCTTGCGGATGACCTCACGGTCCAGCTCCTTGGAGATCTTGCCGTTGATCTTCTGGCCCTTGAAGAAGATGTCGCCGCCGGAAGTCGGGTTGATGCGGCAGATGGCACGGCCGCACGCTCCAAATCGCCTGTGATATTGCCGGAGCCGGACTCGCCGACCAGCGAGAAGGTCTCGCCCTTGTAGATGTCAAAATTGACGTGGTCCACGGCCACGAACTTCTTTTTGCCGGAGCCAAAGGTGATCTGAAGGTCTTTCAGCTCAATCAGCTTTTCACGCTCAGCCATTTAAGTTGGAACCTCCCATCTTTCCCATTTTCTCACGCAGGTTCTGGATGGAGTGGGGGCGTTCCATCTTGGGAGCCCGGGGGTCCAGATACCAGGTCTTTGCCGCGTGGGTCTCGGACACCTGGAAGAACGGAGGTTCTGCCACGAAGTCGATGGCCAGCGCGTGCTTGTTGCGGGGTGCAAATGCATCGCCCTTGATCTCATTGAACAGGTTCGGCGGCGTACCGTCGATGGTGGGCAGGGCCTCACCCTTGGTGCCCAGCTGGGGCAGAGCCTGCAGCAGAGCCCAGGTGTAGGGGTGCCATGCGTCGTAGAAGATCTCTTCGACGGTGCCGTACTCGACGATCTGGCCGGCGTACATGACGGCCACGCGGTCTGCCACGTTTGCCACAACGCCCAGGTCATGGGTGATGTAGATAACGGACATGCCCAGCTCCTTCTGCAGGTCACGGATGAGCTGCAGGATCTGTGCCTGAATGGTCACGTCCAGAGCGGTGGTGGGCTCGTCGCAGATGAGGATCTGCGGACGGCAGGCGGCAGCGATGGCGATGACGACACGCTGCCGCATACCGCCGGAGAACTCGTGCGGATACTGCTCGTAGCGGCGCTCCGGGTCGGGGATGCCGACCTTGGCCAGCATCTCGATGGCGGCCTTCTTGGCCTCCGCGCCCTTCAGGCCCTGATGGTGCTCGATGCTCTCCTGGATCTGCTTGCCGATTTTCTTCAGCGGGTTCAGGCTGGTCATCGGGTCCTGCATGACCATGGCGATCTTCTTGCCGCGCACGCCCAGCCAGTCCTTCTCGGTGAACTTGGTCATGTCGCGGCCTTCGTACATGATGGAGCCGCCGGTGATCTTACCGTTGACATCCAGCATACCCACGAAGGTCTTGGTGAATACGGACTTGCCCGAGCCGGACTCGCCCACGATGGCCAGCGTCTCGCCGTCATAAAGGTCCAGCGAGCACTTGCGGATCGCGTTCAGCTTCTTGCCGCGCAGGCTAAAGGTGATCTCCACGTCTTTGGCAGAGATGATCGGTTGTCTATCCATTTTTGTGATTTTCTCTCCCATCTGTTAAACGTGGTTGCGCGGGTCAGCAGCATCCGAGAAAGCGTTGCCCATGATATAGAAGGAAATGGAGATGATGGACACGATGGATGCGGGGAAGACCAGCAGGTAAGGATAATCGAGGAAGAAGCCGCGCACCTTGCTCAGGATGAGGCCCAGAGACGGAGTCTCGATGCCCAGACCGATGCCCAGATAGGACAGGGTGGACTCGAGGTTGATGGTGGCGGGGATGCTCAGCGCCATGCGCAGGATGATGACGGAGACCAGATAGGGCAGGATGTTCTTGGTCAGAACGCGCCACAGCGGGGTGCCAAGGCAGCGGGACGCGAGGTTGTACTCGCGGTCACGGAACATGAACACCATGTTGCGGACGCGGCGGGCCATGACCAGCCAGCCGATGGCGATCATCGAGACGGCCATGATGGTGAAGCTCTGGCCGACGACCAGTGCGATCAGGGTCATGTAGATGATGTAAGGCACATTGTCGATGAGGTTGTACAGCTCGGTGAAGAAGCGGTCCAGCTTACGGACATAGCCCCAGATCAGGCCGATGATGACGCCGAGGATGCTCTCGCCCACGGCAACGATGAGGGCCAGACGGATGGACACCTGCGTGGCGTACCACACCTGACACCAGTAGTCGCGGCCGAGGTTGTCGGTGCCGAACCAGTATTCGCTGTTGGGCTTCCGGAAGGCCAGAGAGGAATCCGTCACCAGCGTCTGATAATCGTACTTGCCGATGGCCAGTGCGATGAAGGAGAAGATGACGAGGAACAGGAACAGGATCAGGCAGACGACAGCAGCCTTGTGCTTGAGGAAGTTCTGGATGACAGACCCCCAGTAGCTGTAGTTGGAGTAGCCGACACGCTCGGCTTCCTCCGGAGAGTAATCGACGAAGTAGAACAGTTCGTCCTGCTTCTTGCCCTCAAAATCCGATGCTTTAGCCATCAGCGTGCGGCCTCCTTTCCGGTCAGAGTAATGCGCGGGTCAACCAGCATCATCAGCACGTCGCCCAGGAAAACACCCACGATGCCCAGTGCAGCGTAGAGGATGACCAGAGTCTGGACGACGTTCAGGTCATAGCGCTGGATGGCATCGGTCAGCAGGGGACCCATGCCGGGAACGGAGAAGAACCGCTCCATCAGCAGAGAGCCGCCGACCGTCAGCAGGATGGACTGGGGGATATACTGCACCATGGGGACCATGGCGTTGCGCAGCACGTGCTTGAACATGATCTCGCTGGAGCTGAGGCCCTTGACGCGGGCCAGCTTGATATAATCGCGGGTCAGCTCGTCCACCATGTAGCGGCGGGTCCACAGAGCGTAGCCTGCGATAGACGCCAGCGACAAGCAGACGATGGGCAACACGCTGGACGGGCCGACATTACGGGTGGAGTACAGCGTGGGGAAACCCAGGTATTTGGAGCCGAAGACCAGCACCAGCGAATAGGAGACCAGAGAAGGCACAGCGTTGACGAAAACGGTGTAGGCCGTGCCGATCCAGTCAAAGACCTTGTCCTTGAAGGCGGTCTGCAGGATGCCCAGCATGATGCCCACCAGCAGAGAGATGCCGGCGGAGATCAGGCCGAGGCGCATGGAGACGCCGAATTTCTTTCCGATCACCTTCACGACGGAGGCACCGTTCTGGATGCGGCGGGAAGTGCCGAAGTCCAGATGGAGCAGGTCGTTGTAGAAGTTCAGCAGCTGGGTGCCGATGGGGTCGGTCAGACCGGCGGCTTCCAGCGCGGCGTATTTCTGCTCTTCGGTAAACTTCATGAGCTGTTCTTCCGTGAAGTAGTAGTCCGTAGGCAGGCAGCGCATCAGCAAAAAGACGATGGTTGCGATCAATAAGATCGTGACGAGCGACTGAGCCAGCCGCTTGACGGTGTATTTTAACATGATAACCAAACCTTTATAAAATAATCATCAGGCTTTGATTGCTGCATTGAAAGCAGCGGAGAAAGCCTCGTACTCCTCGGTGGTGTAGCCGTCGCCCTGACGGGTCTCCCAGTTGACGGCCTTGTAGTTGCAGGGACCGTACATGGCGTTGATCTTGGTGTACTCGTTGACGTGGGTCAGGCACCAGAGCACCTCGTACAGGCAGGGGATGCACAGAGCGTTGTTCAGCATGGAAGCCTCAGCCTTTGCGAATGCGGCATAGCGTGCATCGGTATCGGTGACGATAGCCTTTGCCTCAGTGACCAGATCGGTGAACTCCTGATAATCTGCCAGCAGCTCCTTCTGGTAATCCTGAGGATCCTTCTCAACGGCTGCGATCCAGGAGGTGGTCTGAGCGTAGTAAGCGTTGTCGTCGCTCAGGACTTCCTGGCCCAGGAAGTTGACGGGGTCGCCGAAGTCAGCGCCCCAGCCGTTCTGCAGGATGGAGTGCAGCTGGACGTTACGGACTTCCTTATAAATAGAAGAGACGTAGGTGCCGATGTCCAGCACGACGAAGTCATCGCCCAGGCTCTCGGAGAAGCACTGCTTCAGAACGGTGGCGGTATCCAGAGCAGTGGTGTCGCCGCTCTTGATGTAGTGGTAGCAGTGGACGGGGAAGGTGACGCCGATGGCGCTCAGCTCTTCCATTGCCTGCTTCTTCAGGTCGGCGATGTCGCCGCCGTTGTCGCGGAGGCGGATCATGGTCTTGCCGTCGTAAGCCTGACCGTCGAAGCCCATCTCCTTGGCGACCAGAGTGGTGTACTCCTCACCCTTGGTGTTGTAGCAGACGCCGGGCATGGTGTAGTAGTCGTTCTCGCACTTCAGGGGGTTGATCTTGTTGGTGCGGGCGTAGTAGTTGGTGAAGTCGATGCCCTTGTAGAAGCACTGACGGAATGCGCGGTTTGCAACAGCCTTGTTCCAGTTCTCGTCCAGATTGCCGTTCTCATCCTTGCGCTGGAAGTTCAGGTGCATCTGGAAGCTGAACTTGGTGGGGCGCTTCTCGCACAGGAACTTGTTGTGCTTGTTGTTGGGGTCGGAGGTGATGGTGGTCAGGTTGGACTCGGTCAGGTCGATGTTATCGACCTCGCCGTTCTCGTACAGCTGCAGGCCCATGGACAGGTCGGGGATCATGGTGATGGTGTGATGCTCGAAACGGGTGCAGTCGTTTGCGGCGTAGTAGTTGGGGTTGGGGATGAAGCTCTTGGTGTTCTGCTGGATGTACTCCTCGATGAGGTACGGACCATTGTACCACATGGTGGAGTAATCGCAGGCACGGAAGCCATCGATGCCCAGCTCCTTGATGAGGTCCTCAGAGGCGGGGTAGAAGCTGTTGTAGGCAGCGACAGTGTCGAAGTAGGGGCAGGGGTTCTTGCAGGTGAAGACCAGAGTGTAGTCGTCCGGTGCCTCGACGCCGACACCGGCAGCCAGCATATCCTCGTAGGTCATGTCGGCGGCAGCGTCGCCCTTGTCCTTGGTCAGGTCGTAGTACTCAGCAGCGCCCACGACGGTCTCAGAGGGCATGGAGGTGTTGAAGGCCTCGTTCTTGAGGGCGTTCAGGACCCACTCAAGACCCACGAGGAAGTCCTTGGAGGTCAGGTGAGACTTGACCTCGCCGTTGACGTCGCACCAATCGACATTGTCGCGCAGGTGGAAGGTCCAGACGGTGGAGTCCTCGTTGTGCTCCCAGCTGGATGCGATGGCGGGGGCTGCCTTGCCGTAGCAGTCGAAGCTCAGCAGGCCGTCCCAGCAGTTGGTGGTGACGTTCAGGTCGGAAGCGGACTGGCTGTACAGGAAGTTCCAGGTCTCCAGCTCACGGTTGGCAGTCTCGAAGGAGACGTAATCGGTGATGGCGTCGGCTGCGGGTGCAGCTGCGCCGGAGGCAGCACCGGAGGTGCTGGCAGCAGTGCTGCTGGAAGAACCACCGCAAGCGGCCAGGATGCTTGCAGCGCCCACGACGCCGGAAGCCTTGAGGAAGCTGCGGCGGCTGATGGAATGAGACTCAAAATTTGCGTTCATTGTGTTTTCCTCCCAATTATTCTTTCGTGTCTCGGCTCTATGGCGCAGGGTACCTTGCCCTGCCGATTTCCCACTCCTACGAGATTATCTGCCCCTCTGTATTACCAGAGAATACAAAAGAGCGCAGAAACAGACCCCTCTGTCTGCGCCTGTGCTCCTCCCGTAAAATCCTTAACACGACATATATTGTACCATCGAAATAAATAGTTGTCAATGGAATGTGAAATGCCTTTTCTTTCAAAAGAAAGTTGTACTCTGCATAGAGATGAAATAAATTTACTTTACTGTGGTGAAGAGTGACGAAAATAAGATAAACAGGCCCAAAAACAAAACAACGGGAGCTGTTCTTGGGCTAAGAACAGCTCCCGTGTGTGGATCACGGGCCGGAAGCAGGAACTCCCGGCGGAAAAGATTTAAGAAAAAGTTAAGATTTTGCGGCGTCGAAAGCCTTGGCAAATTCCTCGTACTGAGCGGTGGTGTAGGCGTCCTCGCTGGTCTCCCAGTTGACGTACTTGAAGTTGCAGGGGCCGAACATGGCGTTGATCTTGGTGTACTCGTTGACGTGGGTCAGGCACCAGCGGACATCGTAGTAGCAGGGGACAGCCAGCGAGTTGTTGATCATGTAGGCCTCGGCCTTTGCGAAAGCCTCGTAGCGGGCGTCGGTGTCGTCCACGATGGCGTTGGCGGCGTTGACCAGGTCGGTGAACTGTTCAAACTCGTCTACCAGCTCCTTCTGGTAATCGGCGGGATCCTCCGCCACCAGCTGGATGTTGGAGTAGTTGACGGCGTAGTAGGCGTTGGAGTCGTGCAGGATCTCCTGACCCACAAAGTTGACGGGGTCGCCGAAGTCTGCGCCCCAGCCGTTGATGACGAAGCCGTGGAGCTTGGGGATGCGGACTTCCTTTGCAAGGCTGGAAACGTAGGTGCCGAGCTCCAGCTGGATGAAGTCGTCGCCGAAGCTGTCGGTGAAGCACTGCTTCAGAACAGTGGCGTTGTCCTGAGCCACGGTGTCGCCGGCCACGAAGAAGAAGGGCGCCTTGACCGGGAAGGTGACGCCGATGGCGGTCAGCTCATCCATGGCCTGCTTCTTGAGGGCGGCGATGGAGTCGGCGGTGGACTTGCGCAGATGGACCATGGTCTCGCCGTCATACTTCTCGCCGTCGATGCCCAGCTCCTTGGCCACCAGATCAACATAATCGGTGCCTTTGGAGTTGTAGCAGACGCCCTTCATGGTGTAGTAGTTGTTCTCACACTTGAGGGGGTTGATCTTGTTGAAGCGTGCGTAGTAGGGAATAAGGTTCAGGCCCTCCTGGAAGCAGCGGCGGAATGCCCGATTGGCCACGGCCTTATTCCAGTTCTCGTTGGGGGTGCCGTCGGAGTTGAGGCAGTAGAAGTTGAAATGGAAGTCGTAGGCGTACTTGGTGGGGCGCTTCTCACAGAGCTGGTCGTTGTAGGCGTTGGAAGTGTCGGAAGTGATGGTGGTCAGGGTGCTCTCGCTCAGCTCCAGTTCGTCCAGCTCACGGTTCTGATACAGCTGGTAGCCCACGGTCAGGTCGGTGATCATGCTCAGAGACACGCGCTCGAAGCGGCTGCACTCGTCTGCCGCATAATAATGAGGGTTCGGGATGAACCGCTTGGAGTTGTCGGCCACAAATTCCTCGATGAGGTAGGGGCCGCAGCACCACTGCTGGGTGTAGTCCACGCCGCGGAAGCCTTCGACGCCCAGCTTTTCCACCAGAGCCGGGGGTGCCGGATAGCAGCAGACGTAGGAAGCCACGGTGTCGAAGTAGGGGCAGGGATTTATACAGGTGTAGACGATGGTGTAGTCGTCCGGTGCGTCGATGCCGACGCCTGCGGCCAGCATATCTTCGTAAGTAAGGGCTTCGCCTGCGGCGTCATCCATTCCGTAAGTCTTGTCGTAGTAGTCGGCTGCGCCCACGACGGTGGTGGAGGGCATGGAGGTGTTGGCGGCCTGATTCTTCTTTGCGTTCAGCACCCACTCGAAGCCCACGAGGAAGTCTTTGCTGGTCAGGTGGTCCTGCACCTCGCCGTTCATGTCCACCCAGTCCACGTCGTCACGGAGGTGGAAGGTCCAGACGGTGGAGTCCTCGTTGTGCTCCCAGCTCTTAGCCAGAGCCGGCACCGGCTTGCCGTAGTTGTCGAAGCTGATAAGACCGTCGATGATGTTGGTCGTCACGTTGAAGTCGATGGCCTGCTGGCTGTAGAGCATATTCCAGCTCTCGATCTCACGGCCAGAAGTCTCGTAAGTAAACAGCTCGCTCAGGCCCTTGCCGGAAGCAGCTGCGCCGGAAGAAGCCGACGAAGCGCTGGCTGCGGTGCTGGAAGAAGAGCCGCCGCAGGCAGCCAGCAGACCGGCTGCGCCGACAGCGCCGGCACCCTTGAGGAAGCTGCGGCGGGTGATGGTGTGAGACTCAAAATCGTGGTACATATTCTTTCCCTCCTGTAATGACTGGTACGGTCCTGCCTTTCCCAAATCCCTACCCTGTCCATACTGCTTTACCTTCCCACAAGGTCTGGAAGCCGTCTTCATGACCATTGTACGCCGTCTGAACGGTCTTTTTGCTCACATACTGCGTTGCTCTCCCTTGCAATCCGTCAGGATCGCTGCGGAAGATCGCCTTGTCTGTGGGCAAAAATCCTCGCCTATCCGGCGCACTCTGGCCATGAACCCGGCTTCAAAAGGGTACAAAAAGGGCGCAGAGACAGATTTTATTGATCTGTTTCTGCGCCATTGCAGAACCCGTATCGATTGCAGATATTCTATCATCCCACAGGCGGGAAGTCAAGAAAAAACACTCTGGTACGGATTGAATCTTATTGATTCAGCAAACACATAAAAATGAAAAGATTTCATGCGTAAGCTGAAATTGAATGGCCGTTCGCGCCGGATCAGCCCTGAGAAGCCTGCTCGAATGCCTTGGCAAACTGCTCGTACTGGACGGTGGTGTAGGCCTCTTCGCTGGTCTCCCAGTTGACGGCCTTGTAGTTGCAGCTGCCGTACATGGCGTTGATCTTGCTGTACTCGTTGGCGTGGGTCAGGGACCATGCGACGTCGTAGTAGGTGGGGCTGACCAGCACATTCTCCAGCATATAGGCCTCAGCCTTGGCGAAGGCCTCGTAGCGGGCGTCGGTGTCATTGACGATGGCGCTGGCGGCATTGACCAGATCGGTGTACTGCTCGAAAGCGTCCATCAGGTCCTTCTGGTAGTCGGCAGGAGCCTCAGCCACCCGGGCGATGTTGGAGTAGTAGTGTGCGTAGTAGGCATTGTCGTCGTGGAGAATCTCCTGGCCCAGGAAGTTGACGGGATCGCCGAAGTCGGCGCTCCAGCCGTTGATGACAAAGCTCTGGAGCTGGGGAGTGCGGACCTCCTGCGTCAGGCTGGAAACGAAGGTCTGGACGTCCAGCTTGATGAAGTCGTCGCCGAAGCTGTCGGAGAAGCACTGCTTCAGGATGGTGGCGTTGTCCAGTGCGGAGGTGCTGCTGGCGATGATGAAGTAGGTGGCCTTGACGGGGAAGGTGACGCCGATGGCGCTCAGCTCCTCCATGGCCTGCTTCTTCAGGGCGGAGATGTCGCCGCCGTTGGCACGCAGGCGGATCATGGTCTCGCCGTCGTACTTCTCAGCGTCGAAGCCCATCTCCTTGGCCACCAGAGTGGTGTACTCAACGCCCTGCGTGTTGTAGCACAGACCCTTCATGGTGTAGTAGTCGTTCTCGCACTTCAGGGGATTGATCTTATTGTAGCGGGAGAACCATGCCTTCAGGTTCAGGCCGCGGTAGAAGCACTGACGGAAAGCGGTGTTGGCGATGGCCTTGTTCCAGTTCACATCGGGGGTGCCGTCGGCGTTGTTCTTCTGGTAGTTGAAGTGCATGGCGTAGGCAGTGGGGCGGGCGCGCTTCTCACAGAGCTGGCTGTTGTACTCGTTGTTGGGGTCGGAGGTGATGGTGGTGATGGTGCTCTCGTTCAGGTCCATCTCGTCCAGCTCGCGGTTCTGGTAGAGCTGGAATGCGATGGCCTGATCGGAGATCATGGTCACGGTCAGACGCTCGAAGCGGCTGACATTGGCAGCATCGTAGTAGTGGGGGTTGGGGATATAGCTCTTGGTGTTGCCCTGGATATACTCTTCGACGATATAGGGGCCGCAGTACCACATGTTGGTGTTGTCGCAGCCACGGAAGGTCTCGATGCCCAGCTCGTCGATCAGCACCTGAGAGGCGGGGTAGAAGCTGGTGTAGGAGGCCACGGTATCAAAGTAGGGGCAGGAGTGCTTGCAGGTGAATACCAGAGTGTAGTCGTCGGGAGCCTCGATGCCCACGCCTGCGTCCAGCATATCCTGATAGCGCAGGTCGGCAGCGGCCGCGCCCATATCCTTGGTCTTCTCGTAGTACTCCTCAGCGCCCACGATGTACAGGGTGGGCATGGAGGTGTTGTTGGCCTCGTTCTTGGAGGCGTTCAGCACCCACTCCAGACCGACCAGAAAATCGGTGGCGGTGATGTGCTCCTTCACCTCACCGTTGCAGTCCACCCAGTCCACATCGTCGCGCAGGTGGAAGGTCCAGACGGTGGAGTCCTCGTTGGCCTCCCAGCTGGTGGCGATGGCGGGCACCAGCTTGCCGTAGCAGTCGAAGCTCATCAGGCCGTCCCACAGGTTGGTGACGACGTTGGCGTCGGTGAGGGTCTGGCTGTACAGCATGTTCCAGCTCTCGATCTCACGGTTGGCAGACTCCCAGGAGATGTACTCCTTGAGGGGGGTGGCACCGGTGGAGTTGGGGGCCTGTGCGCCGGAAGCAGCCGTGCTGCCGGAGTTGTTGGACTTACTGCCGCCGCAGGCGGACAGCAGGCCGGCGGCACCCACGACGCCTGCGCCCTTCAGGAAGCTGCGGCGGGTGATGTTGCGGGACTCAAAATCGATGTTCATTGAGATACGCTCCTCCGAGATATTGTTTTCCTTTTTTCCTATCCTAAATGCAAAAAACGGCGCGCTCCGGGTGCCAAAAACGCACAAAGCGCCCGGGACCGCACCTTTCGTATTCTAACATTGTGGGCAAAAGAAGTCAATGAAATACAGCGCTGAAATAGAAACAAAATGGTAACGGATGCTTTTTTCTGAAAAATGACGGCAAAAAAACGGTAAAGAATGGAAAGAAGTCATACCTTTACGAGATGATGAATGGATACAACGAAAGTTGGAAAATGCAAAGCGGCTATCTTTTTTCATAAAATCATGCTACAATACTACTGAATGAATCCTATATTAAGGAGTACACGGATGAAAAAGCTGGTTTCGATGTATCAAAAATATATGTTCCGCCCCATTTTGTATAAATCCGTCACCCGGGTGTCGGTGGTGGCTGTGCTGATGCTGCTGTGGGACCGCTACGTCAGCGACGGCACCTTCACGATGTGGCAGGCCCCGGCCCTGCTGCTGGGCGTCGTGCTGCTGGCGTGGGCGTGGGTGAACTACCTGCGTCTGGACGGTGTGACCATCCATCATCTGGGCGAAGAGTTTAAGGATTTGGGCAAAAAGAAGAAGTTCCACTCCACCAAGTCCATCGTGGACTTTGCCGATGAGCGCATCGTCTCCTTCGAGGAGCTGGAACCCGAAGAGCGCACCTATTGCAGTATGCTCTCGAATCTCATCCTGGGCGGGGCGCTGCTCATCATCGGCCTCATCGCAGGCGCAGTGTGAGGGCAGCGGACATGGCAGAAAAAAGCGAAAAACAGCTGGTGGTGGGCATCCTTGCCCATGTAGACTCCGGCAAGACCACCCTCTCCGAGGCAATGCTCTACCGCGCAGGCAGCATCCGCAAGCTGGGCCGGGTGGATAACAAAGATGCCTTCCTCGACACCGACACGCTGGAAAAGGCGCGTGGGATCACCATCTTTTCCAAGCAGGCCCTGCTGAAAACGGGAAGTACGAATATCACCCTGCTGGACACCCCCGGCCATGTGGACTTTTCCACCGAGACGGAGCGCACGTTGCAGGTGCTCGACTACGCAGTGCTGGTCATCAGCGGCACCGACGGTGTCCAGAGCCATACCGAGACGCTCTGGCGTCTGCTGCGGCGGTATCATATCCCGACCTTCGTGTTCATCAATAAAATGGACCTGCCCGGCCCGGGCAAAGAGGCGCTGCTGAGCCAGCTTTCCCACCGTCTGGGCGACGGATTCGTGGATTTCGGCGCAGAGCAGGCCGAACGGGACGAGGCACTGGCCCTCTGCGACGAGCGCCTGATGGAAAAGATGCTGGACGCGGGCAGCATGACGGCGGAGGACATCATCCCGGCCGTCGCCCGGCGGCACGTCTTTCCCTGCTGGTTTGGCGTGGCCCTGCAGAGGGAGAATGCCGGCGGACTGCAGGGTGTGGACGAGCTGCTGGCCGGCCTTGACGAATACACCCGCGCCGCCCCGGCGCTGGAAGCTTTCGGTGCGCGGGTGTTCAAAGTCTCGCAGGATGAGCGGGGCGAGCGGCTGACCTGGCTGCGCGTCACCGGCGGTGAGCTGAAAGTCAAAGCCCAGCTCACCGGCGAAGCGGACGGCGAGCCCTGGGCCGAAAAGGCCAACCAGCTGCGGCTTTACTCCGGCGCAAAATATACGCTGGCAGAGGCCATCGGCCCGGGGCAGGTCTGCGCCGTCACCGGACTGACAAAGGCGAAGCCCGGCACCGGCCTCGGGGCCGAGCGGGACAGTGACCTCCCGGTGCTGGAACCGGTGCTGAGTTACCGGGTGTGTCTGCCCGAGGGCGCGGACGTTCATGCCGCATTGGGCAAGCTCCACCGTCTGGAAGAGGAAGAACCTCAGCTCCATGTCGTCTGGAACGAGACGCTGGGGGAAATCCACGTCCAGCTCATGGGCGAGATACAGCTCGAGGTGCTCAAGAGCCTGCTGGCCGAGCGGTACGGGCTGGACGTGGAGTTCGACTCCGGCGGCATACTATATAAGGAAACCATCACCGAGGCCATCGAGGGCGTGGGCCATTATGAGCCTCTGCGCCACTATGCCGAGGTGCATCTGAAGCTCGAGCCGCTGCCCCGGGGCAGCGGGATGCAGTTTGCCGCCGACTGCCGGGAGGAAGAGCTGGACAAAAACTGGCAGCGCCTCGTGCTGACCCATCTGGAAGAAAAGCAGCACCTCGGCGTCCTCATCGGCGCGCCGCTGACGGATATGAAGATCACCCTCATCGCGGGCCGCGCCCATCTCAAGCACACCGAGGGCGGCGACTTCCGGCAGGCCACCTACCGCGCCGTGCGGCAGGGCCTCATGATGGCAGACCAGATCAAAAAGACCCAGCTCCTCGAGCCGTGGTATTCTTTCCGGCTGGAAGTGCCTGCGGAGAACATTGGCCGCGCCATGAGCGACGTCCAGCGGATGGAGGGCAGCTTTGACCCGCCCGAGACCGCCCCCGACGGCCAGACCGCCACCCTCACCGGTTTTGCACCGGTGGCTGCCATGCGCAGCTACCCCATGGAGGTGGTCAGCTACACCCGGGGCAGGGGACACCTGAACCTGACGCTGGACGGCTACCGCCCCTGCCACAACGCAGCAGAGGTCATCGAGGCGGCGGGCTATGAGCCGGAACACGACCTGGACAACCCCGCTGACTCGGTGTTCTGCTCCCACGGTGCGGGCTTTGTGGTGCCGTGGGAACAGGTGCGCAGCCATATGCACGTGGACAGCGGCTGGGGCCACACCGCCCCGACAGCAGAAGAAACAGCGGCCCGTCCCCGCCGGATGGCGGCTTACCGCGCTACGCTGGAAGAGGACGCCGAACTGCTGAAAATTTTTGAGCGCACCTACGGCCCCATCAAGCGGGACCCGCTGGCGGCCTTCCGCCCGGTGCAGAAGCGGGAGCGGCCCGATTTCGCCGCCGAGCAGTGGGAGATCGCCCCCGAATATCTGCTGGTGGACGGCTACAACATCATCTTTGCGTGGGACGAGCTGAACGCCCTCTCCAAGGAGAGCCTCGACGCCGCCCGCCACCGGCTGATGGACATTCTCTGCAACTATCAGGGCTTCAAAAAGTGCGTCCTCATCCTCGTGTTCGATGCCTACCGTGTGCCGGGCAGTCCCGGCAGCATCGAGCAGTACCACAACATCCACGTCGTCTACACCAAAGAGGCCGAGACGGCAGATATGTTCATCGAGCGCGTCACCCACGAGATCGGCAAAAACCGCCGGGTGCGGGTGGCGACCTCCGACGGCATGGAACAGGTCATCATTCTGGGCCACGGCGCACTCCGCGTCTCGGCCCGGATGTTCCACGAAGAGGTGCAGGATGTGGAAAAAGAGATAAAGCGCTGCATTCAGGGGGAGGCGTGAGCATGACATCCGAAATTACGGCTGAATCTGTCTGGTCACACATTCCAAAACGACCGATGGAGAGCAACAAGGGCAGCTTCGGCGCGGTGCTGGCTGTGGCGGGAAGTGCCTGCTACCGCGGTGCGGCGTCGCTGACCGTCGAGGGCGCTCTGCGCACCGGCGCAGGCATCGTCACACT
>ERZ772878.1220-NODE-1220-length-13921-cov-3.96416_pt1 | contig 13921 bp, 10 predicted proteins | sample MGYA00580578_ERZ772878 | MGnify/ENA primary metagenome ERZ772878 (study PRJEB29015, sample SAMEA2737686) | human gut metagenome | biome: human gut; feature: human-associated habitat; material: faeces | place: China | collected 2012 ...
TGGGCAAAAAGTCTTGATGTACTGTCGGTAGTTCTTTCGGCAATCGGGTCCGGCAGTTTGCAGTAATATTCCTGCGGTTCGTGAGTTTCTTCGTCACGGTACATACCGATGTGTCCGACCTTTGCGGACGGAACTAACGCTAAAATACCGGAAACCATACCAAGTCCGGCACGAAGAATCGGCACAACGGCAAGTTTTCTTCCGGCAATCATCGGTGTCATGCAGGTTTCAATCGGCGTTTCGACTTCTACGTCTTCTACCGGCAAATCTGAAAGCGCTACAAAGCCTTCCAGCATGGCAATTTCATCAACTAACTGACGAAATTCGTTTGTGCCGGTTCTCTTGTCACGTAAGATTGAAATCTTGTGCTGGATTAAAGGGTGTTCAAAAATAGTTACATTTTCCATTTTATTCATAAAAATCTCCATTCCGCCGTCAATGCGGCATTTTTATCTTTTTTATTACTCTGCTTCATCTTCGCTGTCGCTGTTTGCAACATAGACCCCGCGGCTTCTGTCACCCTCCGGATTTTTACCGAACTGGTAATCATTTCCCGGTAAAACGGCATTGAGGAAAATACCTGCAATCGCAGCTACGGCAAGGGCTGTCAGTGTAATTGAAGTGCCAAAGACAGTAAAGGTCAAGCCGTCTGAAAATCCAAGTCCGCAGACAAAGATGACACCGGCAATAATTAAGTTTCTGGACTTTGTTAGGTCTACCTTATTTTCAACGACATTTCTCACGCCGATAGCGGAAATCATACCGTAGAGCATGAAAGACACACCGCCGATAATTGCCGCAGGCATTGTTGAAATAATTGCCGAAAACTTCGGAATAAATGACAATACAATTGAAAAACATGCCGCAATACGGATAACACGCGGGTCATAAACTTTGGAAAGTTCAAGAACGCCGGTATTTTCACCGTATGTCGTGTTGGCAGGTCCGCCGAGGAATCCGGCAAATGCGGTTGCAAGTCCGTCACCCATTAAGGTACGGTGCAGACCTGGTTCTTCAATAAAATTTTCTCCGACTGTAGCGGAAATGGCGGACATATCTCCTACGTGTTCCATCATCGTTGCAATGGCAATCGGTGCCATAACAAGAATGGCTGTGATGTCAAATTTGCAAATCTGGAACTGAGGCAGTCCAATCCAGCCGGCGCCCGATACAGATGCAAAATCTAAAATCGCTGTGCCATCAGGATTTGTGATACCGCAGGCATTTAAAATCACCGCAAGCCCATAGGAAATCAAAACCCCCATGAGAATCGGGATAATCTTAAACATGCCTTTTCCCCAGATATTGAAAATGATAATCACCGCTAATGCCGTAAATGCAATCCACCAGTTGGTTGAAGCATTTGAAATAGCTGACGGTGCAAGGGATAAACCGATGCAGATGATAATCGGACCGGTTACAACCGGCGGTAAAAATTTCATGACACGGTTGACACCGACCAGTTTGAATATCAGCGCCACCGCCAGATATAAAAGTCCGGCAACAACAATACCGCCGCAGGCATAAGCCGCTTTATCATTGACATTCATGGTCGCATAAATACCGTTTTTTAAGTTGGCAACGGTATAAAATCCGCCTAAAAATGCAAAGGACGAGCCTAAAAACGCAGGCACTTTCAATTTGGAACAAAGATGGAAAATCAGTGTGCCAAAGCCTGCACAAAATAAAGTAACAGAAACGGTAAGACCTCTTGTCAAAGGTTCACCGCAGGCATCTTTAAAATAGCCTGCCACAAGAATCGGTACCAGAATTGTAGCACCGAACATCGCAAACATATGCTGGATTCCGAGAATCAGCATTTTCGGAATGCCGAGCTTACGTGCGTCATAAATGGGTTCATTTGAGTTGTTCATAGAATTCTCCTGCTGTTAAAATAGTATTGATAAATAATCCACAAAGTATGATATCATTTTAACAGGAGATTGGCAACCGGTAATGTTTAATCCGTGTGGCTGATTTTACACTTTATACGGCGGAATCTGTCTGTGTGTGTCCTGTGATATACCGGACAATGAATTGTGCCGTTTTTTCAACACCGTCAGAGGAATCGACCGTTAATTCATAATTTCTTGCATCACCCCAGTGTGTGCCGGAAATATGCTCATAATATGAAGCCCTTGCCTTATCGGAACGCTCAATATTCACCCTTGCTTCTTTTGGCGTGTCGCCGTATACATCCATAACTCTTTGAATTCTGTAATCCTGCGGCGCATGGATAAATATGCGGACAACATTGTCGTAATCTTTTAAAATATAATCTGCTGCCCTGCCGACAATGACACAGGAGCCGTTTTCCGCAATTTCACGGATAATGGCATCCTGTGCTTTAATCGCGTATTGTACTGCATTGGAACTCAGATATAAATCACGCATGATATCCGGCGAATTTTTGTGAATATCGGAAATGAATTCGCGATTTAGTCCACTCTCTTTTGCCGCCAGCGTAATCATTTCTTTATAATAGAAAGGAATGCCTAAGGCATTGGCGACACATTTTCCAATCTGCTTGCCCGATGAGCCATGCTCTCTTGCAATTGTGATAATGACGCCGGGTTTGGAAGGCTTTAAGGCAATATCAGGATTGTCAAGATTATCGATATTGTCATGACTGCCTGTACTGTCTGCGCCAGCTGTGGCGGCTGAGATATGTGTGGCGGCGGTGACATCTGTGATGTTTTTACCGCCAGAAGCCTCAGTTTCCCGTACATAATCCTTGTTTAAGAATTGACGGTAAAAATAAGCCCCGGTAAGGCTGGTGATAACTTCCGTCACCGGATAAGTCAGCCAGAACCAGTTTAATCCGAATCTGGAAAATAAATATGCCAGCGGAACAAATAATACCACGGTGCGGATAACCGTAAGCAGTGAACTTTTAAGGCTTGAACCCACCGCCTGAAAAAATACCGGGAATATCAGCGAAGTGACCATTGGCAGAAAGCTGATGCCGACAAAGCGGAAGCCGACCCGTCCGATAGCAATAACCAGTTCATCGGAAGTAAATACCCGCAGCATTTGTGAAGGAATACAGACAAAGCATAGTGTTCCCAGTGCCATAAGGGACATTCCGAACACAATGGAAGCCGACAGGGTCTTTTTACAGCGCTCAATATTTCTTGCCGCATAATTGTAGCTGATAACAGGAACAATGCAGGTCTGCATTGCGCCGAGCGGGATAAAGAAAAAGGTCTGCCACTTATAGTAAAGTCCCAGTGCGGTTACTGCCTGGTCTGAAAAGGTTGCAAGAATCAGATTCAATCCCAGTATGTAAAAGGTATATGCCGACTGCATAAGAATATTTGGAATACCCAGCTGGAAGATTTTGGCAATGTGGTGTGGGTAAACCTGTCTGTGCGGGGATTTGCGAAAGCCTTTTTTCATGACAATCAGTGCCGCCATAATCTGTCCGGATACTGTCGCCACCGCCGCGCCCGCAATGCCCATTTTCGGAAATCCGAACATACCGAAAATCAGCAGAGGGTCTAACACGATATTCGTAATCGCGCCGATAATCTGCGCTGTCATCGGCGTTTTCATATCGCCGCAGGATTGCAGAACCTTTGTCCAGATACTTTCCAGAAACAGTCCGAAACTGAATACACACACAATACGTCCGTATACGATGACATCGTGAATGATGACTTCGGAATTGGTTGACATTTTTGCGTAAAACGGCATGGCAAACCAGCAGATGACCGCAAATAAAAGCCACATAAAGCCTGCTAACGGCGTGCCGACACCGGCATACTCATCGGCTTCTTTTTCATTGCCGACACCCAGCTTTGCCGCCATAACCGTGTTAATGCCCACCCCCGTTCCCACGGCAAGGGCAATCATTAAAAGCTGGAGCGGGTAGATAATTGACAGTGCCGTCAGCCCCGAATCGGAGTATCTGCCGACAAACAGGCTGTCAATGATGTTGTAGAGCGCCTGTATCAGCTGGGCGAGCATGACCGGTGGAGCCAGTTTTAAAAGTATTTTGCTGATTTTTTCTGTTCCAAATAAATCTGTCTGTTCCATGATTTTGTTTTACCTCGGGTTTGTTTAATTTGTTATTTTTAGAAATTTTTTCTAATTCCAGCATGTACTTATCGAAATCGGACATAAATAATCTGTCCTGAATCATACGGTATTTTTCAAATTCCGTTTCTGCTTTTGCCGTGGCAATCTCAGCTGTGAGTCAGTTATTTTCTGATAAAATCTGCGCTCTGACAGGCGGATTTCACGAATCTGTTCAAGTAAACGGTCAAAGTATTCAGTTGTAAGTACAGAACCGCCGTTTTTCAGACGTTCGTCATCTATAACCCAGCCCTTGATAGTATAATCCTTCGCAATTTGATTCACCCATTTACGGAACTGTACCGCACGCTCAGAATTGACCTTGAAACCTACGGCAATAATCATCTCCAAGGAATAGTGATTTGTATTGTAGCTTTTCCCGTTAGGAGCAGTTATTCGAAATTTTCGAATAACTGAATCTTCCTTCAGCTCAAACTAATACAACATTTCAAACATTCTCTCAATAAAAAATTGAATTTCTCTATTTACACAATTTTTCATATGCTTTCATTACGATTTGGACAATCAAAATTCTACGCTGATTCAAAAAATCAGGATAAGATAACTGTTCGCATTTCTCTGGAAGGGCATTCTGTGCGCACGCCAACTTATCTTCTTGAATTCGTAATTACCTCTGTATTAATGAAAGTATATCATATAAACAGAAATAAGAATCTGCTATTTTACAATCTTTATGAAAATGTCCAAAGTACCATGCCTTAAAATCAGTATGGTCGGCTACCTGTTGTAAAAATTCTCTTAAAGGGGCTTCTTCGTTGCGATCGGATAAAGCTTTATAGCCCATTTTGTAAATAATGTTTTTGGGTGCGGTATGGGTAAGAATATAGTCGACCTTAAAACCCGATTTTTTTAAATTTTCCCAGCCTTCTAAATATTCCTGCTGGGATGGAAGTTCTTCCGGAAACCATGAAATGCCCTCCTCCCGATATGCTCTGTCAGGGCTGTATGCCCCGCCAAAAGTAAAAAATGTAATGCCGCCTAAATTAAAAATCTGTCCGCGCATCAGATGAATAATATCTTTTTCAATAAAATGGACATTGCCGCCATGCCATTTTTCAACCGGAAAGGCATTTAATTTTTTAAAATCTTCATGGTTTCCGTCTATAAAAAGCGTTGTAACCGGAAGATTTCTTAAAATGTGCCTGACTTTGGTTTCTTCTGTTTCAGAATACCCGCAAATGCCGGTATCTCCGCAGATTATGAGATAATCTTCTTTTGTGTAAGTTGTATTCTGTTTTTGAAAAAATGTTATAATTTTATCAAGGTCAAATGTTCCGTGTGTGTCGCCGGATAGGATAAATTTCATTGGGGGTGTCCTTTTTGTATTTTAATAACAAGTATCTTCGTCTTTTTGGTATTTAAATCGCTGCAATAAATGTTCTCTATGTTGGTTTGCAACTTTCGGATTGTATGCAAGAGAGTCAGTATCTGAGGACACAATGGCTGTTTCATTATTAAAATCCCAAAACGAATGAATTGCCCGTTTATGTAATACAACTCTACTGCCACAATATTCAATTACAGATGGATGAGAATTAAAAATAGTATAATTTATACCATTAGGGCAGAAATAACTTTTATAACCTATTCCGTCAATTCCGGTTTTTCTTAAATGGTCGGAAATTACCTGTGTTACACGATAAGTGTCTTTATTTGCAACCGGCTGTGTATAGTGATACATTAGTTCAGTAAAAAATGTCTTAATATTCATTCCAAAAAGTGTATCTTCTACATTTAAATCCTTGTCAATATCAGTTGAAAAATCATAAATATATAAAGGCTTCTTAATTTTGAATGTGGCTAAAGAAATTAAATCGCCTAGGGTAGATTTGATTTCTGTACATGCTGTTTCGGGATTAGAGGCAATATATAGATAAGATACACCATCTATATTATTTCTACCGGCACCCGGAATGCCTAGCAGAGGCTCTCTTGAATTAAATTCATCATATCCTATTAGTTTTTTATCTTTGGTTTTATGCGGACCTTTTTTAGTATTATTGTCATCAGCAGGGTCCATAATACGGGCACGATAGTATATCGTGCCATTTTCTAAACATTTTTTAAATCCAGTAGATTCATTACTCACAATAATTTTATCAATAAGTGACAATGTTTTTTGAATTTGGCAGTTCGTATCAAATTTAGAATTTATAGCATTTATAAATTCATAAAAATTGTGTCGTGCTGTCATTTCATTTATATAATTATCCATTGCTTTTGCGGAACATAAAAGATTATCATTCATTGCTTATACCTCCGGGTTTATAGTGATAAGGAAAATTAGATGTATTTTCCCTTGCATCTAATTTCCCTATTAATCTTGAAACTTGCACTTTTAGTCTGCATTTTTCAAGCTGTTGTATATTTCATCTGAGAATATACCAAGTACCTTTTTCTTCATTTCATCATTTCCGAGTAATAAGCTGAAAAAGTCTTGATTCTGCTCTAAGCCTTCTATTAATGCATCGTCTATGTTGTCAAAATATGCAAATTCAAAATCTTTTTCTGTATTGTTCTTTGCTGATCTTTTTAGCTTTTCGGATTTCATCATAATGTCTTTTATCTGGAGCATTGCTTTTACTGCTACATCATTATCATAATCTTTTCCGGCTATGCTGTTGATTTCTGCTATAATCTGTGATAATTTTTCCTCTTTATCTTCTGATAACACAAAATGGTCAGCTGTCGGAAGTTTTATAACAGGATCAGATTTTAATTTTGATTTATGTTCAGCGCTTTTCTTCTGAACAAAATTTATAGCTGTTATTTTTCCATCTAAATTAAATCCACTGCCGGGGTGTTTTATATTTACATATGCAAGCAATAAAGCAATAAATTTATATTTCTTATGCAGTTCAACATCTTCAAAACATGATACCTGCAATAAAAATTCATAGAAGCGAACAAATCGTTTCATCGTCAGTACGAGCTCTTTTTGTTCTTCATAATCAAACTTATCTATGTTTTTCTTTGCTTTTTGAAATAAGAATGTTAAACGTTTCTTTTCTTTTGCTGTAATAGTATCTTTGTATAAAATTTCATTGGCATCTTCTATATCCAAAGGATCAATTACTGTATATCCATCTATTTTTGCTTCTAAATCATAGATTGCAGACGGTGTAACAGAATTGGATAAAAGTGTTGTTGTATAATATTTTGAAAATGCTGCTTGAATATCTTTATAGTCATTTACAAAATCAAGTATAAATGTTTTCTTGTCATATGGTGGACAGATTCTATTAAGTCTTGATAATGTCTGTACAGCATTTACACCGCTTAATTTTTTAAGAATGTACATTGCACATAATTTAGGTTGGTCAAATCCGGTCTGATATTTATTAGCAACAAGCAATACCTTATAATCATCTTTATCAAATTCTGTTGGTAATTTATCTTCACTAAATCCATTTAGTCCTGCTTCTGTATATTCTTTTTCATCATCCTTTAATGTCACTTTTCCAGAAAATGCTACTAGCGCACGAATATTACTATATCCTTTTTTAGTTATGTATTCTTCAAATGCCTGACGGTATTTTACAGCACTTTCTCTTGAATTCGTTATTACCATAGCTTTTGCAGTTCCGCCAAGTTCATCCATTACTGTGGTTCTGAAATGTTCAACAATAACTTCTATTCTTTGTGCTATGTTGGTTTCATGTAATTCAACAAATCTGGCAATTTGTCTTTTGGCACTATTTGTGTTACACGTAGGGTCTTCTTTAATTTCTTTATTAATCTGATAATAGGTCTTATAGGTTGTATAATTTTGTAATACATCAAGAATAAAGCCTTCTTCGATTGCTTGTTTCATAGAATATATATGAAATGCTTCTCTTTGCCCTTTTTTATTTACCCTGCCAAATAACTGTATTGTTGTTGGTTTTGGTGTTGCTGTAAATGCAAATACCGATACGTTTTCCTGCTTACCGTGTTTTGCAATTTCTTCAACAATTAAATCTTCAGTTGTACTTTCATCCATGCCGATTTCACCAGCACCAAGTGTCATTGTTACAGCTGCCATATCCTTTCCGGCTGTTGAAGAATGGGCTTCATCTATGATTACTGCAAATTTCTTATTTCTCAAATTTGCTACATCATCTACAATGTATGGAAATTTTTGAATGGTTGTTGCAATAATCTTTGTATTGCCGCCAAGTGCAATAGCAAGATCAGATGAATTACATCTATCGTCCATAACTTTTATAAGTCCGGATTTATGTTCCATTCCCATTATTGCCGCCTGTAACTGCCTATCTACAACTACCCGGTCAGTAACTATAATGATATTATCAAAAATGATTTTGTTATTTTCATCATGAAGTGAAGACAATCTATAAGCAAGCCATGCGATAGAATTTGTTTTCCCGGAACCCGCAGAATGTTGTATTAAATAATTGTATGAAGAACCATTTTCATATACATCAGCAAGAATCTTATGTAATGCATCTCTTTGATGAAAACGAGGAAAAATAATATTTTCTTTTATCTTTTTTTTGCCTGTAGATTCATCTTCCTTTTCTTTTACTTCAATAAACATAAATTTACTTATGATTTCAAGAATGGAATCTTTTGTAAGTACATCTTCCCACATATAGAAAACACTATATTTATCTTCAAATATTGGATTTCCGGCTCCGGCATTGACACCTTCGCCATTTCCCATATTAAAAGGCAAGAAAAAAGTTGCTTCTTTTTCAAGTTTGGTTGTCATATAAACCTGTTCTAAATCCATTGCAAAATTTACCAATGCACCAGCTTTGAATAAAAATAATCTTGTCTTTGGATTTCTTTCCATTCTGTACTGGTAAACAGCATCCTCATAGCTTTGTCCTGCTATATTACATTTTAATTCAAATGTAATAATAGCAAATCCATTTAAAAATATTACGAGGTCAATTCTTTCTTTATCAGAGGCTCTAACTTCTTCTATTACAGAGAAAATGTTTTTTTCATATTTTTCAACTAGTTCTTTGTTAAAGTCTGTTGCAGGTTTTGTATACATTAAATTAAGTTTTATATTTGAAATTTCTATACCATGCTTTAAGACATCGAGTAAGCTGCTACGAGTTTTTGTGATTTCTGCATTAATATAATTTATAAGTGTTTCTTCTAAATCCTGCTTATATACTTTTCTTAATGCGTCCATTTCATCCGGTTGTGTATCATTCAAAAATTTGAATAACATTTCTCTATCCATTGCATGCAAACGGTCATATTCTTTATCTTTTCTTATAACATAACCATTATTTTCCTTTAAATAGTCCATTATAAAATGTTGATATTGTTTTTCAGTCAATATTTCATTCATTATCTGGTACCTCCTTCTTTCCGGTCACATATTCATATATAAGCGACTTTTTGTACTGTTTAAGTGTTTCTAACTGTTTCTTTTTATCTGCAATAATATCATCTATTTCAGCACATTTTACATCTAAAAAATCGACAATTTTCTGTTGTTCATATTTGGGCGGAATGGTTACATACGTATTACCAATAATATCTGTATTTAAATTGGGTTGCCCCATCCCAAGAGCCGCTACTTGTAAAAAATATTTTGTTTTACTCTTCAACGAATAATAAGCAAATTTAATATTTAATTTATTACTTAAGTTTAAAAAGGCAGCAATACCATCATTAATTGTTGTATCTATATTAAGTATCTTAGGAACTCCTAATGTTGCTCCGCTATTTGTTAGTAACAAAGTTCCTTTATTAACCATTCTCGTATTTGATAATCCAGCCGGTTTAATACTTCCCTCACAGGAATCAACGTACATCCTGTCATCTTTAGTTATATCCGCGACTTTCATAAATGGAATATCTCCATAATAATAAATAGGATTTCCTGCTGGTCTTGGGGAACCTCCCCTAACTAAATTTGCTAAATGTTTATATCTATATATCTTCCAATGTTTAGGAATCATTCCAATCCATTCAATTCCACTATCTTTCATTTCAACATCTGGATTTAATCCTTTTGTTACTGCTTCAGTGATAATTGATTTTTTGTATTCTTCAAGTATTTCTATTTGCTTTTCAATATCTGAATGAAGCCTGTCTATTTCGCAACATTTAGAATTAAGAAATTCTGCTATTTTATTTTGAATATTCATAGGTGGAACAATAATAGGTAAATTCATAAACTCATCAGCCGAAATTGAAAATCTTACATTCTTTGAATATCTTTTATACTTTCTATCAACAAATACAGTTCTAAAATAATAATCAATATATTTGGGAAACAAATGTGATTTACACTTAATACATTTATATGCTGGTGAAATCATTCCATCCCAATTGCTTATTCCTGAAAATACTGCAGAGCAATCTAAATCAAATAAACACATTACAATGTCATCTTTATTAACCTTTTGGTAAGTGGATAGTGACGCTGGTACTTTTCCTGTTTGTTCACCATCATTTATAGCTTTAATTCCACATTTTGTTAATGATAACAACTGTGTTTCTACCCATTTTGTTCCAATTATTTCTTTACTCAACTCAAAATTATATTTATTCTTTAAAACTTTCCAATCTTCTGGAATTTTACCAATCCATTCTATTCCACTATCTTTCATTTCCGCCATATTAATTACCTTCGAATAATTTTTTAATTCTTGAATCAACGGAAGCCTCTAATTCATTGAATCTTTTAGCAAGTTCATCACTGGATATAGGAGCTTGATATTTATAAAAATATCTTGTGAATGGTATCTCTGCACCAGTTTTTATTACAGGATTTTTCTTACTCAAATCTTCTTCAAAAAATGCCTTTGCATCTGGTACATGTGGTAATACTTCACTTTCCATATAATCATCAATATTTGTTTCCCATGGTACTATTTCTGTATCTTTAGTTTCTACATCATAAATTATATTGCCTTTTTTATCTTTTTGAATATCTGCTGTTTTATCCATTACTGATAAACCTTTTATGATTTTATCAGCAATCTTTTTTAGAACTTTTGTATCTGGAATAATTCCGGATAGAATATTATTTACCACTGGTGTAAATGTTTCTGGATTCTTATATACTTTGTCAGATACTGCATTATTTAGAACTTCAACAATCGTATCATATATAGGCTTATTTTTCTTGAAATTATCTAATTTATTTTTATCCTTACCTGTCAATTCATCCATATTTTCAAGTTCATCCACTTTTGCTTCATCATAGAGAGTTGATAGCGCACCACTTGAAAGCATTGTATTTATTCTATCTTCTGTAATTGCATAGCTTCTTTGAAGTGGTTGCATAACCGCATATTCACGATAAATAAATTCTGTATTATCATAAATCTGGCAATGCTCATTTTCTTTAAAGTCTGCATATAACTTTGTAATAGCGACTCTGTCCTTTGGTGTGATTTCACATTTTTTATTACCGAGATTTTTTCTAAGTTTGTTACAAAGATGTGATGCATCAACAAGCTGTATTTTGCCTTTTCTTTCTGCTCTTTTATTTTTAGAAAGTACCCAAATATATGTAGCAATTCCAGTATTGTAAAACATATCTGTACTTAACTGAATAATTGCTTCTATATAGTCATTTTCAAGTAGCCATCTTCTAATCTGTGATTCACCAGATGATGTACTACCACTAAATAAAGGTGAACCATTTTCAATAATAGCGGCTCTGCCACATTCATCATCCATTTTATTTATTGCAGACTGAATAAATAATAACTGCATATCTCCAGAACTGGGTGCTCCTGCGGGGAATCTTCCAGATGTTCCTTTTAATACTTCTGCTTTTACTGCTTCTTCATCACCTTCTGGTGCATCCTTGCCACCCCATGGCTGTCCAAATGGTGGATTTTCTATAACAAACCGCATTTTTGTATCTTTGAAACAATCAGCTTTCATTGTGTCTTGTAATCTGATATTGTCCGCATTTTGTCCACGAATAAGCATTTCTGCAAGACACATAGCATAGGACTCTGGGTTTACTTCTTGTGAAAATAATCTCACATCTGCCGTTGGATTAAAACGTTTAATATAATTATTTGCAGTTGAAAGCATACCTCCGGTTCCAGCAGCTTGATCTAATATAGTTACGATTTTTCCATCATCAAATATATCATCACAACCTTCTGCAAGTAGAATTGAAACCATTGTTTTTATAATATCCCTACCTGTATAGTGGTCACCAGCTTCAGCATTTTCAGAAAATTTTCTAATAAGTTCTTCAAAGATATATCCCATTTTCATGTTATCAATGGTTTTAGGATTTAAATCTATTTCACTAAATGCCTTTACTACTGCTAAAAGTCTGTTATGCTTGTCCATCTTATCAATCTGTTTATCAAACTCAAGATTTTTTATAATATCCTGAATGTTGGGAGAAAAGCCATTAATATAACTTTTAAAGTTTAATGCAAGATGCTCTGCATCATTTACAAGTTCTGCTAATGTAAATTCGCTTGTATTATAGAATTGATAGCCAGAAATCTTATACATAGCCTTTGCAGGATATGTTGGCATTTTTAAATATTGTGTAACAACAACATCTTTTGTTTCCTGTAAAGCACATTCAAGACGTCTAATAATTACCATAGGAATTATTACATCTTTGTATTTATCACTTTGATATGGACCTCTTAATTTATTTGCGATAGACCATATAAAATTAACTTCCGTTGATACATCAATGGGATTATCATCCCAAAATTCTTCTATTTTACTAATATCTGTCATTATAAAAAATTCTCCATTGTTTTTCGTTCTATTTATATTAATCTATTATAGCATACATTTTATAAATCAGCCGTATTTATTATTTTTAAAATATTTATAGAACAAAAGCCTTCAAGTCATTAAACTCAAAGGCTTCTGTTCTCATATAATTTTATACAAGCGCAGGTTCTTTCCCTGCAATAATCGCTTTCACTTCTTCGATATCCTTATCTGTAGCCGATGCTATCTGTTCTGCTGTGAAACCATTCTTATACATTTTTATAATAAGTCCGGCTTCACCTATTGCAATTCCCTTTTCTTCAATTCCCTGACTCAAGTTACACATAACACTCACATCCTTTCTGAAGTTCTCCTCGATAGGAATATCGTATTCATTTTTATTGGTCTGTATCTAATTCCTTTTTTAACTTTTCTGCTATTTTATCGAAATAATCTCTTTCTTCAATAAAGTGCATATCGCCAACTGCCTGATATATATTCAATACTTCCAAAACACTCTTATAGCCGTTGTCTCCTTTTTTATTTTCAACAAGTGCTTTTACAATATTATCAAATCTGCTTTTATCCTTTTTATAGGTAGTCAGGAGCATCTCCAAATCATCTATTGTCATAATATAACATCTTGAATCTTGCTCGAATATTTCCGGCAATGAGCCGACTATCATCTGTGTATTTGTCATACTCTCATACAAAAGAAAAACCTTTATTACAGGTTTCTCTCCTCTATATTCCTGCTCGGATACTTTTAACTGCTCATATGCCTCTTTTATGTTCCTGTTATAAAATGTATCAATCTGCCCAACATCCGGAACCTGCTGTTTTGCTCCCAGCCCAAGTAATCCTGATTTCAATTCAAACAAAAATACCGCTTGATCTACTTCAACATAATAATCTGCACTCTTTTTTCTTTCCTCTGGAATCTTATGCCATGAATTCTTGGGCAGATATAAACCTGCCAGTTCTTCAAAGTAATCCTCAAACATCTCTCCGAAAGCATTTATAAATTTTGGTCCCCAATGATTGTTGTGATAGTAATCCCGAATCAGCCAGTATAATCCATCTGCTATTATCATCTGTACCAAATAGAAACTGACCGCAATCGTTTCTTTTGTCTTTTGCGTAA
>ERZ772878.1224-NODE-1224-length-13914-cov-11.8957_pt1 | contig 13914 bp, 14 predicted proteins | sample MGYA00580578_ERZ772878 | MGnify/ENA primary metagenome ERZ772878 (study PRJEB29015, sample SAMEA2737686) | human gut metagenome | biome: human gut; feature: human-associated habitat; material: faeces | place: China | collected 2012 ...
GGAAAAGCCCGGAGTATCAAGGGAAAACAGCTCAAAAACTCGCGCAATACGGTCTGAAGGCTGCACGTCGTGCACCGCAGTTCTCCAAGCGCTAATCTACAGCTTAATAATGCTAAAAAGCCCGGAAATACGCTATTTTCGGGTTTTTTCTATACCCAAAATTCTATCTGGACTGTTCGGCTTTGATGGAATTTGAACGGAAATTTATGGGTTTATAGTGGTCAAATTACTGGTGGACAAGCCCATTTTGACCTCTTATGGGTTAAATTACTGGTGGACAATAGGAGTAAATGAAGTCCAATTTTGCCGTCAACGTACGAACACATACTTGACTGATTTACATAGAGCCTTGGCTCATTCTTTGAAAACGAGAATGGGTTGAGGCTCTATTTTTTTCGCTCGAAATCCGGCGAGACAAATTTGAGCAGGAGGTAACAGGTATGACGGATTTCAATCAGAAGACCCATGACACAGATGTGGGCAGTCATGGCGGACAGTCGAGGCAGATGATGGAGGTGTTTGAGGATCAGGAGTTTGGTTCGATTCGCGTGTTACAGGATGCGGCGCAGCCCAAGGCAGACTACTTCGACACCTTTGTAAATTCGGAGGACTGCACCTGCATCCGGAATTTCTGTAAGGAAATCGGTATCCCGGAGAAGACGGCAGTAGCTCTCTTATTGGATCCCGCTATCTGTACCGCAGTCCAAGCGACTGGCTGATGCCTTTTGCAGACAAATCTGCAAGGGGCTATTTTATTGTCCGGGATTGCTACGGCAGAAGCGGAAAACTGGTGCAGCAGACGAGAGTGACCTGCAAGGGAAAGAATCATCTCTTCAAGTTGTTTAAGAAATGGGGTGTGATCGAAAGATGCTTTTTACAGAGGGACGCCTTCAGGCGTTTGAACGCATGATGCAGGATACCGGCAAATACCATCGCCGGGAGGACAGCGAAGATCGTCCGCGCAAATGTCCGAAGAAAAAAGCGGAGCCTGCGAAAAAGGATGGTGAGCACCATGCCGGTATTCAGGGTTGAGAAAAACAGCAATTACACAGCGATGTGCAATTACCATCTGCGGGATCAGGGTCTCAGCCTGAAAGGAAAAGGACTTCTCTCGATGCTGCTCAGTTTGCCGGACACATGGAACTATTCGGTACGGGGATTATCTTCGATTACGCCGGACGGCGTAGATGGAGTGCTTACGGCCCTGAAAGAGCTGGAGCGTCTTGGGTATCTGGAAAGGAACCAGCAGCGTGAGAACAACGGTCGGATGGGCAGAGCAGAGTATGTGATTTATGAGGTGCCAAGGGAAAAAACGTGTTCGGAATCACCGTGTACGGAAAAGCCGTATACGGTAAATCCGGATACGGACACACCGGTTACGGAAAATCCCGCGCAATTAAGTACTAATAGAACAAGTACTGAAACAATCAATAAAAGAGAGAAGAAGGAAATCCAGCACCGGTATAGATCGTATGAAAATGTCCTTCTCTCTGACACAGAATACGGCAAGCTCCGGCAGGAGTTCCCAGGTGATTATCAGATGCGGGTGGAACGGCTCTCTGAGTATATGGCCTCCACCGGCAGAAGCTACAAAAATCACCTTACCACAATCCGGAGCTGGGCAAAGAGAGAAAAGCCGAAATATAACCCGGCAGACTACACATTTGAGGAAGGAGACAGCCTATGAGCGACATGGTGCCTGAGGTTTTAAATGCGGCGTTGGATTCGCTCTTTACGCCGAAAGAACCCGGAGAGCAGGAATACCAGGGCGAAGATGGTCTGCTGTATTGTCGGAGCTGCCACACGCCGGTGCAGTGCAGGGTAAAGCTCTGGGGCAGAGACAAGATTGTTCCCTGCCTTTGCAGATGCCAGCAGGAAGCGATGGCGGAGAAGAAACGCCAGGATGAGCTGGTGGAGCGGCAGCGTAAAATTAGGCAGCTGAAAGCAACGGGGATTCAGGAAAAGCATCTTCTGGAATGGAATTTTGCCGTTGCAGAAGATAATAAGGATATCCAGAAGACAAATCTACACGCTGAAAACCTTAGAAAACCAGCACAGGGATGCGACAGCGGAGGAACAGGAAACGCTGGCTAATTATGTGGGCTGGGGCGGACTGGCAGATGCCTTTGACGCAGAGAAATCTGCCTGGGCTGGCGAATATAAGGAACTGAAAGCAGCTCTCACGGAAGAAGAATATGCCGCGGCCAGAGCTTCTACTCTGAATGCGCATTACACCAGTCCTACCGTGATCCGCGCAATCTATGAAGCATTGGACGGTATAGAATTTGAGAAAGGCAACATTCTGGAACCGTCGATGGGTGTCGGCAACTTCTTTGGTATGCTGCCGGATTCCATGCTGGGAAGCAGACTGCATGGTGTGGAACTGGATTCCATCATCGGACGCATTGCACAGAAGCTGTATCCGCAGGCAGAAATCAAGGTGGCAGGCTTTGAAACCACCGACCGGCGTGATTTCTATGATCTGGCCGTGGGCAATGTGCCCTTTGGCAATTACCGTGTCAGCGATAAGCCCTATGATAAACTCGGTTTTTCTATCCACAACTATTTCTTTGCCAAGGCGTTGGATCAGGTTCGTCCCGGTGGCATCGTGGCCTTTGTTACCAGCCGCTATACGATGGATTCCAAGAATCCGGACGCGCGAAAGTATCTGGCACAGCGGGCAGAACTGCTGGGAGCCATTCGACTTCCCAACAACGCATTCCGTGCCAATGCCGGTACAGATGTAGTGTCGGATATTATTTTTCTGCAAAAGAGAGACCATCCCATTGATATCGAACCGGACTGGGTGCATCTGGGACTGACATCGGAGGGCATAACCCTCAACAGCTACTTTGTTGACCACCCGGAAATGGTGCTGGGTGAGATTACAACGGAAAGCACCCAGTATGGCAAGGAAGAATGTACGGTCATCCCGATTCCTGATGCGGATCTGGGAGACCAGTTGCATGAGGCTGTGCAGCACATCAGAGGTCATTATGAAGCACAGGAGCTGGCTCCGGAGGAAGAACTGTCCTTGCAGGGCGAAACCATTCCGGCAGACCCCAATGTAAAGAACTTCTCCTATGCGGTGGTGGATGGGGATGTCTACTTCCGTGAGAACAGCATCATGCGAAAGGCTGACCTTTCTGCGACAGCCACAGGCAGGATCAAGGGTATGGTGGAGCTTCGTACCATTGTGCAAGAACTGATCGACTACCAGCTGAACGACTATCCGGAGGAGGCGATTGCCCAGAAACAGCGGGAACTGAATGTAGCCTATGACCGATTCGCCGCTCAGTATGGGCTTATCAACTCGCGTGCAAATGCGCAGGCATTTTCAGAAGATTCGTCGTATTATCTGCTCTGCTCTCTGGAAAATGTAGATGAAAACGGCAGGCTGGAATCCAAGGCGGATATGTTCACCAAACGGACGATTCGACCGGAACGGGCTGTTACCAGCGTAGATACTCCAGCAGAGGCTCTGGCAATCTCTATCGGAGAGCGCGGCAGAGTGGATTTGCCCTATATGTCGGAGCTTTTAGGTGCACCGGGGGAATATGAAAAAATCCAGCAGGAACTGCATGGTGTCATTTTCAAAGACCCGATGTCGCAGGACAGCGAGGAAAATGGCTGGATGACGGCTGATGAATATTTGTCCGGCAATGTCCGGGAAAAGCTCCGCGTGGCAGAACTGGCTGCGGCTTCTGACCCTGCCTTTGCAGTGAACACAGAATATTTGAAGAAAGCACAGCCGAAAGACCTGGATGCATCGGAGATTGATGTGCGTCTTGGTGCCACATGGGTAAGTAGGGATTATATCCAGCAGTTCATGGAAGAAACATTTGAACCGCCGTTTTATCTGCGCCGGAACATCGAGGTGAAATTCTCTCCCATGACGGCAGAGTGGCAGATCACCGGTAAGAGTACACCGAGCCGGAATGATGTTCATGCCTATATGACCTACGGCACCAGCCGTGCCAATGCCTATCGGATTCTGGAGGATACGCTGAATCTGCGGGATATTCGTATCTATGATACCGTGGAGGACGCGGACGCAAACAGGAGCGGGTTCTGAACAAAAAGGAGACCACCCTTGCCCAGCAGAAACAGCAGGCCATTAAGGATGCGTTCCAGAATTGGGTGTGGAAAGATCCGTATCGCCGTGCGGAACTTGTGGAAAAGTATAATGAACTGTTCAACAGTACTCGTCCCCGTGAGTACGATGGTTCCCATATCCGCTTTGGCGGCATGAATCCGGAAATCCGGTTGCGGGAACACCAGCAGAATGCCATCGCTCATGTGCTGTACGGCGGTAATACACTGCTGGCCCACGAAGTGGGTGCCGGCAAGAGTGCGACACGTTCGTAACTGAAAAGGTTACGCACAAGTCAGCTAACAATAGAATCGGGATTTGAAAGGAGTCCCTGAAAAGGCTTGGAGAACTAATATTCCGATAGGTGGAATGATGGGGTAACGCCCTGAAACGCCTACCTTATAAACTGCGATATGCGGCAGTCCTCTGTAACAAGGATTGCGGTATAACGCTCGCTAAAGTCGGCGGAAATGCACCCAAACGGGTTATGCCGTGGAAAGTGTCCCAGAGGTGGGATATGTGCATGATACGCCGGAGGTCTATAAACTGCCTATGGTCAGAATGTCATGGATGACTGACGAAATCCCGAATGTACGGGTCTAAAAGGCGCAGGAGCAGAAATGCTCCTTTCCGATTACGGAAGTATGTGAGGATGAGTAAGAATTTTTACTATGAAAGTCCTTGCGGTGTTACAGGCACCGCCCAGCATACAGGCTCAGAGGGACACCTAAGGGCAGATATGTACAGATAGGAATATTGGAACGTGGAAAGGCTGGAACACGGAGCCGGTTACAGGCTATGAGGTGTTGGATTGGAAAGCGCATTGCGTATAACAATCCGTTATCCAGCTGAGAGAGATGGCACAGTACCGTTGAAGCCGTGGAAACACGGTGGAGGGATGGCCATTAGTCGTCAGCAATCAATAAATTGAAAACTATACAGACACAAAGGTTCGAGTATGACTAAGAAAAGCGAAATCCTCTCGAAAGAAAGGAAAGTACCTGACTTTGGCAAACAAGAAGAAACCCTTAAAGAAACAGAAAATCCGCAACTCCGAATACTACGATATGCAGCTCGTTCTTGACGAACTGTATGCCGCAAGTGTCAAGGGGCAGCGGTTCTGCAATCTTGTGGAACTAATAAAACGCCCCGAAAACATCAAGCTGGCCTACAGAAATATCCGAAAGAACAGCGGCAGTCGGACGGCGGGTGTGGATAATAAAACAATAAGCGATTTGAACAAGTGGAACGAAAATGCCTTAGTTGCCCATGTTCAGCGCAAGCTGGACTGGTATATTCCTAATGCTGTCCGCAGAGTGGACATACCAAAGGATAACGGGAAAACCCGTCCCCTCGGAATACCCACGATTATGGACAGGCTCATTCAGCAATGTATTCTGCAAGTATTAGAACCTATCTGTGAAGCAAAATTCTTCAAGCGAAGCAATGGTTTCAGACCAAACCACAGTGCAGAAAATGCCATTGCCCAAGCGGAGAGAATGATACAGAACGTAGGTTGCCACTATGTCATTGATATAGATATCAAGTCTTTCTTTGACAATGTGAACCACGGAAAACTGCTGAAGCAGATGTGGACACTCGGAATTAGGGATAAAAAGCTGCTGTCTATCATTTCTGCCATGCTAAAGGCAGAAGTGGCTGGAATCGGTTTTCCCGAAAAGGGTACGCCACAGGGCGGTATCATTTCCCCACTGTTGTCAAACATCGTCCTGAATGAACTGGATTGGTGGATTGTCAGCCAGTGGGAAGAAATGCCTACCCAAAGGAACTATGTACACAGAATCTATGCGAATGGAACTCCCGACAAAAGCAGTACCATCCGTACTCTGCGTAACTACACGAATCTGAAAGAGTGCTATGTTGTCCGCTATGCAGATGATTTCAAAATCTTCTGTAAAAAGCGGTCAGATGCAGTCAAGCTGTTCGAGGCAACGAAACAATGGCTTTTGGAACGTCTGGGACTGGAAACCAGCCCGGAGAAATCGAAAATCGTAAATCTGAAACGCCATTATTCCGAGTTTCTGGGCTTTAAGCTGAAAGTTCGAACAAAGGGAAAGAAGCCTGAAGGACAGCCACGGTATGTAGTAGAAGCGCATATCAAGGATAAGGCATTGTTGAAAATCCGGGAGAAAAGCAAGGAAATCATTGGGCAGATACGGCAGACCTATGACCCAGGAATGGAATATCGTCTGATACAGAAATACAACTCCTATGTCATGGGCGTTCATAACTATTACAGCATTGCAACCCATGTGAATATTGACTTTCACAAAATCGCTTTCGATGTCAAAAAGAGCCTTTACAACAGATTGAAGCACAGACTGCAAAAGAGCGGTCAAATCACAAACAGGTATATCAAGGAGAAATACGGCACAAGCCGGGAGGTGCGTTATCTGAATGGTCATGCCATCGTCCCGATTGCCTATGTTCAGCATAGAGTACCTATGGATAAGAAAAGTCGGGTAAACAAGTACACGCCAGAAGGACGGGTTGAGATTCATAAGAATCTTGCTGGTATCAATATGGCAGTACTCTATCATCTGATGAACAATCCATGCGGTAAGCAAAGTGTGGAATACAACGATAACCGCATTGCGCTCTATGTTGCACAGAAAGGAAAATGTGCCGTCTCCGGTGTGGAACTGGAAGCAAAGCAAGTGGACTGTCACCACAAAAAGCCATTGGTGCTTGGGGGCAATGACAGCTACCAAAACCTGATTATTGTCTCCGCTGTGGTTCACATTCTCATTCATTCCAGTAATGAGCGCACCATCCGAAAATATCTGAAAGTGCTAAACCTGGATAAAAAGCAGTTGGCAAAGCTCAATAAACTTCGTGTGATGGCAGAAATGCTGGAACTCGTTTTCTAAAGGGCAAATCTGTTTGATGTATAGATTGTCATAAAAAGTGCTGACGATGGAAAGCCGTGTGATGGGAAACTGTCACGCACGGTTTGGAGCGGGGGAAAATCTGGAGGAACGGATATGCAGCCTGCGGCTGCATATCCCGCCCAAAGGATTACCTATCGCTATCCTTCGAGATGGCAGCTTCTGCTATGGAGGCAAAACGGCTGGGACTGTGCCAGAAATCCATGTTCGTTGTTCCAAATCATCTGACACTTCAGTGGGCAAACGAGTTCCTGCGCCTGTATCCGAGTGCGAAACTGCTGGTGGCAAGCAAAAAGGACTTTGAAATCGCCCGCAGAAAGAAGTTCTGCGCACGAATTGCCACTGGTGATTACGATGCGGTCATCATCGGCCATTCTCAGTTTGAGAAAATCCCGGTGTCCGCAGAACGGCAGGAGCGGATTTTGACTGCCCAGATTGATGAAATCGAAAACGCCATTGCTGAAATGAAGTCCCAGAATGGCGAGCGTTTCTCCATCAAACAGATGGAGAAGACCCGGAAAGGATTGGAGGCGAGATTGGAGAAACTCCGGGCAACCGATCGAAAAGACGATGTGATTACCTTTGAGCAGCTGGGCGTAGACCGGCTGTTCGTAGACGAAGCGCACGCATTTAAGAACTGTGCGAAACGTTGTGCATAAGTCGTAGCAGACAGCTATGACGAAAAGCACCATGCGATAGCACTTGATATATCAAGAAAATATCGTAGAGAACTCAAATCTCAAATTCAGAGGCGAAATTCCTCTGCCGTACAGAATCAATGCCGGAAAGGAGAAATCCCACAGCGGTCTGTCAAACCGCAGGCAGTACGAGAGCTAATACTCCACTGTGCGTTGTCTATCTGTAAATAGACAGGGTACAAAGCGTGGTGAAGTCGTAACCTGAAAACCTAAACCGAAAGGCATGGATAATAATGGTGCGGGCTTCCGAAACCTATGGCTATCCAGTAGTGAAAGCTATGCAGCATCGTAAGAGTGCTTGGCATCCGAAAGGATGAAGATTGGAGAAAGCAGATACGGCTGGTTTTTCCGTATATGCCCCATGAAATGAAATATTCATGCGGAACCACACAACAACTGTGATTCAAAGTGTGGTTAGGTTCTCCCGGTGTAAGGTAGCGGCCTAAGGGTTTCAACGGTCTATTGACCACAAGGATAGAGATTTGGGAACGTTTGAGAGCCTGTATTTGGAGTGTTACAGCACAATGAAGAATACAGGAAGTCAGCCGTGCCATAGTAGTCTGCAATTGGGTAATGCCAATTACACGGGGCTGAAATGCCCCACGGCGAAGGGCACGAGTCAGATTGATTTGTAAATTTCACGAAAGAAAATCCAATAACTCCCTGAAAGACGGGTGACGAACTGCGAGGTGAAAACCTTGTGCATTTAAGCGTCAGATTTTCAACAGAAAAAGAATTGAAACAGTTTCAAGACCTGCTCTATGAAAAATCGGGGCAAGGCGTTTCATTCACGGGACTGTTGGAAGCAATGGTCAGCGAAGTGACTATTGTAACCGCTGTTCATAACATCAAGTCCAACAAGGGCAGCAAAACTGCCGGTGTGGACAGGATGAAAATGGACAAGTATCTGCAAATGCCAAAAGAAGAACTATTTCAGTTGATTCAATCAAATATCTCCAATTACAAGCCGAAGCCAGCCAAACGGAAGTATATCGAAAAGGCAAACGGCAAAAAGCGATCTCTGGGTATTCCCACTGTATTGGATAGGATTATACAGGAATGTATGCGACTGATTCTGGAACCGATATGCGAAGCGAGATTCTATCCGCACAGCTATGGTTTCCGTCCTTACCGGGCGCAGAAGCACGCTATCCGGGATATTGTCAATGTCATCAATGCAAGTGTGAAATCCAAAGACCAGCCGGTATGGGCAGTCGAGGGAGATATAAAGGGCTGTTTTGACAACATCAATCATAGATTGTTGCTGAAAAAGCTATGGCGAATCGGAATCCACGATAAGAGGGTTCTGAAAATCATCAGCCAAATGCTAAAAGCCGGATATATCGATCAGGACTTATACCATGCAACAGAAATGGGAACACCACAGGGCGGTATATTATCTCCGTTGCTGTCCAATGTGTATCTCAATGACTTTGACTGGTATGTGGGGCGCTGCTATATGGAGCCGCACCGTCAATGCAAGCACAAATGCAACGATACCCGAAGGCTGAAATGGTCTGGAATCACCCCGAAATACAATTTTCGCTATGCGGATGATTGGGTGATCCTGACCTCTACGGAACAGGAAGCGTTCCGTATGAAGCATGAACTGACAAAGTATTTCAAGCATCGCATGAAGTTGGAACTGTCACAGGAAAAGACCTATGTAACCGATTTGAGAAAGAATGGTATTCATTTCCTCGGTTACATAGTCAAGGCAGAACGAAAGAGGAAAACACCAGACCCAGCCACATGGTCAGATAATCTGGTAGGAAAGCCATTCCCTGATATGGAACGATTGACGAAGAAAATCCATACCTTGCAAAAAGAAGTTAGGAAAATTGGATTATACACGCAATCCAACACGCAGGCGGCTCAAATCCAGTATGTGAACTCCGTGATTATGGGACTGGCCCAGTATTTGCAACCCTCTATCTGTTCTCATGCCTACCATGCCATTGACCGTAGAGTGAATAATACGGCGTTGGCAGTATGGAAAAACCTGTTTCCCAAGCAGTACAACCAAATGCAGGTGCCGTTAAAGGAATTAAGTAATCTGCCACATCGGCACGAAGGTTATGACAGTAAAACCTTCGCAATTCAAATTGATGGGAAATGGTTCGGAATAACCTATGCGTTTATTACACACAGTCGTTATGAAAGCAAACCATTTGACCAGAAAATGACCCCTTATACGGAGGATGGACGCAGGCGGTATGTAAATTATCGTACCAAGCATAAACCGTTGCCCTGTGACCGCCCCTCCATCAATACACCCGAAGATATAGCCTTATCCATCTACGCTAGCGGCAAGGGATGGAGAGCCAATTTCGAGTATTTTATGAATCGGGAATATGCCTACAACCGAGATAAGGGAAAATGCAAATGCTGTGGTAGATATTTCTCTGAACTGATTCCGAAACATTGTCATCATGTAAATCCACGACTTCCGATTGAAAGAATCAACAAAGTTCCAAATTTAGCATGGCTATGTATACCGTGTCACCGCATGGTACACAACAGTCCTATACCGCCAGAGTTGGATGCCAAGGCGGTACGCAAAATCAAGAAATATCGTGAAAAACTCAAAAAGTGAAATTTACAAGTGCGCTGTATTCGTGAGGGTACAGATGCAATGAAATCAGTAGAAAGTAAGTCAATCTGATGGTAGGCCGGGTGCGCTGAAAGGTGCACGCCCGGCGTGGGACGGGGGAAAATCCGGAGGAAACGAATGTGCGGCTTCGCCGCACATCACGTTCAAAGGATTACCTATCGTCATTGTTCCTCTACACAAAAATGCGCAATGTCGCAGGCTTGTCCACATCGGAAGCGCAGAAATCTTCGGATATGTTTATGAAGTGCCAGTATATGGATGAGTTGACAGGCGGGCGCGGCATCATCTTTGCGACCGGCACCCCGGTCAGCAACAGCATGACGGAGCTTTACACCATGATGCGGTATCTCCAGTACGGCACGTTGCAGCAGAAAGGGCTGACCCATTTCGATAGCTGGGCTTCTACCTTTTTATGAGGAAGGACAGTCGGATAAGCTGACCCAGCTGCTGTTTTGTGACCTCAGCACGCCGAAGAACGATGGAACCTTCAACGTGTATGAGGATATCCGCGCTAAACTCATCCAGTCCGGTGTGCCGGAAGAAGAAATCGCATTTATCCATGATGCGGATACCGAGGCAAAAAAGAAAGATTTATTTGCCAAAGTCCGTACCGGGCAGGTGCGGGTGTTGTTAGGCTCGACACAGAAGATGGGCGCAGGCACGAACGTGCAGGATCGGCTGGTGGCCGTGCATCATCTGGATGTGGGTTGGCGGCCTGCGGACATGACTCAGCGAAATGGTCGTATCATCCGTCGGGGCAACCGCAACAAAGAAGTGCAGGTTTATCAGTATGTGATGGAAGGAACATTTGATGCCTACCTCTATCAGACACTGGAGAATAAGCAGAAGTTTATCAGTCAGATCATGACCAGCAAATCTCCGGTACGTTCCTGTGACGATGTGGATGAGCAGGCACTTTCCTATGCGGAAATCAAGGCACTTTGTGCAGGAGACCCGCAGATCAAGGAGAAAATGGACTTGGATGTAGATGTTGCCAGACTAAAGGTGCTGAAAGCAGACCATCAGAGCCAGCAGTACCGATTGGAAGATAAGCTGATGAAATATTTCCCTGCGGAGATTGAGAAAACGCAGGAGTTCATCAAAGGCTTTCAGTCGGATATCCGGGCGGTGGCGGCACATCCGTTGCCAGAAGAAGGGTTCTGCGGCATGGAAGTGAATGGCACACGCTTTACTGAAAAAGCCGAGGCCGGTCAAGCAATCCTCGCAGTCTGTAAAGCCAATCAGAGTTTGGAGCCGGTGCCGCTTGGCAGTTACCGTGGTTTCAAGATGGAGCTGACATTTGACAGTTTCCAGAAAGAGTATCAGGTGCTGCTGAAAGGTGAGATGACCCACCGGGTGCCCATCGGCACCAGTGCTAAGGGCGATACCCTACGTTTGGACAATGCCCTTGCCGGGATTCCTGCAAGATTGGAAAAGGCAGAACAACAGTTGGACAGTCTTAGGAGCCAGCAGGAAGCGGCGCAGGCCGAGCTTGGAAAGCCGTTCCCGCAGGAGGCAGAACTGGCAGAAAAGAGCGCAAGACTGGCAGAACTGGATGCATTGCTGAATATGGATGACCGTGGAAAAGATGACCCTGACCGTGAAAAAACAACGGAAAAGCCGTCTGTCCTGGCAGAGCTGCGTGACCGTGCCGGTCGCATTCCGCCGATGACACATCGGGATGATGAGGAGGTGGCACTATGAGCGTTCGGGAACACTGGATCAATGTCAGAGTAAACCCGGAAGAGCTGGCGAGGATTCGGGAAAAGCAGAAGGAATTGGGTATTCAGAATACCGGTGCCTATATGCGAAAAATGGCGCTGGACGGATACTGCGTGAATCTTGATTTGTCGGATGTGGCGCAGGTATCTACCCTTCTTCGCCAATGCAGCAACAACCTGAACCAGTACGCAAAACGCGTCAATGAATCCGGAAGAATCTATGCGGAGGATATCCGGGATTTGCAGAAGCGGCTGAATGAACTTTGGGAGATGCAAAAGCTGATCCTGAAGAGGCTTTCGGCTATGCGCTGACGGCGCAAATGTGCGGGATTTCTACAGCACAGGGCACAGATGAAACGGTCTGTGCCGTTACATATTTTTGGTTTACCTGTTGACATCGTGGTGTTTTGCAAGCGGGTGCGGTAGAATAAAGATGAAAAGAAAAACGAAGGGGTGAAATCTATGAAGATCGTATGTTTTTTGTTGAAGCTGGTGCTGAAAATCCTGTTGCTGCCGGTTGCGTTTCTGCTGCAATTTCTGTGCTTTATCTGGAATCTGTTGATGCAGCTATCCCTGTGGGTGCTTTCGCCAGTCATGCTGTTTGTTCTTGGCTGCGGCATCTATTCGGTGGTACGGGCGAGCTGGACGGATGTGTTCCTGCTGACCCTGATTGAGATGGGACTTTTCGCAGCTGCGGTTGGTGCGGGCGGCATCATGGAACTGATGGAACGGCTGTGTGAGCGTGTAGAGGATGTTTTGACAATTTGAAGTTGAGTGGAGGAATATGAAAATGGCAGCTACAAGACTGATTGCACTGCATATCAATAAAGGAAAGACGGTAGCGCAATGTCTGGCTGACCGTACTGATTATTCTGAGAATGTAGCCAAGACGGAAGATGGAAAATATATTAGCGCGTATGCCTGTGATGCAAAGACCTGTGATGAATTCCTGCTTTCCAAACGGCAGTATGAGCATATCACGGGGAGAACGCAGACACATGATGTGATCGCATATCAGATCCGGCAATCTTTTAAGCCGGGGGAAATCACGCCGGAGGAGGCGAACAAGGTTGGGTATGAGACGGCCATGCGGTTCACCAAGGGAAAACATGCCCTTATTGTGGCAACTCATGTTGATCGCGCGCACATTCATAACCATATTATTTTTAATTCGACTACATTGGACTGCACCAGAAAATTCCGCGATTTTCACTTATCCGGTCTTGCGCTGGCAAGGCTCAGTGATATTGTCTGTCTGGAACACCGGTTGTCGGTCATTATACGGAAGCCCTATGGAGAGCGGCAGAAGAGAACGGAATACCCGGAGAAAAATCGCAGCGGGATGAAATCTGCGAGGCCATTGATGCAGCATTGGCAAGAAACCCTAAAGACTTCCGGGAACTGATTGGAATTTTGCGGGAAGCAGGATGCGAGTATAAAGACGGAAAACAGCCTGCCCTGCGGGGAAAAGGCCATGCCAGATTTGCTCGTTTCCGCTCTCTTGGCAAAGGATATTCGATTGAAGAACTCAACGAAGTGATTACCGGGAATGCGGTTCACAAAAGCAAATTTGTAGAGAAAACCCGCACAAGCGCACAGTCTGCACAGGTGCATCAGAAGGCGGAGCTGTCGTTCCTTATTGATGTCCGTGCCAAAATGCAGGCGGGCAAAGGCGCAGGATATGCGCGCTGGGCGAAAGTCTTCAATCTGAAGCAGATGGCGAAGACTATGATGTTCATGGAAGAGCATGGAATCAAGAGCTATGCAGAGCTGAAAGAAAAGGCAGATGAGGCACGGATGTCGGAAGTGTCGGTGCTGCGGAAGGGGGGTGCGGACAAAATCTTGGACTATGCCGATAGGCCGAGTTTTTGTCTATACT
>ERZ772878.1232-NODE-1232-length-13852-cov-3.98862_pt1 | contig 13852 bp, 10 predicted proteins | sample MGYA00580578_ERZ772878 | MGnify/ENA primary metagenome ERZ772878 (study PRJEB29015, sample SAMEA2737686) | human gut metagenome | biome: human gut; feature: human-associated habitat; material: faeces | place: China | collected 2012 ...
TATACCAGATCTTTCAGTGCTTCATCACCGACACCAGGAACGTCACGTGTGATCTCTTCCGGTCCCAGTTTGGTATCACGTGCTTCTGCTTCGTATTCCTCGATATGGACAGATGTGTATACATCGTTCATAACCAGTCTCTCACTCAGCAGAACGGCATCCTCGTAGTTGTAACCTTCCCAGGTCATGAATCCGATCAGAGGGTTCTTACCAAGAGCGATTTCGCCGTTGGATGTGGAAGGACCGTCTGCGATAACCTGTCCGGCAGCAACTCTGTCGCCCTTGAAAACGATCGGACGCTGATTGTAGCAGTTACTCTGGTTGCTTCGTGAAAACTTAGTCAAACGATACTCATCTCTTGTACCATCATCGTTGCGAACCACGATACGTTTGGATTCAGAAGACTCGATCGTACCATTTTTCTTTGCAACCACACATACACCGGAGTCAACCGCTGTCTTTTCTTCCATACCGGTTCCTACTACAGGAGCTTCGGTTGTCAGAAGCGGTACAGCCTGACGCTGCATGTTAGATCCCATCAGAGCTCGGTTTGCGTCGTCGTTCTGCAGGAACGGAATCAATGCAGTAGCAACGGAAAATACCATCTTAGGAGACACGTCCATGTAATCAAACATGTGTCTTTCGTATGCCTGTGTCTCTTCACGGTAACGACCGGAAACGTTCTTGCTGATGAAGTGTCCTTCTTCGTCCAGAGCCTCATTCGCCTGTGCTACATGGTAATTATCCTCTTCGTCCGCAGTCATATATACTACTTCATCTGTGACACGCGGGTTCTTAGGATCTGTTTTATCGATTTTACGATATGGTGCTTCGATGAAACCATATTCGTTGATCTTTGCATAAGATGCCAGTGAGTTGATCAGACCGATGTTCGGTCCTTCAGGCGTCTCGATAGGACACATTCTTCCGTAGTGGGAATAGTGTACATCTCGAACCTCGAATCCGGCTCTGTCTCGTGACAGACCGCCAGGACCCAGGGCGGATAAACGTCTCTTGTGTGTCAGCTCACCCAGTGGGTTGTTCTGATCCATGAACTGGGACAGCTGGGAAGATCCGAAGAATTCTTTCACGGCTGCTGTCACCGGTTTGATATTGATCAGAGACTGTGGAGAAATGCCTTCCAGATCCTGTGTTGTCATTCTTTCACGAACAACTCTCTCCAGTCTGGAAAGACCGATACGGTACTGGTTCTGCAGCAGTTCTCCGACTGCACGGATACGACGGTTGCCCAGGTGGTCGATATCGTCATCATGGCCGATGCCGTACTCCAGATGCATGTTATAGTTAATAGAAGCAAAAATATCTTCTTTTGTGATATGCTTCGGAATCAGCTCATGGATATTTTTGTGGATCGCATCCTTAATATCTTCTTCGCTGGCGTTTTCTTCCAGTATTTTTTGCAGTACCGGATAATATACTAATTCTGTAACACCTGCAGATTCCGGATCAAAGTCAACCCATTCGCCAAGGTCTACCATCATATTGGAGAGAACCTTTACGTTACGCTGCTCTGTCTGGATCCATACAAACGGAACGCCTGCATTCTGGATCTTGTTTGCAAGTGCTTTATCTACTTCTGTACCAGCCTCAGCCAGGATCTCACCGGTAGACTCGTCTACAACATCCTCAGCCAGAACCTGTCCGCAGATGCGGTTGCGAAGCAGCAGTTTTTTGTTGAACTTATAACGTCCGACTTTTGCAAGGTCATATCTTCTCGGATCGAAGAACATGCTTGTGATCAGGCTCTCTGCACTGTCAACTGCCAGCGGTTCGCCCGGACGGATCTTTTTGTACAGCTCGAGCAGACCTTCCTGATAGCTCTCGGAAGTATCTTTTGTCAGGCTGGCAAGGATTTTCGGTTCTTCACCGAACAGATCGATGATCTCCGCATTGGTTCCGTAGCCAAGTGCACGGATCAGAACGGTGATCGGCACCTTTCTGGTTCTGTCTACACGAACATAGAAAATGTCATTGGAGTCTGTCTCGTATTCCAGCCATGCACCACGGTTCGGAATAACGGTAGAAGAATACAGTTTTTTACCCAGTTTATCATGTGCGATTGCATAATAGATGCCAGGAGAACGTACCAGCTGGCTGACGATTACTCGCTCTGCACCGTTGATCACGAAGGTACCGGTTGCTGTCATCAATGGCAGATCTCCCATAAAGATCTCATGCTCATTGATTTCATCGTTCTCTTTATTATGAAGTCTTACTTTTACTTTCAAAGGTGCAGCATATGTTGCGTCACGTTCTTTACATTCTTCGATTGAATATTTTACGTCATCTTCGCACAGCGTGAAATCCACAAATTCCAGGCTCAGCTTGCCGCTGTAGTCTGTAATTGGCGAGATATCATCAAAAACCTCTTTGAGTCCAGATTCCAGGAACCATTTATAAGAGTCCACCTGTATTTCGATCAGGTTAGGCATCTCAAGAACCTCTTTCTGTCTGGAATAACTCATACGGAAGCTTTTGCCGCTTTTAATTGGACGTATTCTGTTTTTCTCCATTGACATTTCACCCCTGTTCTTTCTATCTAAAAAATTCAAGTCACTTTTGGCACTTTTGGGCATAGTTATACCAAAAAGCATACACTTTCACAATAGTGCACTTTCCATATTACCACGCCTGTTTGTCAATGTCAAGTACCTTTTTTATTGACGCAAAAACCGGCCAGGATTACTCCTGACCGGTGCAAGTTCTGTTTTACAAAAAAGCAGTTACAATTATTTAAGAGTAACTTTTGCTCCTTCTGCTTCCAGTTTTGTTTTGATGTCTTCAGCTTCTGCTTTAGATGCAGCTTCTTTCAGAACCTTAGGAGCTCCGTCAACTACTGCTTTCGCTTCTTTCAGTCCCAGACCAGTTACTTCACGAACAACTTTGATAACTTTAACTTTGTTAGCACCAACTTCTGTCAGTTCTACGTCAAACTCATCTTTTTCTTCAGCTGCTGCTTCACCAGCACCTGCTGCTGCAACTACAACACCTGCTGCTGCAGATACACCAAATTCTTCCTCACATGCTTTTACTAAATCATTTAACTCTAATACAGATAACTCTTTGATAGCTTCGATAAATTCAGCTGTTGTCAATTTTGCCATTTTATTTTCCTCCATTATTTTTATTTTTTCAGGCGGCATTTTCTATGCGGCCTCTGTGATGATTCTTATTCTTATTCTTATGCTTCTTCCTGTTTCTCTGCAATCTGGCTGATAACGCGTGCAAAGTTTGCGATCGGAGACTGGATGCTTCCAAGCAGTTTGCCCAGCAGTTCTTCTCTTGAAGGGATGCTTGACAGTGCTGTGATACCTGCCTCATCGTAGTAAGCGTCTTCTACAACACCTGCAACGAGTTTCAGTGCTTTCACATCTTTTGCATATTTAGCCAGGATTCTTGCAGGAGCAGTTGCATCATCTTTGCAGATAGCGATTGCATTCGGTCCTTCCAGATGTTTGCAAAGTTCTTCACAAGGTGTGCCTTTGAATGCAAAGTTCATCATTGTGTTTTTGTACACTTTGTAAGAAACACCGGCTTCTCTCAGCTCTTTACGCATTGCAGTATCCTGCTCTACGGTGATTCCGCTGTAAGTAACCAGTACGATGGAAGCCGCATCTTTGATCGCCTCACTGATCTCTGCCACGATCGGCTGTTTCTGTTCTACTTTTGCCATTAACTTTTACCTCCTTATAGATTCTGCCCGGTGTGCCATAAAAGCCCACCACTGAATATTCTGGGAGGAATTCATAACAATGAAAAACCTCTCTGTCAAACTAACAGAGAGGTTCTGTAATCATTCTTTTAAGAATTCTTCACTCCTCGGCAGGCGTTTTAACCTTATGCCTAACGGCACCTGCTGTCTCTGGCAGTTTTCTGTAAAACTATAGCACATCTGCCACTGTTATGTCAAGGAGTTTTTACATTTTTCTAATTAAGAATTTTTGTATTTTTTTCTGACCACTTTTGACCAGTTGCTCTGCATTTTCTTACCGCCCGCTTTTTTATAAGTCCGGATCTTGTAATAGTAAGTTTTTCCTTTGCGTGCCTTCTTGTCAAGATAACTCTGGGTCTTTCCCTTTTTCACAACATGGATCTTTTTATATCCGCTCTTTTTCTTTGTAGAGCGATAAATATAATATCCATTTGCACCGGATACTTTTTTCCAGGTGATCCGGATCCCTTTTTTCGTTGCTTTTGCTTTTACATTTCTGACAGCTTTCGGTCTGGTCACAGTCGGTTTTGCCGGTGCTGCCGGCGTTTGAGTTTCCGTCTGTTTTTTATCATCCGACGGTTTGTTTACTGTTTCACTTTCCGATTCTTTTTCTGATTCTTTTTCCGATTCCGTTGTTGTCTCTTTCTGCGTTTCACTCTCTGTTTCGCTTTCTTTCTGTGCATCTGCCGGGATTTTGAATGCAGTAACAGAATGCGGAGCCAGGCTGTATTTTGCTGTTTTCTCTGTTACGGAAATCTTTGTTTTCTGTACATCTACTTTATTTGGATTTGCCTGTGTGTTTTCATCCAGCACATCATCCGATGTCAGATACCATATCTGAAGATCTTTTCCTGTCAGGTCTTTTCCGTCTATGATCAGATTTACATCTGTTCTTTCATCTCTGCTGTTATTCACAACCGTAAGATAAATATTCCCCTGTTCATCTTTTGAGGAAATTGCTTTTACAAGCGGAACATTGTACCCCTGATAGGTATAACAGGTCACATTTCCTTCAATTTTCTGGCCAATCTGCGTTGTTCCTGTCATATTATTGAAAATGGAAAACATTTTTGCAGAAGGGGTCGACACAAAATCGGTCGTTCCATCGTTTTGTTTGATTGCCTGGATCACACACTGAGAGCCCGATCCAAGGTTATCTGCTCCATATGGATAATCAACCAGACAATGTTTGTTGATATAAGGTGTTCCAAAGCCAATGTAATCAATCATTTCATTTGCAATGTAAACAGCATGTCCGATTCCACGGACAAACTGGGTATTATGGTTATATACGCCAAACTCAGACAGAACCGGCACTTTCCCCATTCCAGGTGCATACTGATTCATCGCATCCACCAGTGCTTTTACACGGGGCATATTGTACTGCAATGACCGTCCGAGCACTTTTTCATAGAACTCCGGATCATTGTCTGCAATGACTCCACCGCTTGTATCACTGTACGGATGGATAACAACACCATCGTAATAATTATTATAGCCTTTCTGTGCCATTTTCTGCACAAAAGAAACCTGATTGCCGCTTCCGCAGTATACCTGGATCTCCATCCCCAGTTCATCGGCAATCTTGTTCATCGCCTGATAATACGACACAAATCCATCACGGTCACTCTGGTAAGATGCGGTGATTGCCTTTCCTGACTGTGGAATATTTCCATTTATTCCATCACCAAATGTAATTTTACCTGTTTTGCTGTCTACCGTGCAGACATTCTGTGCCCCCTTTCCTTCCAGGGAATCCACGATCTGCCACTGTGTTCCGCCTACATAGACAGCCACAGAATTTTCTACTGCCGGTGTATAACGTACATAGCGAACCTGATTTGCTGTTCCATCACTGTTTGTGGCCTGATCTCTCCAGTCCTCTTCCTTAACCGTCCTGGTATTCTGACCGAAAGTCATTCTGCCGCCGTCAATATAAGCATCCATCCAGTCAGTGTTTCCTCTGCCATCCATCCAGTAGGTCTGTCTGTAATAACCGATTTCATTTCCGATTTCAAAACGTGTTACACCATAAGGTTTCGGATGCCCATTGGCTGCACGCACTTCTGCCCAGTCTACGCCACCGTTTGGGTTCGTCACATCACCGTCTGCCGGTGCATTTAAGTATTCGATCAAATCTGCCGCATCTGCTGCACTTCCCTGACCCATGCCATAAACCCAGACCGCCTCTGCTTTGATATCATCGTAAATCCAGCTCATTGCCTCATCCAGCCCGAAATTCGGTGTGATCGGATCAGATGTTTCCGGAAGTCCATGTACTGTTTTCTTTCGCTGCTCTGCAGGTCCGATGCTGCGTTTCCAGTCAAACAGATTGGATACCGTTCCACCTGGATAACGTACAGAACCAAAATGTGCTTCTTTTACATATTCATTGAATTTAGCTTCCACTTTCTTTTCTGATGCGTTCCATGAGCTGTAAGCATTATTATGGTAACGATGATTGATGCCAAACATTGCTTTTGAGATTTCACGCACTTCTTTGGAAGTATCCACCGTAATGTCTATGTTCGTGACAGCATTTTCAGAATAAACCTTGTAAATACTCTGGATCTGTGCCGGTGTCATCACTTTTTTATAATAACGCACTTCATCCATATATCCTTTGAAACCCGTTTTTTCAGTAGCATTCTTATGATTTCCGATCAGGAGATCCGTAAGTGCATCTACATAACTACCGTCCAACGTGTTTTCGTTTACCAGTTTTCCATTGATATAAAACTGTGCTTTTTTCGCCGTATGGCTGCTTGTAAATGCCACATGCACCCATTTGCCTCCGGCTACCGGGCTCTTGCTCAGCACATCACTGGCTGTCACATAAGTCCCAAGTTTCATATTAGAATCCAGATAGAGAATGCTCCGTCCCGCCCCTGTCTGCTGGAACAGATATTTTTTGTCCGTGCTGCCGCCAAACATATCGTCATCGCATTTGATCCATGCCATCAGCGTGACATCATCCCGAGCTACGTTGACTGCATCTGGCAGTTTCAGAGAAGATGCAGATGTTCCATCAAAATATGCCGCACTTCCCGAAATACCTTCGCTCTCTTTTCTGGTAACTCCGCTGCCCTGCACTTCCACTTTCTGGGCAGACTGTGATGCACTGTTCGTGGTCAGGGCATCCTCAAAATTCAGATAAACAGACAGACCTTCTCTCAGGTCATCCGCTTCTTCCGCCGCAAACACTTCGCTATAATTATAACCACCCGTGCCCGGCACTGCTGCCGCAGCAACACATAACGCTGTCAGAATGCATACACTTCGCTTCGCCATACTGCTCCATGTTTTTTTCTTTTTCATAGAAACCTCCTATTTTTAATTTCAAGAATCTCCCCGTCTTCCTGCTGCAAGCTGCACGCCATACATCGCATGGTCTGTTTTCCCGTACACTTCCGCAGTCCGACAGAGGCTGTATGCAGATTTACTAAATCAAATCTGCTTTTTTGCAAGTTCAGACGCAAAATCCCTCTCATTCTTTCGCATCTGTTTATATATGATATCATATTACCATAAAGAAGTAGAAAAAAACAAGTGTATTTTAGTTGTTTTATATAATGATGCCAAAAAAAGACCGCCATACCGATTTCTCGATACAGCGGCCTCTGCTCGCCTTGCAAATCTGAATTAAACCAGTTTTACCGGATTCAGTTTTACGCCCGGTCCCATTGTAGGAGCGATTGTAACACTTCTCAGGTACTGACCTTTCAGTGTGCTTGGTTTTGCTTTATTAATTGCATCAATAAGCGTCTGGAAGTTTTCGCGCAGTGCATCCTCTTCGAAGGAAGCTTTTCCAAGTGGCACATGGATAATGTTATTCTTGTCCAATCTGTACTCAATCTTACCAGCTTTGATATCAGCGATAGCTTTTGTTACGTCCATAGTAACGGTACCAGCCTTCGGGTTTGGCATCAGTCCTTTAGGACCTACTACGTCGAAATCCAGCCATCCTTCATTCTGGATCTTCGGGATCAGTTCTTCTCCGCCTACGAAATCAGCACCAGCTGCCTGAGCTTCGTCTGCTTTTGCGTTTTTAGCGAATACCAGAACACGAACTGTTTTACCAGTTCCATGAGGCAGAACTACTGCACCACGGATCTGCTGATCTGCGTGACGTCCGTCACATCCTGTTTTGATATGAGCTTCGATTGTTTCGTCAAATTTTGCAACAGCAACTTTCTTTACTAAAGAAATTGCTTCTGGAATATCATAGAGAGTTGCACGATCAACTGCTTTCGCAGCCTCTACGTATTTCTTTCCTCGTTTCATATTAAATAACCTCCTGGTGGTGTTTGCGGGAATATCCCTCCCACGTTTTTTCGTTTTCGTTTACGGAACTGCAGGCTCATTGTGAAGCCTGGATAAAATGTCTTAGTCTTCTACAACGATACCCATAGAGCGAGCTGTACCAGCGATCATGCTCATAGCTGCTTCTACAGATGCTGCGTTCAGATCCGGCATTTTCATTTCAGCGATCTCTCTTACTTTATCTTTAGAGATTGTAGCAACTTTGGTCTTGTTCGGAACACCGGAACCAGATTTGATGTTGCATGCTTTTTTCAGCAGTACTGCTGCCGGCGGAGTCTTTGTTACGAAGCTGAAGCTTCTGTCTGCGTATACTGTGATAACAACAGGGATGATCAGATCACCTTTATCTGCTGTTCTTGCGTTGAACTCCTTTGTAAACTGAACGATGTTAACACCATGCTGACCAAGTGCCGGACCAACTGGTGGAGCCGGTGTTGCCTTTCCAGCAGGAATCTGTAATTTAATATAACCTGTTACTTTCTTTGCCATCTTAGGCACCTCCTATGTGGTATTGTCGGGGGTTTCCCTCCCACTTGCTTCGGTTTCCGATTGTTCCGAAGCGGTTCTCTGTTACTTACAACATTGCGGCATCGGCCACAGCCGGTGACGCATACCAAAAATATTACATTTTTTTGATTTCTGTGAAACCGATCTCTACCGGAGTCTCACGTCCGAACAGTTCGACATTGATTGTCACGATCTGTTTACTTGGATTAATGGACTGAATAACGCCTACGGTATCTTTCCATACACCTGCGGTGATGGTAACCGTATCGCCTTCTTCGAAATCAATCTCAAGTTCTGCAGGTTTGATTCCGAGCGGTGCCATTTCCTCCTCTGTAAGCGGAACTGGCTTGGATCCAGGTCCAACAAAGCCGGTAACACCTCTGGTATTTCTTACGACATACCAGGTATCATCATTCATGATCATGTTCAGCAGAACATAGCCCGGAAACAGCTTTTTCAGAACCTGCTTCTTGGCACCGTTCTTCACTTCCACAACTTCCTGCATCGGAACTCGAACCTCAAGGATCTGATCCTCCAGGTGACGGTTTTCAATTGTTTTTTCAATGTTGGCCTTTACCTTGTTCTCATACCCTGAATAAGTATGAACTACATACCAGTTTGCATCTGACATATTATCACCCTGTCCTTATTTTACTAAGAAATCAACACCGTACTGTACGATCATATCAATGATGGTGATCAGAACGCCCAGTACTACCGAAACGCTAAGGACTGCTGCCGTCTGCTTGCCGATGGATTTCTGATCCGGCCAGATAATTTTGCGGAACTCAGCTTTCAGGCCGTCGAACCAGCTTTTTTTAGGAGCTTTTTCTTTCTTTTCCTTTTCGCTCATATAATCACTTATCCTTTCGCACCCGGCTTATTTGGTTTCCTTGTGATTCGTGTGTTTCTTGCAGAATCTGCAATACTTCTTGGTTTCCATTCTCTCAGGATGAGTTTTCTTATCCTTTGTCATGTTGTAATTACGCTGTTTGCATTCTGTACATGCCAATGTAATTCTTGTGCGCAAAACTTCCACCTCGCTCTCTTTGTTTTTTGCTCACAGCCTTTATGGGCTGATGAATTTTAGGCATAAAAAAAAGACCTACTTCCATTCGCCAGACCAGTCTATCATGACATTAAAAAGAAGTCAAGTCTTTCTTGTGTTTCTGACACTTTTTTTCTTGTGTTTCTGACACTTTTTTTGCCAAATACCTGACATACGGCAAGTATCAGAAAAGAACGGGAAATACTTCCGCATCCCCACAGCCTGACTTCCATTTTTCAAGCACAGCCTGATAAACTTCTGCCTCTGCCGCATGCATCCGGCAGAGATATTCCGGACATCCTTTTTCTTCTCCACATTCGGCAGCGATCATCGCAATGCAGGGATGACAGATTTTTCTGTTTGCACAATGTATACACGCCGGAGAACAGCATACTTTTTCTGTCTGTGCAACCAGTTCTTTCCAGGCTTCTGCAAAAGAACGCTCTTTTAAAGATATTTTTGCCGAAGCGTACATGCCGCAGTTGACCAGATTGCCCTGCCAGTCCACCCAGAAAGAACAGTGTCCGGCCCGGCAGTGCATGGTCATCACATTTTCATCCGTCATCTTTTTGTCTTCACATCTTTTTTCTTCGTCAGAATTTTCCCGAAACCGTTCCTCGCCTTTTTGGAATCTGCCAAACCGCTCAGCCTGCCGCCAAAACCAATCCCCATCTCCGGTCAGAAAATCGGTCTTTACTCTGGCAAGTGCGGCCTCTTCCGGGGAGAGGCGTTCATTTTGTCCGACCATTGCTGCGTTTCGGCGGATCGGCGGAAACATATAGGTTGCCGCCTGGATCGGTATCTGACACTCTTTTGCATAAGAAATCATACTCTCCAGATCCTGTACATTCTGCGGTGTAATGCTGGCGTTCAATTTGATCGGCACCCCATACTGTTTCAGCCATCGGACGGCATTTTTCACTTTCAGAAAGGATTCGCCGTTTCCGCAGAGCTTCTGATAAGTCTCTTCACTCGCCCCGTAAAGTGTGATGTTGATCCTGGTCGGTGTGTGCCTGCCAAGCCACCTGGCCATGTTCTGATCGATCAGGGATGCATTGGAATTGATGCTGACCTGCATTCCAAGATCCTGCATTCCGGCAAAGACTTCCTGAAAATCTTCGTACAGAAACGGCTCCCCGCCCGTCAGAAGCGGAAACAGCAAACCACATTTTGCGGCATCTTCTGCAATCTCAAGCCACCTCTTTCCATTCATCAGTCCGCCTGCTTTCTCCACTTCTGCCCTGCTTTTACGGACATAACACATTTTGCAGGCAAAATTGCAGATCGGGAGCAGTTCAAATGCCCCGGTCAGTGGGATTCTCTCCGCTCCCGCTTTTGCCCATAAACGCCTGCTGATCATTCCCTGCATATTTTCTCTTCTCCTTCCTGTTTAAGCATACGTTATGTATTTCTTGTGACACTCTTCCGTATACCTTACTTCTGTACTCGCTTCACATTTTGCATGTCTGAATAAATTTCATTTTATCTTTTCCTACAGATATCGTCCATCTTCAGGATTTTTTCCAGGCACGCAACTGCCTGCTCATCCATCGTTGCAGTCAGCTGGTAGACTGGCATTTCTTTCAGCAACAAAAACAGATTCTCTGCCGCCTGGTTTCTGGCATTTTCACTCCACCAGTCGATTACAAGCTGCGGCATCAGCTGTGCCATCGCTTTCCCTGCCCGCAGTCTTTCGATGCTACTCTTTCCATTCTGCGACTGTTTTACCAGAACGATGCATCCCGCCACATGCACTTCCCCGCTTCGCACCGGCTGTGATCCATCCATCGGATAGCCGTAGCTGTGCCAGTTTCCGTCCTGTTTTCGCAGAAGTGTCCGGTCATTGCAGATGATCCTGGCATTTCTGAACCTCTCCCAGAGTTTTGCCTGCGTGGTCTTTCCCGCCCCGGATGGTCCGGCAAATAAAATCCCGGTTTCCTGATATGTAATCTGTGCCGCGTGAAAAAACAGTACAAAAAACTGTTGAAGGATGGCCCGCATCGGAAAATAACGCAGGATTTCACCAAGACTTTTCGGTGCAACCGGAAGCAGCCGTTCCTGTATCCTGCACGAAACATGTGAAAAAGTATCGTCGTATTCCACACAGGAAATTGCTCCCTTTTCTCCCTCCCACACAATACAGTAATTTTTCTCTTCCCTGCGATAGTAAGTCTGGATCAGATCTTCTCCAAGCTTTACCGCAGAACGAAGCGGCGGCTTTACCCACTTCCAGGAAACCACCGCCAGAATATCTGTCTCTTTCCATTTTTCATCCTGCCCGGATATACCGGATCTTTCCCGGATTATAAATGGAAGGAACACATCTTCGATCTGAATTTCTTTTTCACAGTCCAGACAGATTTTCACGCCGCCAAGGCATAACATGATATGCATCCCCGGTACCTCGCTTTTTCTGTTTCTCTTTGTGTTCAGGATGTCCAGTAACCGCCGCCTGCTGTCGTGTAACAGTCGCACGTATCCTCCGAATAAAACTGTACATTGTGCACACTTCTTGCAGCACTGTATGTCTCAAACGGATCGATGTAATCGCTGCACTGGCTGTATCCGTTCATTTGCGGACCGTTGTGGACGACCGTTTCACAGTTGCTTGCGATCGAAGCATCCAGCTGATAGCGTTCCACTTCTGCTTTTGGAGTTTCATACGTTTTCTTCATATCCATTCCCCTTCCCGTATGTCTGTTTCTTTATGATCGTAAACTCGGCATTTCCGGTTACTTTGATATTGGTTGCGGAAACCAGTCCCTCTTCGGCTTTGATCTCAAATGTAGCTATCGTGCTTCCGTCTTTTTCACTGATATCCGCACATTTTGAAATTTCATAATAACAGTCTGCTGCATTTTTAAGTTCCAGGATCTGTCCGTTGACTGAGACTTTTGCATTTCCGAACGGAGCTTTTACTCCAAGATAAAGTTTGTTCGTATTTGGATCCCAGTCTTTTAAAGAAAAGGTTACGCTCTGATCTTCATCAAGATAAACCTCTTCTTTCGGCCCGTTGCTCTTATATTCGGAAGCTTTTTTGATCTCACCGTTTGAATCGGTAAATACCACAAATGTTTTTCCATCCCACTGGATCTCGCCGTTCTCATCAACCTCCGTATAATCGGAGAGAAGTTTCTGACGCAGTGTAACTGCCGTCATATTTGCTTCACCATCCTGGTTGTAGGCCTGTGCTGCAATATCTGCATGTTCATCCGTCTCATCAAGCGGCTGCATCACACGGATCCCATCCAGCCAGAAATCTGAGCCAAAACGATTTCCCGCCTTTGCAACAGAGACTTCTACATTATATGTGCCATATTCGGAAGTATTCCAGGTAAATACCGGAATATTGTATAAAGTGATCTTGTTTTCACTCTGATAAATGGTGTTGCGATATCCATGATAGATTTCTCTGCCTTTTGCATCTCTGATCACGATCCGCAGATAGCCGCTGTTATTGGATGTCCTTGCAAAGAAAGAAGTTCCCTTTCCGGTAAAGGTGTAAGTAAATTTTGCTGCACCTTTTTCTGTGCTTACATAACAGCTGGAACCGTTGCTGTCTTCGCTGTCACTTAAATAAGCAACATCTGAACCATACGGACTGTCACCGGCATCCCCGACTACGCCCGGTTCCTGGTAATCCTCCTGAGGTGTTCCCTCCTGTTCCCAGCTTCCGTTTGGATATTCTGCCATTCCGAAATCTTCTTCATAATACATGTCGGTCGCCGGAATGATATAAACCTTTGCCTGTGCCTCCTGATCATCTACACCGTTTGTACTCTTTACTTTTGCAGTATAATTTAAAACTTCTACGCCGGTCAGCTGTTTTGTCAGCGTGTAATGGATTTTTCCGTCTTTTACTTCGGCCGTTCCATATTTCAGAGAATTGCTGTCGATTTCAACCAGTTCTTTGCTGCCTCCGACTGCCAGATCATTTACCAGAGGATCAATTTCAACCGGAAGTCCGTAGTCCAGAACAATATAATCGTCATTTGCCTCAAAAGATGCCGTTTCTTTGTGCAGCATTTCATTTTCACAGGTGAACGATACCTGATCCGCTTTGTCTGCTTCACCTTTTGCAGTCACGCTCATACTCGTTCCGGCACTGTCCGAATCCACGACATGGAAACCACCGGCTGCTTCCGCCTGATAACTCCATTTCGGAACGATCCAGCTCGCTCCGTTGTCCGCCTCGGTAATATAATAGGTTTTGCCGTCATCTTCATCCATCGTTCCGATGA
>ERZ772878.1233-NODE-1233-length-13831-cov-9.4126_pt1 | contig 13831 bp, 9 predicted proteins | sample MGYA00580578_ERZ772878 | MGnify/ENA primary metagenome ERZ772878 (study PRJEB29015, sample SAMEA2737686) | human gut metagenome | biome: human gut; feature: human-associated habitat; material: faeces | place: China | collected 2012 ...
CTTCTTCTGGATGTAACTCCGCTGTCCCTGTCCATCGAGACTATGGGTGGTGTAGCAACCAGACTGATTGAGAGAAATACCACAATCCCGACCAAGAAGAGCCAGATCTTCTCTACCGCAGCTGATAACCAGACCGCTGTTGATATCCACGTTGTACAGGGCGAGAGACAGTTCGCAAAGGACAACAAGACACTGGGAACCTTCCGTCTGGATGGCATTCTTCCGGCAAGAAGAGGTGTTCCGCAGATTGAGGTTACCTTCGATATTGATGCAAACGGTATCGTAAATGTATCTGCAAAAGACCTTGGTACAGGTAAAGAGCAGCACATCACGATTACCTCTGGTTCCAATATGTCCGATTCCGATATCGATAAGGCAGTCAAAGAGGCAGCTGAGTACGAGGCACAGGATAAGAAGAGAAAAGAGGGCATCGATGCAAGAAATGAAGCTGACTCCATGGTATTCCAGACCGAGAAGGCTCTGCAGGATGTAGGCGATAAGATCGATGCAAACGATAAAGCAGCCGTAGAAGCTGACTTAAATGCACTGAAAGAAGCTATCAACAAAGCTCCGATCGACCAGATGACCGATGCACAGATTGATGAAATCAAGGCTGGCAAGGAAAAACTGATGAACAGCGCACAGGCACTCTTCAGCAAGGTTTACGAGCAGGCACAGGCAGCTGGCGCAGCAGGAGCACAGGGCGGAGCTCAGGGTGCAGCTGATGCAGGAAGTGCACCGCACGACGATAATGTAGTTGACGGAGACTTTAAAGAGGTATAATATAATAGGCAGCCATTTTTCAAAGAAAAATGAGCGGATTACGAATGTTTTTGAGGATTGCGGGAGCACGCAGTGCGGAGCAATCCGGGACATCGGGGTATCAATAGAAAAACGCAGTGAGGGGCTGTCGCAGGAATCTGCGGCAGACCCCCATTTGTAGGTTGTGGGGTAACTGTTCAGTAGGTCTGCGCATTTACTGCGCTGACCGTACGAAAACATGGGCCAGCAGGCAAAAATCCCATTGCCGTAGGCAATTTTTAATGGATTTTTGCGCGTGACTGTGAAGGTACTGAACAGTTACGTTGTGGGAAGATAAATAGATACGATAGAAACTCTGCCGGATGCGGTCAAATGTACCGGCGGATTTTGGGAAGGAAGAGCTGAAATGGCAGAGAGTAAGAGAGATTACTATGAGGTCTTAGGCGTCCCGAAAGATGCGGACGATGCGACACTCAAAAAAGCATACAGAACCCTGGCCAAAAAGTATCATCCGGATGCAAATCCGGGCGATCAGGCGGCAGCCGATAAATTTAAGGAGGCATCGGAGGCGTACAGCGTACTGAGTGATCCGGAGAAGAGACGTCAGTATGATCAGTTCGGCCATGCGGCTTTTGACGGCGGTGCAGGCGGTGCTGGCGGATTCGGTGGTTTTGATTTCAACGGCGGCGATATGGGAGACATTTTCGGAGATATCTTCGGAGATATTTTTGGCGGCGGACGCAGCCGCGGCGGCAGAAGCAACGGACCGATGCGCGGCGCGGATGTGCGTACCAGTGTGCGGATTACTTTTGAAGAAGCGATCTTTGGCTGTGAAAAAGAGCTGGAGTTAAACTTAAAGGAAACCTGTGAGAAATGTCATGGAACGGGTGCAAAACCGGGAACCCAGCCGCAGACCTGTCCGAAATGTAACGGTAAAGGCAAGATCATGTACACGCAGCAGTCGTTCTTTGGTCAGATTCAGAATGTACAGACCTGTCCGGATTGCAACGGAACCGGAAAGATCATCAAGGATAAATGCCCGGATTGCTACGGAACCGGCTATGTAGCGAAGAGAAAGAAGATCAAAGTGACGATCCCGGCAGGTATCGACAACGGTCAGATGCTGCGTGACCGCGGCAACGGCGAACCAGGTACCAACGGCGGTCCGCGCGGAGATCTGCTGGTAGAAGTAGTGGTATCCCAGCACCCGATCTTCAAGCGTCAGGATACAACGATCTACTCAACCGTGCCGATCTCCTTCGTGAAAGCAGCACTCGGCGGTCCGATCCGCATCAAGACGGTGGACGGCGAGGTAGAGTATGAGGTCAAACCGGGAACCCAGACAGATACGAGAGTCCGTCTGAAAGGAAAAGGTGTTCCGTCCCTGCGTAACCGCAACGTGCGCGGCGACCATTTCGTGACGCTGGTGGTACAGGTTCCGGAGCGCATGACCGAGGCACAGAAGGAAGCGCTTCGCAAGTTTGACGATGCCATGAACGGAATTGTACCGGAGGGCGAGAAACATAAGAAAAAAGGACTGTTCGGAAAACTGGAGAAATAGAATACGGACAGGGCGAAAATAGAAAAGAGCTGTCGGGCTGGCATGAAAATATGGCGCGGCAGCTCTTTGCTTTTTCTTTCATAGAAAATTACGTCCCATTACGCGTTCTGTAACAGAATATAGTTACTGTTCACGCATACGTGCCCAGTAACGGAATTTGCCGTGGCTTCGCATTTAAATACGGCAAATTCCTGCTGCCACCACGTTTTCTTACGGCACTTTCGGTTCCAAAAGTGCCTACCCGTGAACAGAAACGTAACAGAATATACCAGAAAATGACAGAGTTTTGTAAGTTGACTTCCGTTTAAAACTTATATACAATAGGACGATGGAGGACCAGCAACACAGATAGCATGGATTTTTGTCAGAAAAATATGCCAAATGATAAAACCATTACTTGAATGGCAGATCCTTCCGGGAATAGGAACCCGTATTGGATTTTTAAAGGGAGAATAGGACGATGACAGATAGAAACGGGAATTTGAATGAAAATTCACGTTCCGGCAGCCGCGAAGATGGGCGGGAGCCGGTGAGACGAAATACGGCGATGAACAGCCGGGAGATTATGCTGGAAGATGAAGATTATCTGGATGAGCCGGATGAGGGCTATTTGGATGATGATTATTTCGACCGGGATATGGAAGAACGGATCCTGAGGGAAGCGGAGCTGGATATGGAAAACATACACCAGCCAGAGCGTCAGGATCAGAATCGGTGGGAAGAGCCGGAACGCCTGCCGGAGAAAGAGCCGGAGGAGACAGCCAGTCGAAAGCGCAGCCGCGCCCGTGGAAATCAGAGCGCGGGCACAGGGCGGGAGGCAGCCCATGCGGCGCCGCAGCGGGGACAGGATTCCGGAAGGACGGCATCCTGGACGGAAACCACCCCGGAAAAGGCAGCTCTGAAAGCTGAGCATAGAAAAACAACCGGTAAAAAGACGGCCTGGATCGCTGCCTGCACGGCGGGCATTCTGCTCGTGGCAGCCGGAGGCGTCTATGTGGGAATGTCCCAGAAATATAAGGCCCGTTTCTTTCCGAATACGCAGATCAACGGTGTTGACGCGTCTGGAAAGACAGCGGCAGAGGTGCAGGAACTGATTGCGGAAGGTGTGAATGGTTACACACTGACGATCACCGAGAGAAATAATCAGACAGAAACCATTGCCGGAACCGATATCAAGCTGCATGCGGAGTTTGACGGCAGCCTGGAAAAGATGGTAGCGGCGCAGAATCCGTTCGCATGGCTGGGGCATATGAAACAGGAAGAATATACGATCGGAACGATGGTGGCGTATGACGATGCGGCGCTGGAAAGCCAGATCCGGAATTTATCGTGTTTAGACCCGGAGAAAGCGGTAGAACCGGTCAATGCAAAGATTTCAGAGTATGTGTCCGGACAGGGATATTCGATTGAGCCTGAACAGGAAGGAACGGCAGTCGAGGCGGAGAAGCTGACACAGGCGGTAACGGGTGCGATCGAGAATCTGCAGGATCATTTATCGCTGGAGGAAGCAGATGTCTATAAGAAGCCGACGGTATTGAAAGACGATGCATCTCTGGCAGAACAGCTGGATAAGATGAATAAATACGCGAAAATGAGCGTGACATACCAGTTTGGCGATTCGACGGAGACCTTAAATGGAGATCAGATTCATGCGTGGCTGATTGCCAATGCAGACGGAAGTGTTTCGGTAGATTCCTCCAAGGTGTCGGAGTACGTGTCTGAGATGGCGAAAGCACACAATACTTCAAACAAAGCGAAAACATTGAAAACATCGTATGGTTCCACGATTCAGGTAAGCGGCGGAACGTATGGCTGGAAGATCAACCAGGCGGCAGAGACGGAAGCGCTGGCAGCGATTATTGCCTCCGGCGAGAGTACGACGCGTGAGCCGGAGTATTCCCAGAAGGCGGCGAGCCATGGGGCAAATGACTACGGCGACACTTACGTGGAGATCAACCTGACCGGACAGCACCTTTTCTTCTATAAAGAAGGAAAGCTGGTGGTAGAGTCGGATTTCGTATCTGGAAACCTGGCGAAAGGCTGGGGAACCCCGGCAGGCTCGTATCCGCTGGCATATAAGCAGAAAAATGCGGTCCTGAAGGGTGAGAATTACCGGACGCCGGTTAATTACTGGATGCCGTTCAATAATGGTATCGGTATGCATGATGCGAAGTGGAGAAGCAGTTTTGGCGGTACGATTTACAAGACGGGCGGTTCCCACGGCTGTATCAACCTGCCGCCGAGTGTTGCAAAGACGATCTTTGACAATATTTCGGCAGGAACTCCGGTGATCTGCTACAATCTGCCTGGTACGGAGAAGAGTACGACGAGCGGTACGGCAAAACCGGCGGAGACGAAGCCGGCAGAGACCACGGCGCCGGCAGAAACACCAGCTCCGGCAGAGACGCAGGCGCCGGCACCGGCAGAAACACAGGCACCGGGTCCGGCACCGACCACAGCGCCGACGCAGGCGGAGACGAAAGCGCCGGAGACTGCGGCACCGACCCAGGCAGGACCGGGAGGTCCTTCGGGGGATAATGGTGGAAATATTGCAGTGGGACCAGGAGCATAGGAAGAAACGGGAATAAAAATCGAGAAAAATCGAGAAAAAACCTGCATAAAATGATTTACACCGAAAACATATTGTGTTATACTAAATATGTATGAGTCCGCCGGTGCTCAGTTTTTTGACGACTCCGACATAAACTTAGCATACGGTAAGAATAATTTTAAGGAGGAAATCACAATGATTTCAAAGGAAAAGAAAGCAGCTATTATCGAACAGTACGGAAGAAAAGCAGGCGATACAGGTTCACCGGAGGTTCAGATCGCAATTCTGACCGCTAGAATCGCTGAGCTTACAGAGCATTTAAAATCCAATCAGAAGGATCATCATTCCCGCCGCGGACTTCTGAAGATGGTAGGACAGAGACGTGGTCTTCTGGATTACTTAAAGAAATCCGATCTGGAAGGATACCGTGCACTGATCGAGAAGTTAGGCATCAGAAAGTAATTAAGATTAAAACGTATAGGGTGGAGCAATCCACCCTAGTTGTTTATGTAGAAGAAAAGTCCGAGACCGCTGCTGTACCCGTAAAGTGGAAAAACATATTTGCGGGCAGAGCAGTAGTTTCGGTATTACTTTTCACAGAAAGGCACTTTTGGAACCGAAAGCGGCGTATGAGAATGTGAAGGTTCTTCTGCAAAACAAGATGAAAGGAGATATGAGATGTACAAGAGTTTTTCGATGGAACTGGCTGGCAGAACTTTAACAGTGGATGTTGGCCGTGTAGCAGCTCAGGCAAATGGTGCTGCATTTATGCATTATGGAGATACAACCGTATTATCAACCGCGACAGCTTCTGACAAGCCGCGTGACGGTATTGATTTCTTCCCGTTAAGCGTTGAGTTTGAGGAGAAGATGTATTCGGTCGGAAAGATTCCGGGCGGATTTAACAAGAGAGAGGGAAAGGCATCTGAGAACGCAGTTCTGACTGCACGTGTTATCGACCGTCCGATGCGTCCGCTGTTCCCGAAGGATTACCGCAACGATGTTACCTTAAATAACCTCGTATTATCCGTTGACCAGGACTGCAGCCCGGAGTATACCGCGATGTTAGGTTCTGCAATCGCAACCTGCATTTCCGATATCCCGTTTGATGGTCCGTGTGCGACCACCCAGATCGGCATGATCGACGGCGAGTTTATCGTAAACCCGACTAACGCACAGAAGAAAGTATCTGATATGGCTCTGACCGTTGCTTCCACCCGCGAGAAGGTTATCATGATCGAGGCTGGCGCAAAGGAAGTTCCGGAGAACATCATGATCGACGCGATCTTCAAGGCACACGAAGTAAACCAGGAGATCATCAAATTCATCGACACCATCGTAGCAGAGTGCGGCAAGCCGAAACATTCCTACGAGAGCTGTGCAGTTCCGGAAGAGCTGTTTGCAGCGATTCGTGAGCTGGTTCCGCAGGAAGAGATGGAAGAGGCTGTATTTACAGACGAGAAACAGAAGAGAGAAGAGAATATCCGCGCAATTACCGAGCGCCTGGAAGAGGCATTCGCTGATAACGAGGAGTGGCTGGCTGTTCTGGGTGAGGCTGTATATCAGTACCAGAAGAAGACTGTCCGCAAGATGATCCTCAAAGATCACAAGCGTCCGGATGGCCGCGGTATCACCGAGATCCGTCCGCTGGCAGCAGAGATCGACATTCTGCCGCGTGTACACGGTTCCGGTATGTTCACCCGTGGACAGACACAGATTTTAAATATCTGTACACTGGCTCCGCTGTCCGAGGCACAGAAGATCGACGGACTGGATGAGAACGAGACATCCAAGAGATATATGCACCATTACAACTTCCCGTCCTACTCCGTAGGCGAAACCAAACCGTCCAGAGGACCGGGACGCCGTGAGATCGGTCATGGTGCGTTGGCGGAGCGTGCGCTTGTGCCGGTACTTCCGACTGCGGAAGAGTTCCCGTATGCGATCCGTACCGTATCTGAGACGATGGAATCCAATGGTTCTACCTCCCAGGCAAGTATCTGTGCATCCACTCTGTCCCTGATGGCAGCAGGTGTACCGATCAAAGCTCCGGTAGCTGGTATTTCCTGCGGTCTGGTAACAGGCGACACCGATGATGATTACATCGTTCTGACCGATATCCAGGGTCTGGAAGACTTCTTCGGCGATATGGACTTCAAGGTAGGCGGCACTCACAAGGGTATTACTTCCATCCAGATGGATATCAAAATCCACGGTCTGACTCGCCCGATCATCGAGGAGGCAATCGCTAAGACGAGAGAGGCAAGAATCTACATTCTGGATGAAGTTATGGCACCGGTTATCTCCGAGCCGAGAAAGACCGTCAGCCAGTATGCTCCGAAGATCGTTCAGATCTCCATCGATCCGCAGAAGATCGGCGATGTAGTCGGCAAACAGGGCAAGGTAATCAACAAGATCATCGAGCAGACCGGCGTTAAGATCGATATCGAGGACGATGGCAGCGTAGCTGTATGCGGCACCGATCAGGCAATGATCGACAAGGCAGTTTCCATCATCAAGGGCATCGTGACCGACATCGAGCCGGGTCAGATTCTGACAGGTACCGTTGTCCGTATCATGAATTTTGGTGCATTCGTAGAGCTGGCTCCGAACAAAGATGGTATGGTTCATATTTCCAAGCTTTCGGACAAGCGCGTAGCGAAGGTAGAGGATGTTGTCAACATCGGCGATGAAGTTACTGTAAAGGTAATCGAGGTCGATAAGATGGGTCGTATCAACCTGAGCATGAAACCAGGCGATCTGGCTGAAAATAAATAATAAATAGATTGCAAATGCACACGATGTGCTGCAATCATCCATCATAAAATCAATGTGCCTGCATCACTGCAGCGCAGACCAGATAAAGTAAGGAATGCTGCAAGGCAGAGAAGCGGTTCGCTTCTGCTTTGCGGTGTTCCTTTTTACTTTACAAAGAGGAAAAATATGTTAGAGGTAACAGGGATAGAAAAACGGTACCGCGGAAGGACGATCCTAAAAAATGTCTCTTTTCGGGCAAATCCAGGGGAATGCATCGGGATTGTCGGCGGAAATGGATGCGGCAAGACGACGCTGCTCTCGATCCTCGCGGGGATCCGCAAGCCGGATCGGGGGAGTATTCGGATTGACGGGCAGGAGGCGCTTGGAAGACATCGTCTATTAGAAGAAAAAATCGCCTATGTGCCTCAGGAAAATCCCTTGATCCCGGAGCTGACGGCATTTGATAATTACCGTCTCTGGTTCCGGGGGAAACGGCGGGAGATGGAGCGGGATCTGGAATGCGGCGTCGGTCATGTGCTGGGCGTGGACCGATTCTTGAAAACGCAGGCGGGACGGCTTTCTGGCGGAGAGAAAAAGAGGCTGAGCATCGCGGCGGCACTCTCCGGACGCGCGGATATCCTGATTCTCGATGAACCGGGGGCAGCGCTTGACCTGGAGGCAAAGGAGCAGATCCTGACTTATATCAGGAGCTATGTGAAAGCAGGGGGAACAGTTCTTTTAACGTCCCATGAGATGGGAGAGATAGGGGCGTGTACAACCCTTTATGTATTAAAGGACGGTGTGCTGGTTCCGACGGAGGCAGGGCTTTCGGCGCGGGAGCTGATACAGAGGTTTTAAGGTTACTGGGCACGTATGCGTGAACAGTAACGTTTTAAGAGTGAGAAAACAGGAGGAGGTACAAGATGGAAGAGAGAAATAATGCAAACAATACAAACAATGCAAACATGTCAAGCAATTCAACCCCGCTAAACCCGGCAGAGGCAGCGGCGCAGGCGCTTACGGCCGCATCTGACACAGCGGATGGAACCAGTGCAGGCGGATCTACTGGTGCTGGCGGCGGAATCGGTGGAAATGCTGCAGGCGGCAGTGACTGTGGCAGAATGGGCGGAAATGGTTCTGGCAGGAAGAAATGGCTCATTTCAGCCGGAGCAGCCGCAGCGGTGGTCGTGGTCGGCGGCGGTGTGATGCTCAGCCATCAGGCAGACCCGAAGGACACAGTGATCGATGCGTTCAAGAGCATTACGGCGGAAGGGCAGTTAAATCCGTCTGAGGAGATCTTTGGGACGAAAGAGCTGGAAAAACTTTTACAGAAGGGATCCGCGCAGACGGGGATGGAGTTAAGCATGACAGGTATTTCCGATGAATCCCTGAACCAGATGAGCGGTGCGGGCATCGGTCTGGATGTGAAGCGCGATGTGGACAGCGGACGGCAGCTGCTAAATCTTTCCTTGCAGTATGGCGGCGGAGAATTGGCGGACGCACAGCTTTACATGGATGATACACAGATCATGGCGGCGATTCCGGCACTTTCCAGCCGTATATTTACCCTTGATTATGTCAATGATCTGGAAGGACAGCTCATTAATTCTCCGTATGCGGCGCAGAAGCTCGAAGAGCAGGGGATTGATATTGAGGGGCTGGCAAATTATCTGGGACAGTACAAGGAAGCGCTTTCGGACGAGGAGCCGATGATGGATCTGAAAGCACTCTGGAACCGCTACAAAGAGGGAAGTAAGGCGATTGATGACCTCAAAACGGCTATGACCGTCACTAAGAATGACAAAAAAGAGTTTACGATCGACGGACAGAGCGAGAACTGCCGCGGTTACCATGTGACTCTGCCGAAGGATGCGCTGATTCGCTTTGCAAAGACGACGAGAGAATTTTTCCTGAATGATGAGACACTCAAACAGGATGTGGTGCGCTATCTGGAACTGGCAGGCGACGCAAGCAGCATCTATGCAGCGGACGGGGACGGAGAGAGCGTGGATCCGGAGGAACAGCAGAAGGAACTCTGGGCGCAGGCGGAAGCGGTGCTGGACAATCTGGTAGAGGAAATGGAAAATACCATCGGGGATGTGACGATGGATGTCTATGTGAGAAAAGATGGCAAAATGGCTGGATTTTCCTATGAGACGGATGCAACGGTTGAGGAAGAAAATGTCCGTTTTTACGGCGATGTTTCCTTTGGCGGCGGTTACAACATGCTGTCGAATGTGAATGGGGCGTTAAATATTGAGGATTCGGACGGTCAGATTATCACGGTTTCCCTGGATAAAACAGGCGCATACGAGGCTGGAAAGAGCTGGAATGGTCAGGTAATTGCGACCCTGCAAGGCGACGAAGAGAAATACCAGTTTATCCTGGATGGCGACTATCAGATCGCGGACGGCAGCTATGAGGTAAAGATGGATCTGCAGAGTAACGGTGCGTCTCAGGCGTCGATCACGGCGAATGGCGCGGTCAGCGAGCTTTCGAAGGGCGAGAGCGTCCATATCGATATGGATTCCCTGCGTCTGGAAACTACATTGTTAAATGGAAGCAGTTCTTATGTTGAATTTGCCGGTTCCTATTATGTCAACCCGCTGGAGGATGAGATCGTGCAGCCGGACGGCGTTCCATTTGATGTGCTGGCTTCCTCCGAGGAGGATTATAACCAGGTCACAACGGAGATAACAGGCAACCTGTTCGCAATTCTCCTGAAAGTCATGTCATAGGCGACGGAAATGCGAACATATATGATATATCTGCTGCTGACCGGAAAGCGTCTGCTCCGCCAGCTGCCGTGTTTTTTGGCAGGGCTGGCGGTGATGGTGCTGCTCGTCGGCATGGCAGCATTTTCGGCATCTAAGGTTTTATATGGGGAAACATCTTTAAAGAAAATCGAGGTGGGCGTGGTGCTTCCGGAGGACGATGCGCTTTCGGAAAAGATAACCAAAATGATTGCCTCGCTGGACAGCGTGGAAAGTCTCTGCGACTTTTCGTATCTGGAACACGATGAAGCGTTCCAAAAGATGAAAAGCGGGGAGCTTCAAGCGGTTTTCGAGGTGCCGTCCGGCATGGCGCGCGGTATTTTGGATGGTACGAACCAGCCAGCCACGATCTGGTTTCCGGATGAGAGCGGGCTGGAAGGCGCCGTTTTCCGGGAACTGGCAGAGTCGGGCAGTTCGATGCTTGGCACTTCGCAGGCGGCGATCTACGCGGCAAATGAATGTTTAAATATCCAGGGAGTGCCGGAACAGATTTCGGTGTCTGAACAGGATTTGAACCGTATCTTTTTAAAATATGCGATGAACCGCGAGGCACTTTTCCGGAAGAAAACAGTCAGCGCTGCAGGGAATGTATCGACGGCGGTCTTTTATGGAATTTCGGGGATTGTATTTCTGATGATTCTTACCGGAATCCCGGCAGCACCGTTTCTGGCTCCCCAGACGGAGGCGCTGGAACAGGGGCTTCGGCGCATCGGGATCCGGCGGTGGTATCCGCTTTTCTGCAAATGCTTGTGCATGACGCTTCTTCTGATGGCAGTCACGGCGGGCGGCTATGGCTGGGCGGTGCAGAAGGGATATGCGCTGGCGGGGCGGAAAGAACTGGCGGCGTGGGGGCTGACCTGCGCGGCAGTTTCGGTGTGGATTCTGCTGTTTTATGAGGTGTGCAGAAGTTCGGCAGCGGCGATTTTGACGTTGTTTGCGGTCAATGTGGTATTTCTCTTTCTGGCGGGCGGCATCATCCCGTCCGTCTTTCTGCCGGAACTGGTTCAGAAAGTCGGAAATATGACGGTGACGGCGCTCTGGATGGATGGAATCCGCTTTATTGCTTCGGGCGAGGAGACAGGGACGGTTCCGGTGCTGTGGAAACTGGCTGCGGCGGCATTGGCATGCTTTGCACTGGCGCTTGCCGCCGGAAAAAGGAGGGATTGACGGATGCGGAAGCTGGCGTGGTGGTTCTGTATGTTTGGAATGACGCTGCGGCGGGCTCTTTACCGCCCGGTGTTCCTCCTATTTCTTCTGATCTTTCCATTGGGAATGGGCGTGCTCCATCAGGTGGAAAAACGGGATTCCGGGCGGATCGCGGTGGCGCTCTGCCCGGGAACGGATGCGTGGAATCAGGCGCTTGCAGAAAGACTGGAATCGGAAGAGAGCCGTTCATTTTTCTTTTATCCGTGCGGGACGGAGGAAGAGGCAAAGAAGGCGGTTATGACCGGACGGGCGGAGTGCGCCTACCTGTTTCCAGAGAGATTAAAGGAACGGCTGGACGAGGGGCATTATACCCGTGCGGTCCGCGTGCTGGTGTCGCCGTCCACAGTGGCAGAGAAAATTATATCAGAAAAGATATTTTCTGAACTGTTCGAGGTGTACGGGCGGGAACTGCTGGCAGACTATGGGAAAAATGGAGCGGCATTCCAGACGGTGATGGCGCGCTGCCAGACGACGGAGGCGCGGGAAAAGGAGTGCGGCGTGCTGATGAAACTCTATGAAAAATACCGCAGCAACGGAAGCACCTTTACCTTTGATTATCAGACCTTACAGGGAGGAACGGCACTGCAGACAGGGGCGATGAAGGTGGTCTTTCCGGTGCGCGGGCTGACGGCGGTTTTCCTTTTTATCATGGGGCTGGCGGCAGCTGTCATGGCGGGCGAGGATGCAGAGCGCGGGCTTTATGCGGCGGTCCGGAGCCGGGAGCGGTGGCTGCTGCAGACGGCGGAGATCGCGGCATTTGTCTTTTTAGCATCCATTTCGGCCTATGCGGCGCTTCTGGCGTCGGGAAATGGGGCAGAGCCGCTTTTAGAGGCGGGAAAGCTGCTTTTTTATCTCTTCTTCGTGACCATGTATGCCTTTGGATGCCTGGCAGTCTGCCGGAAGCCGGGATTTCTGGCGGCGCTGATTCCGGTGTTTATCCTTGCGAGCCTCCTGCTCTGTCCGATCTTTTTTGACGCTTCAGTCTTTTTGCCGGGAGCCGCGGGTGTGCGAAAGCTGCTGCCGCCGTGGTGGTATCTGAGCGGCATTTTTGGTTCCCAAAGTGTCTACCCGTGAACAATTACTTTTTTACAACGTTTTTTTGGATAACTTCGATAAAAAGATTGCTATTTTTTCATTCAATTATTATAATAAAAAGAGACATCCGGTATCGAGCATCAATCTGCCGGATGTTTTCATGCGAGAAAATCAGGAGAGGAGTGAACACAATGGAAAGCCGGAGTCATAAGGCGGAATCAGACGGCAGCTACCCAGAACCGAAGGCAGCGTACACATGCATTTGCAGGAATGACAGCTGCAAACAGCGGATTCCTTGTGTACACTGCCGCATCTGTGGATAAGTTTCCGGCATTCTGCCTGTGTGCAGGAGCAGGAAGGGAGCAGCCTGTCCGATTTCCAAAATGACAATATTTTGGAAGGAGACGGGAATGTTAGAAGAAGAGAAGAAAGAAGAGCTGCTGGCTCTGCTGTCCGGGAAGAAGTACCGGGAGCTGAAAAGCCAGCTGATCGAGATGAATGAGGTGGATATTGCCTCATTTATCGAAGAATTGGATTCAGAAAAGACGGTCGTTGTATTCCGTATGCTGCCGAAAGAGCTGGCATCGGAGGTATTTGCCTGTCTGGAAGTCGAACAGCAGCAGCACATCATTACCAGTATTACGGATAATGAGCTGCGTGCCATCATTGACGACCTGTATGTCGATGATGCGGTCGATATGCTGGAGGAGCTTCCGGCGACGATCGTGCGGCGCGTACTTCAGAACTCCAGCCCGGATACGAGAAAACTGATCAACCAGTTCCTCAATTACCCGGAAAACAGCGCCGGAAGCGTCATGACGGCGGAGTACGTGGGACTCAAGAAAAATATGACGGTGGAGCAGGCATTTGATTATATCCGGAAATATGGTGTGGACAAGGAGACGATTTACACCTGCTACGTCATGGATGAAAAACGCCGCTTAGAGGGCGTTGTGACGGTCAAGGATCTTCTGATGAATGATTATGCGGCGCTCATGGGCGATATCATGGATCCGCATGTGATCAAGGCATATACGACGGAAGATCAGGAGAAGGTCGTGGAGACGTTCAATGAGTACAACCTCTTGAGTTTACCGGTTGTGGACGGCGAAGACCGTCTGGTCGGCATCATCACGGTCGCATTCTCACCAACGTGAACCTTAACACCCTTAGATAAATTCTTCA
>ERZ772878.1238-NODE-1238-length-13780-cov-3.52648_pt1 | contig 13780 bp, 10 predicted proteins | sample MGYA00580578_ERZ772878 | MGnify/ENA primary metagenome ERZ772878 (study PRJEB29015, sample SAMEA2737686) | human gut metagenome | biome: human gut; feature: human-associated habitat; material: faeces | place: China | collected 2012 ...
GGTCGGTGCGTCAAATTCACCGATATTGCTTATAATTGGCTTTATATTGATAACAGGATTTATTAATCTGTTTGTTGGCGGATTGAGTTCAAAATGGATGTTGCTCGGACCGATTTTTGTGCCGATGCTATACCATGTAAACAGCTCAATGACGCCCGATGTTGTTGCGGCGGCATACAGAATTGCCGATTCGTCAACGAATATCATAACACCGCTTATGACGTATGCGGGAGTGGTGCTTATGTATATGCGAAAGTATAAACCGGAATTTACGGCTGGTAACTTAATATCAATGATGATTCCGTATTCGGTTATATTTATGGTATCATGGACACTGCTGTTAATGGCATTTATTCTGTTCAAAATTCCGTTGGGATTTTAAAAATAAAAAGCGCGAATCTGTTTAGATTTGCGCTTTTTTGATTTGAGAAGGTTATGTTTGAATAAATGAATAAAAAATAACATAATATATAGGAAGGTTTGGAATTAAGACAATTAAACAAAAAGTGAAAATATACTCATTATTCTTTGTGCAAAGTGCAACAAAGAAAAGGATAAATTTGTGTATAAGTGAGAAAATAAAAGAATAAACGACAAATAACGATAAAATTGTTTAAAAATATACGTTTGTCGGAAAACTAAGGGTTGAAAATAATAAGTATTATGGTAAAATAGATATAGTATCAAAAAGAGAAAGAGGGGAAATATGTGTCAAAGACTTTACTTGTCGAAATAAGAAATATTGCAATAGGTGTAATCATACTCGGAGCGGTGCAAGTACTTGTTACTTTGCCGACAAAGTTTTTTGGTTTATCTGCAATATTCGGAACACTTCTCGGATGTGCGGTGGCAATTTTAAACTTTGCACTTATGGGAATTATCCTTGAAAGATGTGTGTCAAAGCAAAAAGGTGCGTCCGGACTTATGGGAGTCGGTTATATAGGTAGGCTGGCACTTATTGCACTTGCGGTAATTTGGGCAACAAAGGTTGATTATCTAAACTATGTATGCGTTATAATTCCGCTTATATTCCCGCAGATTTCTATATTCATACTAAATCTTACGAGAAAAAAGGAAAGGGAAGTGTCAGAAGATGAACGGACCTAAGGTTTTATTTGAGATACCGCTTTTCGGTGGAATTAAAGTAACCGAAAGTATAGTCAATATGTGGATTATAATGGCGGTGCTCGTGATAGTGTCTGTATGGCTGACACACGGTATGCGAGTAAGAAATCCGTCAAAGAAACAACTTGTGGCAGAAAAACTCATTACAATGCTTTACAATCTTGTAAAGGATACAATGGGTGAAAAATATATGTCGTTTGTACCGTATATAGGAACGCTTTTTATATTTTCGATAGTCGGAAGTTTATCGTCGCTTACGGGGTTAAGACCGATAACGGCTGATTTAAGCGTTATACTTTCGTGGTCGATAGTGACGTTCCTTATGATACAGGTGACGAACATCAAAAATCACGGTGTTCTCGGTTGGCTTAAGTCGTTTACCGAACCTGTACCGGTTATAACGCCGCTCAACCTTATAAGTGAAATTGCAAACCCTGTTTCAATGACGTTCCGTCATTTCGGTAATATTGCCGCAGGTCTTGTTATAACATCACTTGTATACGGCGGTTTGGCGAGTCTTAGCAGTGTTATACTTTCGTGGATACCAAATGATTTTTTTGCTACAATACCGATTTTACAAGTCGGTATTCCGGCAATACTTTCGGTTTACTTTGACCTGTTCACAAGCTTTTTGCAGGCATATATAATCTGTATGCTTACGATGGTGTTTGTTCAAGGTGCAGGCGACTAAAAAACAAAAATAAAAAACAACAATAAATATAAAACAAAGGAGATTAAAAAAATGGAAAAAGCAATTATATTAGCGGCGTCGGCAATAGGTGCGGGACTTGCAATGATAGCGGGTGTCGGACCGGGTATAGGACAAGGTTTTGCGGCAGGTAAGGCGGCAGAGGCGGTCGGCAGACAGCCTGAGGCAAAGGGTGCAATTACTTCAACAATGTTGTTTGGTTGTGCGGTTGCGGAATCAACAGGTATTTACGGTCTGGTTGTCGCATTGATTTTATTATTTGCAAATCCGCTTATAGGACTTCTTTAATCAAACAGCGAAAGGATGAGAGCAAATGAATGAATATTTGCCTTTTGTATCCATAGACACATGGACAATGATTTTTACATGGGCAAACCTGCTCATATTGTTTCTGCTTTTAAAGAAGTTTTTGTTTAAACCTGTAACGAAGATACTTGATGAACGCGCAGAAGAAATCGAAAATTCGTATAAACAGGCAGAGGAAACCAACGATAAGGCACTAAGCCTTAAAAGTGAATACGAAGAAAAACTTTTGTCTGCAAAAAATGAGGCTGACGGTATAATAAAATCGGCGGTTGAAACAGCGGACAGACGCTCTGAATCTATTGTAAATGAGGCAAATGAAAAAGTTCGGTATATAATGGAAAAGAGTCAAAAGCAGATTGAACAAGATAAGCAGAACGCAGTCACTGACGCAAAGAGAGAGATTGCGTCTATGGCTGTCGATGCGGCAGAAAAAATTATAGGCAAAAAATTAACTGACAGTGATGATGAAGAACTAATTTCTGATATTATTGATAGAATGTAGGTGATTTATATGTCTGCACCACAGACTTACGGTGCCTCGCTTTACGACCTTGCAAAAGATGAGGGGATGTCAAGAGAGATTTTGGTTGATCTTGAGGGGATTGTTTCGTTATTTAATGAACACCCTGCATATGTTAAAATACTTGATTCACCTCAAATCGAACGTGATGACCTTATGGAGATACTCAACGAAGATTTCTTGGGCAAGGTGAACAGATATGTTTTGAATTTCTTAAAGTTACTTTCGGAAAAGCATAGTGTACATCACATCGGGGAATGTTTTAAAACATATGAAAAGCTGTATAATGAGGACAATAGTATAAAAATTGTTAATGTTACAACAGCAAAGCCTATCGGCAAGCATTTGGAAGAAAAACTATTGCAGAAACTTGAAAAGAAAACAGGCGGAAAAGTATTTTTGAAAATGCACGTTGATAAAAAATGTATAGGCGGAATTATAATCGAAACAGATGGTATACGGATTGATTCAAGTATAAAATCAGGACTTGAAGATTTAAAAAAAGCTTTGATATAGCATAGGAGTAGAAGATGCAGGATTTAAGCAAAGTTATAAAGGACAGAATTAAAAATTACGATAATATAATACGCGAAACAGAAACGGGTTATGTTATAGAAGTCGGTGACGGAATTGCACGTATACACGGACTTGATGCGTGTATGGCCGGTGAGCTTATCGAGCTTGACGGCGGAGTTATGTCTATGGCGCTGAACCTTGAAGAAGATAACGTCAGCGTTGTTATTCTCGGTGATGGTACGGGAATAAAAGAGGGCAGTATCGCGAAACGTACCGGACGTGTTGCAGACGTTCCCGTTGGTGATGCACTTTTGGGTCGTGTTGTTGACGCTCTCGGAAACCCTATTGACGGCAAGGGTGCGATAAACACAACCGAAACACGACCTGTCGAGTCTCCGGCATCGGGAATTATCGAACGTAAGTCTGTAAGCGTGCCTTTGCAGACAGGTATAAAGGCGATTGACTCTATGATACCTATTGGCAGAGGTCAGAGAGAACTTATAATCGGTGACAGACAAACAGGTAAAACGGCGATTGCGGTTGATACCATTATAAACCAAAAAGATACGGACGTACTTTGTATTTATGTTGCGATAGGTCAAAAGCGTTCAACGGTTGCGTCAATCGTTGATACGCTTGAAAAGGCCGGTGCGATGGATTATACGATTGTCGTTTCCGCAACGGCGTCTGAAATGCCGGCACTTCAATATATTGCACCGTATGCAGGTTGTGCAATGGGCGAATATTTTATGTATAAAGGCAAGGACGTTTTGATTGTGTATGACGATTTGTCAAAACACGCAGTAGCATACAGAGCGTTGTCGCTGCTTTTAAGACGTTCACCGGGACGCGAGGCGTATCCGGGCGATGTATTCTATTTACATTCAAGATTGCTTGAAAGAGCGGCGAGATTGTCGGAGGATTTGGGCGGCGGCTCACTTACGGCATTGCCGATTATAGAAACACAGGCGGGCGATGTTTCGGCATATATACCGACAAACGTAATTTCAATTACGGACGGACAGATATTCCTTGAAACGGAATTATTCCATTCGGGCATTATGCCGGCGGTCAATCCCGGTATAAGCGTGTCGCGTGTAGGCGGTAACGCACAGATAAAGGCAATGAAAAAAGTTGCCGGAAGTCTGAAACTTTCGTATTCACAGTACAGAGAACTTCAAGCATTCGCACAGTTCGGCTCGGACCTTGATAAAGACACAAAAATGCGTCTTGCAAAGGGTGAGAGAATAGTTGAAGTGCTAAAGCAAGGAAGAAACACGCCGATAAGAGTATCATTGCAAGTGGTAATTATTTATGCGGTTATAAACGATTTGCTTGAAGATATACCAGTTGAAAGAATACAGGAATTTGAAACATCATTATTTGAGTATATTGAAAATAATGCACATGATATAATAGATACGATTGAAAACACAGGTGAAATGAGTAAAGAATGTGAAGAAAAAATCCGTTCATCTGTTGAAGATTGTGAGAAACGTTTTGTAAAGTAGGGGGGATGCTCTGATGTCTGCTTCATCAATGAAGACAATAAAAAACAGAATAAAGAGTATAAGCTCGACTATGCAGATAACAAAAGCTATGGAGCTTGTTGCCGCGTCAAAAATGCGTAAAGCGTCCGAGAGTATTGAGCGTTCAAAGCCGTATTTTAATATACTTCACGAAACGCTTGAAGATATAGCAAAGGATAATAAGGATTTCAGTTCTGTATTTACGCGTGAGAGAGAGGGCAAAACGTGTCATATTGTTATAGCCGGTGACAGAGGGCTTGCAGGCGGATATAACAACAATTTGTTTAAATCTCTTGACATAAAAGACGGAGATATAATTTTTCCGATAGGTAAAAAGGTTGTGGAGCATTTCGGTGAAGATAATGTGTATACCGACACATATGCCAAAGCAGGCGATATAAAAATCTCCGATTGTCACGCAATAGGAAGTTTACTGGCAAAGGCATATGAAAAGGGCGAATTTACGCACCTTATTCTTTCGTATACAAGCTTTGTCAATATGCTTACGCAAGAGCCTAAGACGGAAAATGTTCTGCCGATAAGAGTTGAGCATACAAAAGATGGTATGCGTAATATGAATTACAGCCTTATTGTGTATGAGCCTGACGCAGAGGAAACTTTTGCACAGATAATACCTTATTATATTTCCGGAATGGTGTACGGTGCTGTGTCGGAATCGGTTGCGTCGGAATTATCGGCACGAAGAAATGCGATGGAATCCGCAACGGACAATGCGTCGGAAATGATTGAAAATCTGAGTCTTGAATATAACAGAGCAAGACAGGCATCAATCACGCAGGAACTTACAGAGATAATATCAGGTGCGAATAATATATAAAAAGGATTTGAAAATATGAATAACGTTGGAAAAATAGTTCAAATAATAGGTCCTGTCCTTGATATAAGGTTTGAGGACGGTGAATTGCCTAATATTTTAAATGCCATTGAAATTGACAATAAAGGTCAAAGGCTTGTTGCGGAAGTTGCACAGCATATAGGCGACAATGTTGTCAGATGTATTTCGATGGGCTCGACGGACGGACTTGTCAGAGGTATGGACGCCGTTGACACAGGTGAGGGAATTAAAGTGCCTGTCGGTGAAGAAACACTCGGAAGAATTTTTAACGTTTTGGGTGATGCGGTTGATAATATGCCTAATCCCGAAACAAAAGAAAAATGGTGTATACATCGTGAGCCGCCGACATACGAAGAACAAAATCCGACAACGGAAATACTTGAAACGGGTATTAAGGTTGTTGACCTTATTGCACCGTATGCAAAAGGCGGTAAAATAGGTCTTTTCGGCGGTGCCGGTGTCGGCAAGACTGTTCTTATAATGGAGCTTATCAATAATATCGCTAAGGAACACGGCGGTATCAGTGTTTTCGCCGGTGTCGGCGAAAGAACGAGAGAGGGTAACGACCTTTATAATGAAATGAAAGAGTCGGGCGTTATCAATAAGACTGCGCTTGTTTACGGTCAGATGAACGAGCCGCCGGGGGCAAGAATGAGAGTTGCGCTTTCGGGACTTACAATGGCTGAATATTTCAGAGATAAGCAACATCAGGACGTGCTTTTGTTTATTGATAATATTTTCAGATTTACACAAGCCGGTTCGGAGGTTTCGGCACTTATCGGACGTATTCCGTCGGCGGTCGGTTATCAGCCTACACTTTCTACTGAAATGGGTGCTTTGCAGGAGAGAATTACATCTACAAAGAACGGTTCTATAACTTCGATACAAGCTGTCTATGTGCCTGCGGACGATCTTACAGACCCTGCTCCCGCAACGACATTTGCTCACCTTGACGCAACAACCGTTTTGTCAAGACAGATTTCTTCGTTGGGTATTTATCCGGCGGTTGATCCGCTTGAATCAACGTCAAGAATTTTGACACCAGAAGTTGTGGGTAAGGAACATTACGAAACAGCCAGAGCGGTACAGCGTATAATTCAAAGATATACCGAATTGCAGGATATTATTGCGATTATGGGTATGGACGAGCTTTCGGAAGAGGACAAGAATACCGTAAACAGAGCGAGAAAGGTTCAGAGATTTTTGTCACAACCGTTCTCTGTTGCAGAACAGTTTACCGGAATGCAAGGTAAATACGTTCCGATTAAAGAAACAATTCGCGGTTTTAAGGAAATTATCGAGGGTAAATGTGATGATATTCCCGAATCGTGTTTCCTTTTCGCGGGCGGTATTGACGAAGTTCGTGAAAAAGCAAAGAAAATGGGTGAATGATTATGAATACATTTCATTTGCAGATAGTAACGCCCGACGGACTTATGTTTGACGGTGATGCGGAAAAATTACTTGTTCGTACAACGGAGGGCGACGTCGGTATTATGAGTGGTCACTGCGATTATGTAACGCCTGTCGATACGGGTGTGGCAAAAGTTACAACGAACGGCGATGTAAGAACGGCGGCGTGTTCGGGCGGACTTTTGAATGTGAAAAAAGGAACGGTCAGACTTGTTGCAAGTACGTTTGAATGGTCCGAAGATATTGACGTTGAACGCGCGTTGAGGGCAAAAGAGGCGGCGGAAAAGAAAATTAAAGAAGCTTCCGACTACGAAGAAAGAGCCGCTGAAATAAAATTAAAAAGAGCACTTACGAGAATACGTGTAGGTGAAGAAAAATAGTAGAAGGGGACACTAAAATTCAGTGTCCCCTCAGATTGTCAATAAATTGTCTGGAACGTGCAAAATATTATTCTTATAATTTAATAAAAAACAAAAGGCAAGCCTATCTTTAATATACGGCTTGCCTTTGCACTTTCAGCGAAAATAAACTCTAACGTACCTGTGTACGCCGACAAGTTCATTTTCGCAGAATCCAAACTAATTTCTTGACATCTGCCGATATGCAGATAAAATAAAAATTTGCTAATCGTATTGACAAAAATTAACCGCTCGGATATACTAAAATATGAATAGGAGGACAAGGTATGCTGATTGAAAAATACTACAATGATTTAAACACATTGCATATTAATACAGAAGAAAACAGAGCGTATTATATGCCGTGTTCGGATATAGAAAATGCAAGAAAGGAAACGAATGACAGAAAGCAGGTTTTAAACGGTGAGTGGAATTTTATGTATTACACTTGCATTGATGATGTTCCTGATGATTTTAAGGACGGAAATACAGACGGCTTTGATAAAATTCCTGTACCGTCATGTTGGCAAACGCAGGGTTATGACCGCCATCAATATACAAATACAAGATATCCGTTTCCGTATAATCCGCCGTATGTTCCGTATGACAATCCGTGCGGTGCGTATGTAACTCATTTTGAATCGGATAATGATTATAGGAAGTATTTGAATTTTGAGGGTGTGGATTCTTGTTTTTATGTGTGGGTGAACGGCGAATTTGTCGGTTACAGTCAAGTATCACATTCAACATCTGAATTTGATATTACAGATAAGGTTAAAAACGGCGATAATATACTTTGTGTGTTGGTTTTTAAATGGTGTGACGGAAGTTATCTTGAGGATCAGGATAAGTTCAGAATGAGCGGTATTTTCAGAGATGTGTATATTTTAAATCGTCCGCAGAAGCATATCCGCGACTATAAAATCGAAACAGATATTCAAGGAAAAATTAATATTGAAATAGATTCGGACACTGATGTGAGCTTTGTTCTTGAAAATGAAAAAGGCGAGATATACAGTGGGGACAGTAAAACTATAACGGTTGAAAAACCGATACTTTGGAATGCGGAATATCCGTATTTATATACATTGTATCTTGTAACGGAAGATGAGGTTATACGCGAAAAAATCGGTTTCAGAGAAATAAAAAATGATGACGGAATTGTTTTTCTTAATAATAAACCGATAAAAATGAAAGGTGTAAACCGTCATGACAGTGACCCTGTAACAGGATATACCATAAGCCGCGAGCAAGCCGAAAAAGATTTAAAGCTTATGAAACAGCACAATATCAATGCACTTCGTACAAGTCACTATCCAAATGCTCCGTGGCTTATGCAGTTGTGCGACGAATATGGCTTTTATGTTATTGCGGAATCTGATATTGAAATTCACGGAACAGCATCATTTTTCGGCGGTTCACAAGCCGTTACATTCGGATTGCTTGCACAAAATTCCGAATGGGAAAATGCAATTTTGGACAGAGTTCAGAGAAATGTTATACGCGATAAAAACAGAACAAGCGTGTGCATTTGGTCGCTCGGCAATGAGGGCGGTTACGGCGTGAATTTTGAGAAAGCTGGCAGATGGGTTAAGGAATATGACTCCACAAGATTGACGCATTACGAAAGCAGTATGTGGCAGATGGAGGGACACATAAACGATATCTCAATGCTTGATGTTGAAAGTACCATGTATGCGGATTATAAGTGGATAGACAAGTATTTTGAAAATCCGGGTGAAGTGGTTTGGCACAGAGTCAGTCTTGGAAAAGGCAGTGAATACGGCGGTGCGGGCGAATGGATAAATCTTTCGGAGAGTAAACTCGGCAAGAAAGAAAAGGAACAAATGGCGGTTGTAAAACCGTATATGCAGTGCGAATTTATACACGCAATGGGTAACGGCCCCGGCGGTATAAAGGAATATATAGACCGCCTATACAGATATGACGGATTTTTCGGTGCATTCGCTTGGGAATGGTGCGACCATGCTATTGATATGGGGGACAATAAATATTTTTACGGCGGTGATTTCGGCGAATATCCGAATGACGGTAATTTCTGCGTTGACGGACTTGTTTACCCCGACAGACGACCTCATACGGGACTTTTGGAATACAAGCAGGCTATTAAACCGTTTGCTATAAAATCATACAGCAATATTATGGTGGTGGAAAATCGTTACGATTTTGCGGAGCTTGACGATAAACTTTATTTTGAAGTCAACGGTGAAAGAATGGAATTTGATGTTCCGCCGAGAGGAAAAAAGAGCTTTCCGCGTCCGAATGGTGATGTCGTAATGGTTAAGGCATATCAAAAGAGCGACACGCTTTGGGCGAAAAAAGGATATGAAGTGGGATTTGAACAACTTATTGTAAATGACACCGTGCCGAAACTTGAACCTGTCAATGCAGACGGAAGTTTTAAAGTATCGGAGCAAGGCAGAAACATTACGATAAAAGGCAATAATTTTGAATATATCTTCGATAAATCAACAGGTAATTTCAAAAAACTTTCCGATGCGGTTACAAGACCTGTCGAATGGAATATGTGGAGAGCACCGACTGACAATGACAGAAATATTATGCGTGATTGGATAAATGCCGATTATCATAGAGAACAAAGCTACGTCTACGACTGCACTTATGATGTTACTGATACAGTTACGATAAAGTGCCATAATGCACTTATTCCCGTTGTGCAACGCAAGCATATGGATATTGAAACCGTATGGACGATTTATGCAAACGGTATTATTGATATGCAGTCGAGCGTTAAAGTGGGCGAAAATCTGCCTGTAATTCCGCGATTTGGTTTGAGATTTTTCACTAAAGGCGAGAATGTCAAGTATTACGGCTACGGTCCGTATGAAAGTTACAGTGATAAGCACCTTTGCACATATCTTGATGAATTTAATACAACCGTTTCGGATATGTATGAACCATATATAAAACCACAGGAAAACGGAAGTCATTTCGGTACAAGATATGTTGAAACGGAAAATATCAGAGTAAGCTCGGATACTCCGTTTTCATTCAGTGCGTTGCATTACACGCAAGAGGAATTGACCGAAAAGAAACATAATTTTGAACTTGAAAAATGCGACGATACTGTTTTGTGTATTGATTATAAGCAAAACGGTATAGGTCAAAACAGCTGTGGACCGCTTACACAAGAAGAATATCGCTTTGATGAAAGTGAATTTGAATTTAAAATAAGAATTGAAATTAAATAGGAACACAAAAAAGGATAGCGGCAATATGTCGCTATCCTTTATTTTATCTTACCATTTCATCTTGATGACCTGTTGCTTTGTGTGATTTAATAACGCTTTCGATTTCTTCAATACTGCTTGCTGACATATCGCCTGCAACAGTGTTTTTAACAGCTGAAAGTGCGTTGCCGATTTCGATTGCTCTTTCAGGAGTACCGAACTTGATAAGCCCGTAAAGCACACCTGCAAGATATGCGTCACCCGAGCCTATGCGGTCGATAACTTCGATATTATTGTAAGGTTCTTCTTCATAGAAATTACCGTTCATATATATTTTTGAGTTGAAATTATGGTGCGTAGGGCTTACGGCTTCACGTCTTGTTGTTGCAATAAGTGTGCAACCGTAAGTGTCGGCATAGCCTTTCATTATTTCTTCCAAAGTACCTGTTCTCTGCAACATTCTTCTTGATGTTTCTTCCGAAACGAAAAGAAAATCTACATACGGGAATATCGCCTCAACAGTCTTTTTAGCCTCTTCTTCAGACCACAAACTTGCACGGTAGTTTACGTCAAATGAAATATATGCACCTGCCTCGTGGAATTTATGTATCATTTCAATAGCCGTTTCCTTTAGCGATGGGTCAAGTGCAAGCGTAATGCTTGAAATGTGAAAAATCTTAGTTTTTGCGTATATATCCTCCGGAAGTTCGTCAAGAGAAAGTGAACAAAAACTTGAATTTGCTCTGTCATAAATTACCGATGATTTTCGCGGATAAGCACCGCTTTCATAGTAATAAACGCCCAATCTTTTTTGAGGTGAGTGGTCATATATGATATAGTCATCGGACACGTTTCCGTAACGAATTTTATTTCTTATAAAATGTCCCATCTTGTTTTCGGGCAATTTTGTAACTATCGCCGAACGAATACCGAGCATTGCCGCACCCGATACAACGTTAAGTTCACTTCCGCCCGCATTTTTTTCAAAGGTTTCGCTTTGAGAAATCTTTTCTTTGTTTGGAGGTGAAAGTCTTAGCATAACTTCGCCTAAACCGATAAGGTCAAAATCAGTATTTTCTTTAAATTCCATAGTAAAATCCTCCATTATAATGAATAATTTTATTATACAATACAACAGCGCATTTAGTCAATAATTGTTATTATTTTGACATAGACAAATTTGTTGTAAAGTGCAGGCCGTTATGATATAATCATATTTAGAGGTGTTAAAAAATGAAAACCAACTGTGAATTTTGTATGAATTACTATTATGACGATGAATATGAATGTTATTGCTGTGCGATAAATTTGGACGAGGATGAAATGTACAGATTTACGATGGGCAATAACGATAACTGCCATTATTTCAGAATGGGCGACGACTATACGATTGTAAGGAAGCAAAACTGATGGACAGAACAATACTTCATTGCGACTGTAATGCGTTTTATGCGTCGGTGGAATGTGTATTAAATCCGGAACTTAAAAAAGTGCCTATGGCGGTCGGCGGTGACGAGGAAAGCAGGCACGGTATTATTTTGGCAAAGAATGAGCTTGCGAAAAAGTACAACATACAAACTGCCGAAACAATTTGGCAGGCAAAGAAAAAGTGTCCCGATTTAGTCATAGTCAGACCGCACCATGATTTGTATTACAAGTATTCAAAGCAGGTTATGGATATTTATAAACGGTACACCGATTATGTCGAGTCGTTCGGACCTGACGAGGCTTGGCTTGATGTTACGGGAAGTAAAAGACTGTTCGGTGACGGTGTGAAGATTGCGAACGAGCTTAGAAGAATTGTAAGAGAGGAAACAGGGCTTACAATTTCAGTCGGAGTGTCATTTTGCAAGGTGTTCGCAAAACTTGGCAGTGACTATAAAAAACCGGATGCGACTACTGTGTTTTCAAAATCAAATTGGAAACAGTTTATATATCCGCTGTCGGTAAGAGATTTGCTTTTTGTCGGCAAAAAAACGGGTGATGAACTTGAAAGATTAGGCGTTAAAACTATCGGTCAGCTTGCAAAATATGACGAACATATCCTTGTCAGGCATTTCGGCAAAGCGGGAAATATGCTGTACAGATACGCAAACGGACTTGACAGTGAGCCGGTTAAATCAATATACGAAAAAGAGAAAGTTAAATCGGTCGGCAACGGTATGACGTTCAGACAGGACCTTGTCGGTGAAGAAGATGTACGGAGCGGTATATATGCACTTTCGGACAGTGTTGCGGCACGTTTACGCCGAAAAAATATGAAATGCACGACAGTGCAAATATTGATAAAAGATCCGCAATTTAAGAGTATAAGCCGTCAGAAAAAACTCGAAAAGCCTACATATGTTTCAAGAGATATACGCAATGCGGCGATGGAGCTTGTAAAAAAAACTTGGAATTTAAAATTGCCGATACGAATGATGTCTGTAACGGGAACAAACCTTGTCGGTGAGAATGACGTATACGAACAGATGAGTTTGATTGAGGACAATACGGAAAATACGAAAAAAGTCGAGCAGTTTGAAAAAACGGTTGATAATTTGAAAAATCGTTTCGGAAATGTGGTTTCGCTTGGCGGAAGTATAAAAAAATATGAGGGCAGTATAAGGAAAAGACCGTAAAAGCCATAAAATCTGAATTTAATTCATATCTTGATAGGGGAGATATGAATATGTATAAAAGAAATCGTGCGAGCGGTAATTCCGGTGAGAAAATCGCTTGCGGTAAGATAATGCGTGTAAATTAAGAGGAGCAGATTTAAAATCTGCTCCTTTTTTAGTAAGTGTATTATTCGATAAATTGGAATTTTTCTGTTTTTCATTTCAAATAACGTTTCAAAATGTGCTGAATATCTCCCGAATACAAAAAACTTGTTGCAGAGGCATTTTCCCTATCAGCGGACAAGCCAAGCTTTTCAGCAATTCTGCAAGAACGCGGATTGTTCTTGCTAATATATGCGGATACACTTGTAATATTGTCCGGTATTCTATATCGCATAAACCGAAATAATCCACTAAGTACGCCGAAACGTACTTGATAGCTCGGCATAATCTCCATTTCTTCAATTATAAGATTATCACCAATAAATGAATATTGAAAATATCCTGCCAAAGTGTCCCCGTCCTCAAATATAATGAAAACTTTTTCATAAAAATGATCATTTTGATACTTTAACCAAATCGAAAAATCATCATCT
>ERZ772878.1241-NODE-1241-length-13751-cov-3.2216_pt1 | contig 13751 bp, 9 predicted proteins | sample MGYA00580578_ERZ772878 | MGnify/ENA primary metagenome ERZ772878 (study PRJEB29015, sample SAMEA2737686) | human gut metagenome | biome: human gut; feature: human-associated habitat; material: faeces | place: China | collected 2012 ...
CCGGAAGAGTTCGGCCACGGTTCTGTGGAGGGCGTTGCTGCGGCTGAGTCGGCCAACAACGCCGTCTGCGGTGCAACCCTCATCCCCCTGCTGACACTGGGCATCCCCGGCGATGGCTGCGTGGCTATCATGCTGTCCGCTCTGATGATCAACGGTCTGAACCCCGGTCTCTCCCTCTTTACCACGGATGGCCCGATCATGTATGCCATCATGCTGGGTCTTATCCTTGTGAACATCTTTATGTTCCTGCAGGGCAAGTACCTGACCAGCCTGTTTGCAAAGGTCGTCTCGATTCCGCAGCAGATCCTGACCCCCATCATCGTTATCTTCTGTTTTGCCGGTGCTTACTCGGTAAACAGCAGCTATTTTGATTTGAGCGTGGCACTGGTATTTGGCGTGATGGCATGGTTCATGCGCAAGCTGGAGCTGCCTGCCGTCCCTGTGCTGCTGGGTATGGTGCTGGGCAACATGACGGAAACCAACTTCCGCCGCGCTCTGCTCATCTCGGATGGAAGCCCCAGAATTTTCGTGAGCAGCGTGTACTGCTGGATCTTCATTGCGCTGATTGTGGTCGTCATTCTCGGCATTCTTCGTGGCAAGATGAAGGAAACAAAAGCCGCTAACCTGAAACCGTAAACGGAGGTAAACACATGGCATATAATATTATTTTCTATTTCAGTGACCAGCAACGCTGGGACACCTGCGGCTGTTTTGGTCAGCCGTTGAATATCACGCCCAATCTGGACGAGCTGGCAGCAGAAGGCGTGAAGTTTGACAATGCCTTTTCGCCTCAGCCAGTGTGTGGTCCCTGCCGTGCCCTGTTCCAGACCGGCAAATACCCCACCGAGACTGGCTGCTTCCGCAACAATCTGATGCTGCCCTCCAACATCAAGACTTTGGGCGAGTACATGGAAAAGGATGCCGGCTACGAGACGGCCTACATCGGCAAGTGGCATCTGGCTTCGGACGGTGAGCTGGAGAAAAAGCCCACCGTTGACCACACCATCACCGCTGTTCCGCTGGAGCTGCGCGGTGGCTATACCGGTTACTGGCGTGCTGCGGATGTGCTGGAGTTCACCTCCCACGGCTACGATGGCTATGTGTTTGATGAGAACAACAACCGCATCGATTTCAAGGGCTACCGTGCCGACTGCATTAACCAGTTTGCGCTGGACTATCTTGACCAGTATGCCGGCGAAAAGCCCTTCTTCATGACCGTGTCGCAGATCGAGCCGCACCATCAGAACGACCATAATCACTACGAAGGCCCCAACGGTTCCAAGCAGCGATTCGCAGATTTTGTTCTGCCGGAAGATCTGAAGGCTCTGGGTGGAAACGCAGCGGAAGAGTACCCGGATTATCTGGGCCAGTGTGCCAGCCTTGATGAAAACCTTGGTAAGCTGGTGTCAAAGCTGAAAGAAAAAGGCCTGTATGATAATACAGTTATCCTCTATGCTTCCGACCATGGCTCTCATTTCAAGACCCGCAACCGTGACGCGCACCTGAACGGCTATGATGATTACAAGCGCTCCTGCCATGACGGTTGCCTGCATGTGCCGCTGGTCATCTGCGGCGGCCCGTTCACGGGCGGCAAAGAGATCACCGACCTGGTCAGTACCGAAAGCATTCCCAAAACTCTGCTGGCTCTGGCAGGCGTGGATGTCGGTGATAAGATGATCGGTGAAAATCTGCTTGACGTTGTGGAAAAGAAAAACCATAATAGAGTCAATGAGGTCTATGCACAGATTTCGGAAAGCCGTTGCGGACGCTGCATCCGTACTGCAGATTATATGTATTCTGTCTATGCACCCGGCGTCAACGGCGGCGAGGCTGCGGCATCCGATGTTTATGCAGACGACTTCCTTTACGATATGCAGAAAGACCCGTGGCAGCTGAACAATGTGGTCGCAGATCCTGCATATGCCGACGTCAAAGCGGAGCTTCGTGAGCGCTTGCTGAACTGGATTCAGCACGCAGAAGGCACCCGCCCCACCATCACCGACTGAAAAGGAGCGTTTGCCCATGCTCTCGGCTGCTGAGAAAAAATCTGCTCAGGTATATCGTTGGCTTCTGGCTTATATCGACGAAAACAAGTTTTCTGGAAATCAACGACTGCCCTCGGAAAATGCACTCTGCCGAAAGCTGGGCGTCAGCCGGGAAACGATTCGAGTTGCCATTGACCGATTGGTGAATGAAGGAATCGTGTACAAAGTCAAAGGGAGCGGCACCTATTTCCACCGGGAAAAGGTGATGACGCGCGATTTGAACACCGAGGATGCACTTTATAAGATCGGCCTTGTTTTGCAAGGTCAGGATACGAGTGCAAATTCGGGATTAATCGAAGGGGTTCGCAGTGTCCTGACGCAGGAGCAGGTTGACCTCCATGTATTTCTGACCGATAACAAATTCTGCAACGAACGCCGCTGTCTGGAGACTGTGGTACATCAGAATTTTCACGGTTTCATCGTGGATGGTGTCAAATCGAGCATCCTCAGCCCAAATCTTGACTGCTACAAGGAGCTTTACCGACGTAAGATCCCGGTGATATTCTACAACAACTTCTATCGGAACTTGCGCTGCCCCCGCGTAACGATCAATGATATCGAATGTGCCCATCAGCTGATAGAACGCCTGATGGATGCCGGACACAGCCACATTGCAGGCATCTTCGTGTACGACAACTACCAGAGCGTAGAAAAGTTTCAAGGCATGGCGGAAGCGATGCGAAATCGTGGTTTGGAACTGAACGATGATTACATCAAGTGGTGTATTTCGGACGAAGCCCACAACGAAAGCTATGTCCGTTCCATTGAAAGATTTCTGAAGAGCATCCCTAAATGCACCGCTATCGTCTGCTGCAACTACATCATCTATCGGCTGGTCATGAAAACCTTGCAGAAAATGGGGAAGACTGTACCCGAAGATTATTCGCTGGTCTGTTTTGATTATTCCGAAGAAACTTATCGGCAGGAGGATGTTACCTGCTCCGTGGAGCAAGGCTTCGAGATGGGACGTCAGCTTGCGCTGCGGCTTATGGAGATGATTTCCACCGGCGAATGCGATGACCGGAACTACACTTATGTCATGAAGCCCATCCTCTACGATGGCCATTCCATCCGGAAGCTCAAAAAGGTAAAATAAAGATTCTCCCGGAGGCAGTACTGCTCTCCGGGAGAATCTCTTTACCGGTTTTGTTGTGCCAGAAAATGTGCAGCAGTATGCAGGCGCGGAAGCACATAGGCAAAGAACTGCTTATACGCTGCGCAAAAGCGGTTGCTTCCAGAGGCATCCCAATCTCGCTTGCATCCGCCCCGGCAGAGCAGCTGATAAGCACATGCTGCGCATTCCGCCGGGCGTTTGCGGCCCTGTGCCAGAAATGTCTGGCTTGTGGGAGAATCAAGCGCATCTTCAACGGTACAGTGGCTCAGATTTCCCAGCTTCCACTCATCCAGAACATAAAAGTCACAGGGATAAAGGCTTCCGTCACCTTCTACGGTAAGATAATGTCCACAGGAACCGGAGGAAGCGCAGGAGGTAGGCGGCATTCCCAGCAGGATACGCAGATAGTCCTCAAAATTGCGAACGCTGATATAATTGCCTCGTTGCAGCTGCTGATACCAATTATCAAAGACGCCGCACAGAAAACGACCATAAAGTTCCGGCGTTAGAGAATATGCCTGCCCTCCAATCGTATCAAGTGGGTCAAGACATGGGATGAATTGCAGATTGTGCTGTCCCAACTCGCAGAGGCTTTTGAAGGCTCGCTGCGGCTTTCTGGCCAGCTGTCCGGTCACAACACAGAGCAGATTCGTTTCGACCCTGTAGGCATCCAGCAGCGCAAGCGCATGAGTTACTTTATCCCATGTGCCCTGCCCAGCTGCGTCCAGCCGATAGAGATCATGGTTCTCCTGTGTGCCGTCCAGAGAGAGGCCTACGAGGAAAGAGTTGGCTTTGAAAAAGGAAGCCCACTCTTCATCCAGACAAATGCCATTGGTCTGGATGCTGTGGAACACAGAGATATTGCGCTGCATGGAACGCTCCGTTTCCAGAAAGAACCGGAAGAAATCCAACCCGGCAAGAGTCGGTTCGCCGCCCTGAAACAGAAAATGGACGCTGCCGCCTTCCTCTGTGGCTGCAAAAGCCTTTTCAACCAGTTCTCCTGCCATTTCATGGGAAAGCAGTCCCATATTTTTGCAGGCTCGGCTGTTGGAAACATCGTCATAAAAGCAGTACCGGCAACGCAGATTGCACAGGCTGGACGCTGGCTTGACGAGAAATGTATTATGTTTCATAGAGATTCCCTCCGTGCTTCGCAGTTCTTAAAACAAGGATACCGGAAAATACGGGCTTTCGCAAGCAGTAACAGTTAAAAGCTGTTTGAAATAGCAAGAAAACGAATATAGTTGTCCGAAAATCAAAAAAAGGAGAAGAAAACTTGTATGGATGAAAATAAAACATACGGTACACGGTCAGCACGGCTTTGGAAGCTGTTTTTGAGTACGCTGTACATTAGCAGCTTTACCTTCGGCGGCGGTTTTGTCATCGTGACCTTTATGAAGAAAAAATTTGTGGATGAGCTGCATTGGATCGATGAGCAGGAAATGCTGGACATGACTGCTCTGGCGCAGTCCTCGCCGGGCGCAATCGCGGTCAATGCTGCAATTCTGGTAGGCTGGCAGGTAGAAGGGCTTATGGGAATGACCGTGGCAGTGTTGGGCACGATCATTCCCCCTATGATCATTCTTTCCGTCATTTCCGTGTTCTACAGCGCCTTTGCCGCCAATCATTACATCGCTTTGCTGCTCAAGGGAATGCAAGCCGGCGTAGCGGCGGTCATTCTGGATGTGGTATTCGACCTCGGCGACAAGGTTCTGAAGACCCGCTCGTGGGTGTATATTGCCCTGATGGTCGCAGCGTTTGTCGCCAATACAGTGTTTGATGTCAATGTGGTTGTGGTCATCCTCGCTGCAGCAGCCTTCGGTGTAGTACGGGCATTGAACCAGTGGAAAAAAAGAGGTGCAAAATGATCTACTTACAGCTTTTTCTCAGCTTTTTGCAGGTAGGAATGTTCAGTGTAGGCGGCGGTTATGCTGCCATGCCTCTAATACAAAGTCAGGTGGTGGAACAGCACGGCTGGCTGACCATGCAGGAATTCACCGATCTCATTACGATAGCAGAAATGACCCCCGGTCCCATTGCGGTCAACTCAGCAACTTTTGTAGGTCTGCGTATTGCACAGGCTCCCGGAGCCATTATCGCAACTCTGGGCTGTATCACACCCGCCCTGTTCTTTGTTTCACTGCTGTCATACATCTACCGCAAATACAAGGATATTTCTCTGCTGCAAAGCGTTCTTGCCTGCCTGCGCCCGGTCATTGTAGCACTGATTTTTGGGGCAGGGCTTTCCATCCTGTCCATGGTAGTATTCGGAGGTAATGCAAAAGCATTTAGGAATGTAGATTGGATCGGCGTCAGCAGTTTTGCAGTTGCGTTCTTTGCGTTGCGCAAGCTCAGGAGGAACCCCATCCTGACTATGTGCTTGTGTGGTGTGGCGGGGCTTGGACTTCATGTTCTGTTCGGAGTATAACAATTGACGCCTGAAGGGATGCATTGTCGTGGCAAGCAGTACATCTGTCTATACAAACGCCTATTTTGCGTTGCAAAATGCTTGTTGGGGAAGGTCAAAAAAAAAAAAAATGGCCTTTTGAGACAGCACAATGGAATCCCGAAGGTACGCTACACTTACTGCTCTTTCCGTGGCAGACTTTTCAACTGCACCTGCTGTACAAAGGATGAAGCGCAACGGCTGTGTGAAGATTGGCTTATAAAACAGGACCGCTGCTATATAAACTAAAAAAGCCTCCGAGGACAACTCCCAAATGGGAAGATTCCTCGGAGGTATTCGTTTAGCGGGTGTTCTGCTGTCTGCGAGCGTCCTTCTGCACAGTTTTCTGTCCGCATCAAAGATAATTTCGGATGGTCGGAACAAGGATATTCCGATTGATTAACTTTGCGATACTGTTCATGTTGTAGTTGGTTCATTGCAGTTTCAGCTTACAACAAAAAATGAGATAGGCATCCCCTTTCGGGGAAGTCTATCTCATTTTTTCGTTGGGGCTATTTTGCAACAGCCCCCCCTCTTATAACAACCCTGCCTTACAGTTTGGGAGAAACGCTTAATGCTTCAGTTCCAGCAGCGCATCGCCCTGCTTTACGATGCCACTGGCTTTAGCCACGACAGCGGCATAGTCATCCGTATTGCAGACAATGAGCGGTGTGGTCACGGGATAGCCTTCGGCCTTAATGGCTTCCAGTTCAAAGCGGATCAACGGCTGACCTTTCTTCACCTTGTCACCCTCGTTGACGAGGTAGGTAAAGTGCTTGCCACCCAGCTTGACCGTATCGATGCCGATGTGCATCAGCAGTTCGGCACCGTCAGCCGTGGTCATGCCCACGGCATGGTGGGTCTCAAAGGTGGAGGAGATCTCACCGTCAGCAGGTGCCACCAGTTCACCATCGGTGGGCTCAATGGCAATGCCGTCTCCCAGTGCACCGCTGGCAAAGGCTTCATCCTTCACATCGGCCAGCGGCACTACAGTGCCGTTCAGGCAGGCAGACAGCACGGTATCCTTTGCTGCGGGGGCCGCCGGGGCGGGTGTTGCGGTCGCCGCCGGGGTCTTAGGTGCATTTTCCAGATAATCTTCCAGCTTTGCCTTGATGACGGCCACCTTGGGGCCGTACACCACCTGCACACCGTTGCCCTTGCAGATCACGCCGGAGGCACCGGAGGCCTTGAGCACATCCTGCCGGACCAGCGCCGCGTCCTTGACGGTGCAGCGCAGGCGGGTGGCACAGCAGTCCACGTCGGACAGATTAGCGGTGCCGCCCAGACCTTCTACGATCAGGGCGCTGACCGGGTCATCCCCTGCGGGGGCGGTGCTGCCAGAAGCGGCGCTGCGGGCGTTCACGTCCGCACGGGTGTACAGCTTGACTTCCTCGGCATCATCGCGACCCGGGGTCTTGTAGTCAAACTTGGAGATCATAAAGCGGAAAATGATGTAGTACAGCACAAAGTACACCGCACCGACCACGACCACCCACATCCAGTGGGTCTTGGCGTTGCCCTGCATCACACCGAACAGCACCAGGTCGATGAGACCGCCGGAGAAGGTCATGCCCACGCCCACATTCAGAATGTGCATCAGCATGAAGGACAGACCGGCCAGCACGCAGTGCACGGCGTACATGGGCAGTGCCACAAAGATAAAGGTAAATTCCAGCGGCTCGGTGATGCCGGTGAGGAAAGCCGTCAAGGCGGCAGACAACAGCAGGCCGCCTGCCGCCTTTTTCTTTTCCGGCTTGGCGCACTGGTACATCGCCAGCGCCGCGCCGGGCAGACCGAACATCATAAAGGGGAACTTACCGGCCATGAAACGGGTAGCGCTGACCGAGAACACCGTAGTGGACTTGGAGGCCAGCTCGGCAAAGAAGATGTTCTGTGCGCCGGTCACGGTGACGCCATCGATGATGGCGGTGCCGCCCACAGCGGTCTGCCAGAACGGCATATAGAACACATGATGCAGTGCACGCTCCAGCAGGCCGTAAATAAAGGTGCCTGCGTAGCCGGAAGCCAGCACCAGTGCACCCAGCGCGGCAATACCGCTCTGCACCACCGGCCAGATATAGAACATGGCAATGCCGACCACCAGATACACAATAGAACTGACGATGGGCACAAAGCGTGTACCGCCGAAGAAGGCCAGCACCTGCGGCAGCTCGATCTTATAGAACTTGTTGTGCAGCGCCGCCACGCCCAGACCGACCACGATGCCGCCGAACACACCCATTTGCAGGGTCGTGATGCCCAGCATGGTGGTGGTGGAGTTGGCAGGCATCGCTTCTACACCGCCTGCTGCATTGATCATTGCCTGAATGGCTGTATTCATAATGATATAGGCCACTGCACCGGACAGGGCGGCCACCTCTTTTTCCTTGCGGGCCATGCCGATGGCCACGCCCATGGCGAACAGCAGCGCCAGATTGTTGAACACAGCGCTGCCGGTCTGACTCATCACGTCCAGAATGGTGTAGATCAGGGTACCGGGGTGGATGACGCTGTTCAGGCCATAGGCCGCCAGCATGGTTTCGTTGGTGAACGAGCTGCCGATACCCAGCAGTAGGCCCGCTACAGGCAGCAGTGCAATGGGCAGCATAAAGCTGCGTCCAACGCGCTGCAGCACGCCAAAGATCTTGTCTTTCATCTTCAGTTCTCCTTTACTCAAGTTCGTATCCAGCATATATATCCACACAGGAAAGACCTGTGGAGGATCAAAGGTAAAGCAAAAGAGCCTATTTTCCTATCCGGATCCGTTTCAGATGGATCGTAAGGAATACCAGTTCCTCGTCCGAAAGCTCCTTGTACCAGGTGTTGCGCACATACTCCGCAATGCAGCAGGCGCATTTGTAGTGTTCGCTGCAATTACGGGCGATCAGGGCGCGGAACACTTCGTCGTGGGTATCGTTTTCCTGTTCCTGTTTTCCTTGAAATACGCGTTGCGCAAAAAAGCGCAAATGCACTGTAAAGCGGCTGAAATCCAGTGCATCCCGGTCAAAATGGCAGTTGTAAAAGTATTCCACCACCTGCACGCAGCCATCCACAAAGTGGGTGACATCGTTCACCACGCTCATGGTGGTGTTGAGCTCTGCGTTGACGATGTGCAGCGCAATGAAGCCGCCCTCGTCGTCCGAAAGGTCTGCATGGCAGCGCTGGCGGATGGTGGCAAGGCACTCCATACCAAGGCGATACTCTTCCGGGTAGAATTCCCGAATGGGAGCCATCAGCGGGTTGGAAAAGCGAATCCCCTGCTCGCTGCGCTGGATGGCAAAACTGATGTGGTCGGCCAGCGTGATGAGCAGGCTTTCGTTCAGCGGGTAGTTCACCCGGCTGCGGATCATTGCCACCAGCTCGTCGGTGAGCAGCAGATGCTCATACGGGATCTGTTCCAGAAGTTCCACCAACTTCTGCTGCACGGCAGGGCTGGTCATGCGGTAGCTGCGCTCCACGGTTTCAGCCTCGATTTTATAGCCCGGCTTAACGCCAAAGCCCAGACCGCGCCCGGTGACGATCAGCTCACAGCCCGTGGGGTCCACCACGCGCAGAATGTTGTTGTTGATCGGTTTTTTGACGGTATATTGCATTGTTTCTCCTCCTCAGGTTGAAAAAGGCAATAAAAAAAGACCACTCTTGACACAGCAAACATACCGAAGGCTGAAACACGCTTTCGGCTTGTGCTATGCAGAGTTGGTCTAGCCCGCCAAACGGTAACAATCCAACGACGCTGCTCACGTACAATTTTCTTTTTTGTAAGGCACGAACAAATTAAGCACTTGAATGGAAATTTATTCTATGCTTGATTACAATACCATATTCTTTGCGGAGTGTCAAGATGGGAACGGGTTTCTTTTTCACTTTATCAATTTTGCCCAAACTCAGGTGATTTTCTACAGCAAATTGACAAGTAAGAATATTCTTTTTTTTTTTTTGCTTTATATGTGCAGTTGTTTTCAATCGAGATCATTGCGGAGAAAGCTGTGCTCTATCTCGTAACTCATCACCTTCACAAAAAACGGTCAAGAATTGCTGCCCTATATACAAAAAAGCCGCCGAGGACACCTCCACAATGGGAAGAGTCCTCGGCGGTATTCGCTTATCGGGTATGCTGCGGTCGGAGATTGCTCTTGTCCTCCGCAAAGAACAACTCCACATTTTTCTGTGCTTTCATCAACTCCTGCATCTCGTCCCGTGCTTTGCGATAGTCTGGATAGGCTGCTTTCTTCTTGATCAGCAGTTCGGCGTATTCTGTATCCAACTCCTTGACCTTTGGCAGCTTTTTCATCCCGGCTTCGTCAAAGGCAGCTTTCGCTGCCTTGTGCAGGGTGATCTCCTCCCGGTGGGCTTCCAAAAACTTTTTACTGTACCCTGACTTGCGGTAGGCATCATAGGCTGGGCGGGTCTTGGCATAGTTGATGATGTGGGTTTTCAGGACAGCGATTTCGGCCAACCTCGTTTCCGCCGCCTTGATGGAATCGCCCAGTTCGTGATAGCAAGCAGTTGCGGCATCCACACGGTCCTGCATTTCCTCAATGCTTCCGATTTTGTTCTCCTGCAAGAAAATCAGCGTCTTGGACATTTCTTTCAAATTGTATTTTTTCGCCCATCGTGCATAGCCTTCGCTTTTTCCCTCGGCCAGCTTTGCCTGAATGTCAACCAGAAATTGGAACGGCGGCTCTTGGAGCGGCTGTATTTGACGTGGATGGTGTTCAGTTTTTCCCGCAATCACCGCTTGCAGTTCATCCTCGCTGTACCCAGCCCCCAGTGTTTTGAAGCGTATGAACCGTTTTTGCCGTGCGCCCTTGACGGAGGTGTATTTTCCACGCTTGACCTCATAACCTTGCTGTTCCAGTTTTTGCAGAAAATCTTCGTAATCCTTGGGCTTTTCTGCAATGATGCTGTCGATGATGCCACACAGCCTATCACGATTGCTTTCTTTGGGTGGATAGAGGGTACGTTTCTGCCGTTTTCGGTAGGGCTTTATTTCAATGACAGAGAGCTGATGCTCCAGACAGATCAAGTCGCTCAACCGCTGCACTGCCAACGCCGAAAAGAAAAAATCCCGGAATTTTCTGGTGCCATCCAATGCTGTGGAGTTGAAGATCACATGGTTGTGGATGTGCTGCTGGTCCGTGTGCGTTGCCACCACAAAGGCGTGTTTGCCCTTGGTAAAGCGCATTGCTAGTTCGTAGCCCACCTTATTGGCTTCCTCGGCGGTGATCTCACCGGGCTTGAAGGACTGTCGAATCTGATAAGCGATCACATCATTTTTTTGTCTGCGCCCAGTCATCAGTTCATACTGGCGTTTGGAGAGCATAAATTCTTCGTCTGCGGTCAAGGGGCTGCACTCATAGCTGCTGACCAACTCTCCCTTGTTCGTTTTGTCAGGATTCTGCGCATAGTCCGTGCGGCTTTTCAGGCAGGCCGCAACCGACTTGCCCTTGTTTTTGTGCAGCGCGATCAAACGTGTTGCAGCCAATTCTACCACCTCCCGGCAAAAAGAAAATGCCGCACAATGGCGGCATAAAAATTTTATAATTCTGCAATCCAGCCACTGAACCATTCCACGGCTTCCACAATGACCGTTCCGGCGGTGATGAGCAGGAAGCAGCCAAACTCTGCCACCAGCAAAATCAAAAACTGCATCCACTCCCGGCAGTACAGCGTATAAAGACCGCAGCCGAAAATATACAGCATGGGCAGCGCCAGCACAAACGCCGACAGGTTCAGCGTCCATTTCAGCATCAGCGCAAGGAAAGCCGTAAGCAGCCAAAACGGGAAAACGATCATCTTAAAAACGAACCTCATATCTAGCACCTGCCTTTCTTTCACCCCTATTATAAAGGTGGCAACCACCGCTTTGCAAGGATGTCAACCCTTATGTAGCCCCGCAGTCCTCCAACTGCGGGAAAAAATTTTAGAGTTCTGCCAGCCGGGAAAGAATCTGCCGACCAATGTCGATCAGCTCGTCCAGCCGCTGCCGCAGGTCCTCCATGTCGGTGGCGTAGATTTTGCCGCTCTCATTGGCACGTTTGGCGTACTGGTTCAGATTGTTGCTGCACATCTGCAAAAGATACGCCATGCGCCGCAGTTGCGGCAGGTCAAGGTTCAGGCAGTAGCCGTCCAGTGCCATCTTGCGGATATAGGCACTCAGGCTGCGGATGCCCATGCCCAGCATCTTTTCATAAATGCGGTTCTTCTCTGTTTTGGTCAGGCGCAGGATGATGATTTCATCCCGCTTCTCTTTCATCGTGCATCACCATCCTTGTCGTAATAACTGCGGAAGGGCTTCACCGGCTCCGGCTTGTCCGACTTTTCTTCCAGCGCTGCCAGCACCGAGGGGCGGCGAGGTGCATCCTCCTGTTCTTCCTCATCCTGTTCCGGCTCATGGCTCTTTTCGTCCACATCCAACTGGGCGTTCAGCTCTGCAAGGCGGGCTGACTTTTCAGCCAGTTCTTCTTCCTGCGGGAAGGGCTTTTCCACCTCAATCTGCGCCGCCGCCTGCTGCTGATGCAAGGTGGCTAGTTCATTCTCAGCAGAGTTAATGCGCTCCGGGAAGTTGTTCAGCGAATTATCCAGACGGATAATGTTGCCCAGCGGGTCGGTGCCCAGTGCTACCGGGTACCTCCGCTGACCCTTCAAAATAGCCTGATACTCGCTGCGGAAGGTATCAAACCGCAGGGACAGTTCAAAGCCCCGGTAACTGCCGATGACTTTTTCCTCGGCGTTGGGCAGTTCGGAACAAGCGAGGACCAGTCGCTCACCGGCGGTCTTTTTCTCGTCGTAGGTCACGCCCTTGATGACCATGCCGCAGAACTCTTCTTTGCCCTGCGGGTGGGTGGCGGCAAGCTGTGCATCCGCTTTCAGCCCGGCAATATAGGCGTTCGTTTCCTGAATGTCTGCCGGGAATTTAGTCAGCAGCTTGTCCTGCAAGCGGAATTTCTGGCTCTGGTGGTCGGCTTTCAGCACCTTCAGCTTTGCCACCTGCACGTCCAAATCCATTTTTTCTTTAATCAACGGATTTCCAGCACACAATGCTTTGATCTCCGCATAAGAAAGTGCCTGTTCGTCTACGTCCTCGCAGGAGCGCACTGGAGATTTGGAAGTCATAATTTGGCTGATAAATCGCTGTTTATTTTCAAGGGTCTGAAAGAGGTAGCTGTCAAATGTCCCTTCCGTGACGTAATTGAACACCTTGACTTCCTTATTCAAATTGCCCTGCCGGATGATGCGACCATTGCGTTGGGTCATGTCGCTGGGCTTCCAGCCAACATCCAGATGATGCACCGCCACAAGTCGGGACTGGACGTTGGTGCCCGCTCCCATTTTCGCCGTGCTTCCGAGCAAAACTCGCACATCGCCGGAGCGCACTTTGGAGAACAATGCCGCCTTTTTCGCTTCGGTGTCGGCGTTGTGGATAAACTCGATCTCATTCTCCGGCACACCGGCGGCAACCAACTTCTTGCAAATGTCATCGTAGACATTGAAGTTGCCGTCATTTTTCGGGGTGGAGAGGTCGCAGAACAAAAGTTGGGTCAACTTCTGTTCTTTACCCTCCTCCCAGATTTTCAACACATTTTGAACGCATACGTTCAATTTGCTGTTGGGGTCATCCGGCAGCATGGGGTTCATTAGGCGCACATCCAAGCCGATCTTTCTGCCGTCGTTGGTGACACAGAGCATATTGTCCACGGATGCATCCACGGTGCCGGAGTGGATTTCTGCCGCACGCTTGCTCAGTTCCTGCACCATTTCTTTTTGGATCTCCGAGGGTTTCGCCACCACGGTCTCAAACTTTGCTTCGGGCACCGGCAGATGAAGCTGGTCACTGGTTTTGATGTCGGCCACTTCTTTGAACATGGACATCAGCTCCGGGAGGTTGAAGAACTTGGCGAACCGGGTGCGGGCACGGTAGCCGGTACCCTCCGGGGCAAGCTCAATGGCCGTGGTCGTCTCACCAAAGGTGGATGCCCAGCAGTCGAAGTGGGTCAGCTTTTTCTGCTGTAAGGTGCTGTACTGCAAATACCGCATGACCGTGTACAGTTCGGTCATGGAGTTGCTCACGGGCGTGCCCGTGGCGAACACCACGCCGCGCCCGCCAGTCACTTCATCCAGATAACGACACTTGCCGAACATATCG
>ERZ772878.1274-NODE-1274-length-13375-cov-2.6961_pt1 | contig 13375 bp, 7 predicted proteins | sample MGYA00580578_ERZ772878 | MGnify/ENA primary metagenome ERZ772878 (study PRJEB29015, sample SAMEA2737686) | human gut metagenome | biome: human gut; feature: human-associated habitat; material: faeces | place: China | collected 2012 ...
GTAAAGAGGAAAGCTTCTTCATGCCACTGTCTTTTCTAAAGATGGGAAGGTCGCTTTCCGGGTTAGTCAGGAAACCTGCCAGATAAAAAAAGAAATAGATTCTCCCGGGATTTGGGGAACTAGTGGAACGATTACATTAGAGATGTAAACTGCGTAATTAATTTTTATACATTATGAGACACTTTTATTTGTTCCTGCTAATTGTTAGCGGGATTGTTTTGTGTGGCACCCGGACGGTCGCTCAAAGTAGGCCATCCGAGGGAAGTTCCAGAGTCATATCCGGTACGGTCGTAGATGAAGACAACAAGGCGATGGCAAACATTGTCATTTACATTAAGGGTACGGATATACGGGTTATTTCAGATACGGATGGGTATTTCTCCTTATCACTAAAGGACACGAAGGACCACGTACTAATCACCAACAGTTACAACACCGTCTCGGCGATCCGGGATATTCCCGCGGGAGAAGGAAATTACGAGATGGAGATTCAGTTATCTTACAAACTATTAGGATTACCCGAGGTAGATATCGTCGGGGCAAAACCACAGAGTTATAACTCCGACATCGCTAATTCGGCTACCCGTATGGATATCCCCGTGATGGAAATACCCGGAACCGTAGGCATAGCGACCCGGAAATTATTGGAAGACCAACAGGCTACCACCATGACCGAGGCCGTAAGGAACCTGGGCGGCGTGAAAGGCGGACCTTCCGGCGAGGCTTCCAACATCAACGAGGTCTTCTCTTCCCGTGGTTTCTCCATGACGAACTCCCGTAACTATTTCAGGAACGGGGTACGATACCTAAAGTTCTCGAACGACGCGCTATCCAGTATCGAGCGTATAGAGATCCTCAAAGGCCCGGCATCTGTCCTTTATGGAGCGGTAGAGCCCGGAGGTATCATCAACTTTATCACCAAGCCGACCTTATATACGCCCCGGTATGGCGCTACGATCAGATACGGCAGTTACGACTATAAGCAAGCCTCTATCGACATTTCCGGCCCGCTGAACACCAAAAAGACCATCCGTTACCGCTTGAACGGAATGTATGAAGATGCCGACAAATTCAGGAAACCGCAAAACAGCAAACGATACGACATCACCCCAGTCATCGACATTGACTTAGGACGCAAGACCACCCTTAATATCGATGCCGATATCTTCCGGGATAAAAGGACACAGGATCCGGGCGTTTTGCATATCAACAATGAGGTGATAGATAACGGATTCAAGACATTCCTTGGCGAACCGTGGGCCTATGGCAAGTTTACCAATAATAGCGTTGGTTTCCAGTTGACCCACCGTTTCAACCAGAACTGGTCATTCAGAAGTTCCGCCCGCCAATATTTCACGCATGAGGATCGTCTGTATTTCCAGATGAAAACCCCTCAGAAGGACAGCACGATTACCCGCCGTTTGGCACATTGGGACGCAAAAATCAATTATACCAATGTATTGGAGGAATTGAACGGCAGCTTCAAGACGGGCTTCATCCAGCATAAAGTAATAGCGGGCTTGGAATACGGATGGCTTACCAACCGAAGGAAAGTAAAAGGGAATATGTACACCCCGATTAGTTATGTTCATCCGGAATATTCCGAAGAACCAGTTGATTTCGAGATGGAACAGAGTACAGACTTACGTATCACCCAACGTACCTACGCAATCTATCTACAAGACCAAGTAAGCTTTTCCGATCAATGGAAGTTATTGCTTGGTGCCCGTGCGGACTGGGTGAACGATAAACAAGATAATTATATTAAGGATAAAAAAACGGATGAAAACAACTTTGCCATCTCGCCTCGTGTGGGTCTTGTTTATCTGCCCATGCCCGACTTGAGCCTATATGCTACCTACAGTCAGTCTTTTGTCCCTCAATCCGGGCAAACGAAGGATGGCGAGGCATTCGACCCGATTACCTCTAAACAATGGGAAGCGGGAGTCAAGAAATCATTCTTCAACGATCGCTTGAGCACCGGCCTAGCCTTCTATACCTTGTCGAAGACCAACTTGCCGACGATAGACCCAGAAGACGAGGAATATAAGATACTGATCGGCAAGCAGACCAGCAAAGGTATAGAGTTTTCGGTAAACGGAGAGATCACTCCCAGTTGGAGCGTAGCCTTCAATTACGCATATACGCATGCCGAGGTAACGAAAACGAACGACGAGACCTATCCCGTAGGTACGCAACTGGCCAATATCTCACCAAGCCAGTTCAACCTATGGACCTCCTACCTAATCCGTAAAGGCCCGGTTAAAGGCTTATCTTTCGGCGGTGGTTGGTACTTCCAAGGTAAATCCTACGGAAACATGGCACATACGATCGATCTGGACGCCTATCATCTGGTTGACTGTTTCGTGGCTTACAAGCGCAGTTTCTACAAGATCTCGGCGAACTTGAAAAACGTATTCAACCAAGAATATTATACCGGATCCCAAGGGAACTATCTTTTATTCCCCGGCTCGGCCAGGACGCTGATGGTTATGCTAGCGGTCAACTTCTAAAAAAGGCACAAGACATGTCGCATAATTCGATCATTAGAAAGATCATAGTAAAGTTACATTTATACACCGGACTCATATTAGGGCTAATAATAACCCTAATATGCCTCTCCGGCACAGCGATCGTGTACAAGCCGGAACTTGAAAAACTATCTGTCAAGGATATCGCTTTTGTCAAGCCAGCCTCCCGAACCGTGTCGCCGCAAACTTTGCTAGAGAACGTAAGGCACGAATATCCACAAGCTAAGATCAATAATATGGTCTTATACGGAGGCGAGGATTGCGCCTACAGTTTCCGTACTACATTCCCGGATGAGAAAGGCCGTATCCAGATCTATGTCAATCCCTATACAGGGGAAGTTACGGGAGTGGACAGATACCGGCATAAGGTTTTTCAATGGTTATACGACTTTCACGTGAACCTGCTATTGAAAAAGCAAGGAGCGACCATCGTCGCCTTATCGGGATTCCTGTTGATTTTCCTAACTCTCTCCGGCTTTCTATTATTACCCAAGCGTCGTATCTTCTCCGTGAACCGAAAGATGGGCTTGAGAGCCAAGCTTTTCAAGTCGCATTCCATCATAGGTATATGTACATCCCTCTTTTTGCTGGTCATCGCTTTTACCGGCTCTTATTTCGGGTTCAAGAAAGAATATCAATCTTTCTTTGAATCCATATCCGCAGGAAAAGCAGTCGCACCGGCACCAAAAACAGATAAATACACAGGTGATTGGGTATCATTGGATTCCGTTTTAGCGACCGCCCAAGAAGAGTTCAAAGAGGGAACCCCGACAATGATCTTCTTCCCGAAAGACAACACGTCTGTCTTCTCCGTACGGATGTATCAGGAAGGGGACTTCGAAAGAACGGGAAGCAACCATATCTACATCCATCCTATCACCGGAAAGGTCGTCGCCACAAACCTATGGAAAGACAAACCGGCCGCCGAGAAGCTTGTCCGCTCCATGTACTTTGTCCACTTCGGCACTTTCCTCGGGCACTTCTCCAGAATCCTATGGATCCTCATAAGCCTAGCCGTACCGTTTCTCTATTTCACTGGTTTTTACATTTGGGTTATTCGCCATCGGCAGAAACAATACCCTTTCCGGAAAACATAAGTCCAGGAAATCTCATCGCATAAGGAATTTTTATATATTTGTAGTATTGTGTAATATACGAAAAAAGAAATGTCATGGAACGAATAACGATTCCTTATGCGGTAGCGGATTTTATAGATTTACGGGAGCGTAAGTTCTATTATGTGGATAAAACGAGCTTTATCCCCGGATTGGAGAACTACAACGCCCCGGTCTTCCTGCGTCCCCGTCGTTTCGGGAAAAGCCTACTCGTATCCACTCTTGCCTGTTACTACGATCGCACCAAGGCCGATCGTTTCGAGGAATTGTTCGGCGGCACTTGGATCGGGGAACACCCGACGGAGGAACATAGCCGCTACATGATCGTACGCTATGATTTCTCCGCTATGGCCATGGCAGATGACATGGAGGGGTTGGAGCGGAATTTCAACCGCTTGAATTGCTCTCCCGTGGAGATCATGGTGACACACAACCGGGACTTATTCCAAGACTTCCAGTTTACCACCAAAGGCAATGCCTCCCAAATGCTGGAAGAGGCCTTGGGGTATGCCCGTGAGCATGACCTCCCGAAGGTTTACATATTGATAGACGAATATGATAATTTCACCAATCAATTATTAACCGCCTATAAGGATCCGCTCTATGAGCAAGTAACCACGAAGGACAGCTTCCTGCGTACCTTCTTCAAGGTAATAAAGAAAGGTATTGGCGAAGGCAGTATCCGAACTTGTTTCTGCACGGGTGTCCTTCCCGTAACGATGGACGACCTGACGAGCGGGTACAATATAGCGGAGATCCTCACCTTGCAGCCACGCTTCCTAAATATGCTGGGATTTACCTATGAGGAGGCCAACGCTTACCTAAGGTATGTCATCGACAAATATGGTATGGGGCAAGACTCCTTTGAGGAGCTTTGGCAACTCATCGTAAATAATTATGATGGTTATCGTTTCCGTCCGGGAGCCGAGCCTTTGTTCAACTCTACGATATTGACTTATTTCTTTAAGAACTTCGCGGCGCTGAATGGCTTTATCCCCTCTGAACTGGTCGATGAGAACCTGCGTACCGATATCAGCTGGATCCGTCGTCTGACCCTATCCATGGAAAACGCAAAAGAAATGCTTGATGCTTTGGTTATCAATGATGAGTTATCTTACAACATCGCCGACCTATCCAGTAAGTTCAACAAGAAGAAATTCTTCGATAAGAACTTCTATCCGGTCAGCCTCTTCTATCTGGGCATGACCACGCTGAGGAATAATTACCGTATGGTGTTACCCAACCTCACGATGCGCAGCATCTACATGGACTATTACAACGAGATGAACCATATAGAAGGTGGCGCTCCCCGTTATGTACCCACCTACGAACGCTTCACGGAAGACCGCCGTTTCGAACCGTTGGTACAAAACTACTTCGAGCAGTATCTCGGGCAGTTCCCGGCGCAGGTATTCGACAAGATCAACGAGAACTTCATCCGTTGCTCCTTCTTCGAGCTTTGCTCACGCTACTTGAGTAGTTACTATACGTTCGCCATCGAACAGAACAACTCGGCGGGCCGCTCCGATTTCGAGATGACCGGCATACCCGGCACGGATTATTACAAAGACGATCGCATCGTGGAATTCAAGTATTTCAAGGCGAAAGAGGCCGAACACATGCTGGCGCTAAACGATCCTCGCCCCGAGGACGTGGCGCAAGTACGTGCTTACGCCAAGGATACCAAACTGAAATTCCCTATATATAATGTACGCTCGTACATTGTATATATCTGCGCCAATAAAGGATGGAAATGCTGGGAGGTTACCGAATAAATAAAGCCTAGCCGTACCACTCCTCCATTTCACGGAGTTAACTTCATCGGTAAAGTAAGTTAACTCCATCGACGAAGTAAGTTAACTCCATCGACGAAGTAAGTTAACTTACCAAATCGGGGTTTCCCTATCAGATAAGAATCCACTAACCAGAAGTAAATATTCCGGCAAATTCCGATTCTCGGACCACTTCATCTCTATACCGAACAACTCCGAGGTAGTACGTCCCAGATCGAACCCACAGGCTTCAAGGGAACGACGAATCCGCGAGGGGTAGCGGCAAGCCTTACCAGATCTACGTGCACACTCTTCCCAAGGGCAAAGGATACAACTACCGGCATAAAACGCCCGTCCATTATATTCCTCCTCCAACGCAAGAAGACGTTTATCCAATCGGCTCCTTTCCCGGTGCATCAACTCTTGCCCCGCTTCCACCGCATCCGGTACATCCAATACGACAGGAGTAATCCGCGTACAAACAATCAATAGATTCCGAAACCCGGATAAATAGTCCTCCGAATCATTAAAAGGCGGACAACTCCAACTGTTTCCATACCTACGACACTCCCGGCAATAGGCCATGAAACGCCGCTCATCCCGATAACGTAAGATATAATCATCCACAGGGATGGTTCTTGTATAATCGTAGCTTTTATATTCGATCATATGAAAAGAAAATTTTCTTGTAAAGAAATAAAAAAATCAGCAACTACATACATTATAATACAGGGAACACAGTACAGCTACACGTGAAGCTTTCAATGAAAAAACAATGGCATGGTATTATGGTGATATACTCCGGGATCGTCGCAAGGAACGCAAATTAACCCAAAAGAAGCTAGCTTGTAGTCCGATAAAAAGATATATGATCTTACCATTATAAGATGTATGATCTTACCGTTGTAAGATGTATAATCTTATCGCCGTAAGATCATACATCTTTCACGGAATCTGTAACGCTAGAGTACTCTCATGAGTAAGAGAGAGCGCTCTAGCGAAATCAAGAGATGATTTACTTCACGACAAACTTAACAGAGACTTTCTCTGTACCTTTTACCGCTGTAAAGCCATAAACACCTTTATTCAAGTTTACTGTTTTCACGTCATCAGAAGAGGTGATCGCATAAGTAGATACTACAGAACCTGCGGTGTTCGTGATGTAACCGGTATAACCGGCTAGATCTTTTACATGCAAGGTATTGTCGGAATAAGAGATGTTTGCGGTTGCGGCCGCTGATTTCGTGGCTGTACCGGTTACGGTTACTTTACAGTACGTGTTATATTTACCATTAGCTGTAATTAATTTGATTTCAGTTGTACCCGGAGCTACAGCCGTAACTTTACCCGTTTGATCAACTGTCGCAACAGCAGTATTCTTAGAAGACCATACCGCACCCGTTAAAGAAGCATAAGCAGATTGTACAGACGCAACTAATTGATAGGTTCCACTTCCACTCAAAGAAATAGCTTTCTTATTAAGCCAAATGATAGGAGTTGCCGCTACTAAATTATCACCCGGTTCTGTTCCCGATGTCGTTCCCATAAAACTATTCCAGCTCCAAGCATCCCAAGTACCATTCTGGACTTTTCGGCTTGATGCCCCGTATCCGGAATAAGAGAAATCTTGAGTATAGGAATCACGAACGAAATAACTCCAATAACCGGAATACCAACCAGCGAACCAGTGGTTAGTTGCCGTAGCCGTAGCCACCCAATAGTCATAATCATAAGCAGGATAACTTGTTCCATTTGAACCAAATGGATGATAAATAACACCTGATGATTTTCCTTGGTTTATAGCAGTTCTTGCAAGTGTTGCCGCATTATCTGGATAAGTATAACTAACATGAGCTTTAGCGCTGTCTAACTGAAAAGATATTTGCATTGAAGTCGCTCTTGGTTCACAGTATCCAATGCCATTAATCGTATAACCCATTGAACCTGTATATTGAACCAATCCAACCAAACGGGGATCAGCTTTCATCACAGACTCAAATAGGCTCAATCCAGAAATGGTATCTACATCAGCAGACCATCGATATCCCCATACCATATTATCGGGTACGGTTTTATCAGTGTCATGCCAAGTCAAAACTATAGCCGCACGGTTTTCACCATCACCTACCCAGAAATCAATACTGTCAAAAGAAAAAGTACGGTTACTCCTTGCGGACATCAAAGCCGCTTTCTGTTTTTCCGCCGGTAAATCCGAACGTAACACACCTTGTACCATACGCTGTCCGCTGATACTTCCCGCCATTAAGATTAATGCGAGAAAAAGATAAAGCTTTTTCATGCTCATCAATGTTTAATTTGTTAATACATTATTTATTTAACAACGATCGTCTTGCTCATCCGATCATTATCTTTTACCACTACTATAATATAAGCACCTCTTGAATATTGGATTGGATGAGACTCGTTAATTCCCGATATCTTAAAAAGATCCAATATAGCGCCATTCATATTTACAATATAGCAAGAATAACCTTCCAGATTATTCAAATGCAATCGACCTTCATAGTAATAAATCATCGCTTCACCAACACCGATAGCCTCATTACCCACCGGACCGGATGTGGAGAATGGCTCACTATAGAATGTTCCTAATATCTCTTGCCTACCATCACCTTCCTTGATAGCTGTAACTTTTACGATATATTCTGAACTTCCATCTAATTCAGGAATAGAGACCTTGATCTTTTCTTGTTCCCCAGAACGAAGCTCACTCATCAAGCCAGTAAGGATATTACCCTCTGCATCAACCGTGTAAACACCAAATAATACAGGTATCCCATTTACGTACTTATAAATAAACACCTCGTAGAAAGTAGCCTCCGGAACTTTCGGAAATGTTAATATAGCCGTGGAATCTTTTACTTCAACCACGGGATTTTCCAAATTCGGATCTATTACCGTTACTTCACAAGTAGCGGTATAACCACCTTCATCTGTTGTCACCGTAATTGTAGCTACACCGGCGATACCGGCCTTAACCGTACCGTCGTTAGTTACTGTGGCTACCGTGGCATCCGAAGAACTCCAAGTTACTGATTTATTAATCGCATTGGATGGAGATACCACCGCTGCTAATACAGCCTCCTCACCTTTATTCAAAGACAAAGAAGACGCATTTAGGCTAACACCCGTAACATTTGCCCCCGGTTTTTCCAGTTCCGCAGAAACAATCACTTTACAAGTAGCTGTATAGCCTCCATCAAGGGTTGTTACCGTGATCGTAGCAGTTCCTTCCTCATATGCGGAAACATTGCCATCTTCATCGACTTCCGCAACCAATCGATTATCACTTGACCAGTTTACAGTTTTTGTTTTAGCATTTTCCGGAAGAACTGTCGCTATTAATTGAGCAGAACGCCCTATTAGCAACTCCAGCCGATCTTGATTAAAGAAACACCTGTCACTTTTATAATACCCTTTCCCACTGACAATGTGCACGTCGCAACAAACCCACCAGTATCAGTCTTCACTCGAATTGCCGTTTCACCGTCAGCTAATGCTTGGATCTCTCCTGTTTTAGAATTAACTGTCGCAACATTTTCATCACTGCTAGTCCATGTCACACTTTTTTCCACATCCGGCTTTGTTGGATAAAGTGAAATGCTCACCAATAGCCGCTACTCTTTGAGAAGACTCTAAAGTCACACCCCAAACCCCTAAGCTCTTATCAGTCACATGGATTTGAACAGAATCTTTAAAACCGCCATCTATCGCCTCAAACACAACTCCTGTTGTCCCAACCTTTGATGGTTTATAACCTCCGTTCAATCCTGAGGGATCCGGTTTTACATAAGTAATAATATCCTCATCTTCGATAACCACTTCAGGAAGCATTGTACTAGAAGCGCAAGACGAATTCATTGGATAATAATTAAATTTAAATTTAGAGCGCAAATCATAAACCTGTCCATCATTTATATCCCATAATATATCTTTAGGTTCTACACTAAAGGATTCTAGAGGTATTTCTCCTTGTACATAAACCATACACGTGTCAGACGCTTGACCATCTTCCGATGTTGCTATGATTGTATGCTTAGACATATTGCGACATTGAAATAAACCATTTTCATCAATATAAGTAGAACCACTCCATTTTACCGAAGAGAAACTAACATCATCAGGATAAACTTTTGCGGTGAACTGAAACCTTTCATTTTGTCCCACTTTCACAATTCTATCTGGTACAAGAATTGTTAATCTGGCAGCAGCAACTTTTGCAACAGTTATCTGACATTCTGTAGAAGCCAAACCATTTTCAAGATATACTTCAATATTTGCTTTCCCTTCTTTATGGGCCGTAACCAATCCTCCATCATCAACAGAAGCTATCGTTTCATCCGATGAAACATATAAGACTTTTACAGGTTCTACGTCTCCCCACTCTATTTGAGGTTTTAACTGAAAAGTTTCATCGGTTTTCATAAACAATGAACTTTTTTCCAATTCGAACTTAGTTAAATCATTTGCACTACACAGAAGACAAGAGATTTCACTCGTTTCCCCTGTCTGCGAGTCCTGGACTGTCGCTATAAGTGTTCCTGTCCCTTGAGTATCATCATAACAGTTCAAAACTAAATTCTCACCGTCAAAACTGTCAAATCCCCAACGATCCGCTAAATCTCCTTCAACTCTAGCATCTATAATATCAATATAATCAGGCTTAGCTGGTTTAAAAACAACAGGAATTTCCAAAAACCACTCTCCGGCACCATCATTATAATTATATTTTACAGTCTTATTTTTAAAGGCCGCACCTTCATACTCAAACGAACAAGAAAGTTGACACGAAGCTAAAGCATCACTACCCGCAGCTGAAACAGTAATAGTCACTTCACCACTACCCTTTGCTTGTATCACTCCTGCATTACTAACAGAAAAAACAGTTTCATCACTAGAAGACCATTTCAAATCCTTCGAACTGGCATTGTCCGGCCTAACAATAGCGGAAAGCTGTAGCTTGTCATTCAGGTTCATCGTTATGACATCTTCTGGCAGCAACTCTCCTGAAGATGCGAATCGCAATTCTATTTTTTCGACAGGTATAAATGTTTCTACCGTTACCTTACGTTTAGTTACAGACAAAGTTTCTCCGGTTATTTCCGATTTAATTGTCGCAATAATTTCAGCGACACCAGCAGAATGAGCAGTAACATTCGCATAATATGCCGTTCCTTCCACCGTTACGATATTTTCATCGGATGAAGTCCACTCTATCTTTTCTCCTAATTCTATTCTATTATCTACAGGAGTCAGCACTCTTTCTTTTGTTTCTCCAACATATAATTCTACAGAAGATTCCTTTAATGTCATTGCTGGACGCTTGACAGTAACAGAACATTTCGCAGAAAGTGTCGGGCGTATCTTACTCTTCGCTGTAATTATCGCAGTACCATAAGTGACACCAATGACAGTACCATCTTCCGAAACCCTCACAATTTCAGGATGAGAACTACTCCATTCTATTGTCTCTTCCGCTAATCCTGTAACAGCCAATGTTAAAGTTTTTTCTTTTCCTTCCAGTGTCACCTCTTTTTCATTAAACTCAAAAGGAGCTACTGTTGAAGTTGTCAACTTTACGACAACTTGTTTATTTACGATCTTACCATTTGAGTTAAACTCAAAATTAAGTTGAATTTCTTTCACTTCTTGGATACTCTCCACGATCGGAGCAATAGTCAACGTGTTATTTATCACCTCCGCACTAATTAGTTCCGGATTCGGATTCACAATCGTAGTAACAACCGCTGAAATCATATTATCACCATCTTCTATAATCTCATCCATTGATTTACTATACTTCGTATTTTCAGCGGAAAACGTAATTTCGCTAGGTAAACCGTCTGTGATTGTCGGAGCCATGTTATCCGGGAACACAGGCAAAGCAGGGAACCAATAATTCACTTTCTCATAAGGATAGCGACCTACCATTGTTCCGTTCGTATCCCCTCTTCCGTCTGTTTTAATTACCGCTAATTCATGTTCCGGGTTTAAGAATTCATGATAAAGGAAACAATACATATTATCATCCACCGGATCAATACGGAATCCCGTACCATAAAGACGCCAATCTCCTTTATCTAGCTTTGTAAAGTCGAATACTTGATAAAAAGAATCCTTATCTATGTCATAACAGAAAATCTTATATCCCGTGAACCAACTACCGGAGCCTTGTCCTTTCCAATAGATCTTATTCTCTTTCGTACTGGCACAGAAACCATCGGCGGTCCATGCATACCAAGAGTTGGGAATCTCCTCAATACCATCCGTTGTTGGTATATCTACCTTTTGCGTTGTTAACGTATATGGATTCACTTTCCACATATAAGGCATTGTCGCTCCGGTACCAGTTAACTCGAATGTCACGCTAGCCCATAAATTACCATCTTTAGAAAGCACGATAGAGCCCAAGCCATGATTACTATCCTCCTCGGGCTTCAATATCATATTGATAACTTTATCTTCTTTCGGATCGATCACCAACAATCCTTTCGTTTGATGTACCGCAAATACATATTTTCCAACACGGATCATGGTTCCAATCTGTGAATGATACAAATCGCTGGAAGAAATTCCCGTCGTTCCTCCGATTGCGCTGGCCTCGATAGACATCTGGTTTTCATCATATTTTCCGGTCTTTTCATCGTATCCTGTATGAAAAACATAAATACCATTACTCGTTCCGATATAACCTTTCGTCAGATCCACTCCTAAAAAAGAACGTCCATCAGCTCCTGCGCTGTTGATCGTCTGAAATTCCTTCTTCACTTGCATCGTTTTCGCGTCAATTACCGCTAAGCGACTTCCCTCTACAGATGCCGCACCATCTTTTGATTGCTTGGACACGATATACAACAAATCCCCATAAATCGTACCGAACTGGCTCGTACATCCCAATTCATGTCCCGGATTCTCTCTTTGGAACGCGTTATATGTCCAAGTCCCATCATCCGACAGGAAGTTCACCGAACTGTTTTGGTGCCCGTACCAATCTTCGTTTACGATAAAGGTACCTTTCGTGTAATCCACGCTTTCATTGGATCGAAGCATCGAGGCTCGTGCCTGCGAACCGGGTAATTCAGGTAATTGCAATTTCTGTTTCTCTATCGGATTCAGATCCCGCGAACCGGTTTGGCCTACTACCAACAGAGCCGATAGCAAACAGACCATACTTAAGTAAAGTGTTCGTCTCATGTTAATAAATTTAATTATTGAGTAATATGAATTTTAAATGTCTTTTTATCGCCATCCTTTTCGCCTATCAGTAGATAATTCCCGGATGGAAGAGATATTGGATGAAGTTCCTCCCGAACTTGAATCACAAAACGTTCCAACATTTTCCCGTTTATCTGCATTAAATAGATTTGATATCCGGCTAAATGCTCAAAGCGCAACGCTCCATTCTGATAGGAAACCTTTGGGATAACGGGAGCCATAGTCTCATTGCTCACCGGATCAGAAGATTTTTCTACCATATAGGTATCGATCACGTCCAAGCCATTCATGACTTGGATCTCTATCCGATAAGCGTCATCCCTCCCTAGGTTCTTCAGTGGGACGGATATAGTGCCGGAAGTAGCCCGTAAGCCTTTCGTCAGTAGTTCAGTAATGATATTGCCTTCCGCATCCGCTACGTAAGTGCCTATCTTTTTATAACTTCCATTCTCATATCTGTAGACACGAACCTCATAGGAGGTGGCTTCCTCCACTTTAGGGAATGAGATAACCGCCCCGGTCCCTTCAAAATCGATCTCAGGAGTAACCGTCTCCGTTACCGTCACCTCGCAAACAGCGGTATATCCGCCATCTACCGATCGGGCTGTTATTTTCACCACACCGGGCTTGGCACCTGTTACGACCCCATCTTCTACCGTTGCTATACCTGTATCGGAACTACTCCAAGTAACCTGCTTATTATCAGCGTTTACAGGAGAGA
>ERZ772878.1294-NODE-1294-length-13257-cov-16.7975_pt1 | contig 13257 bp, 9 predicted proteins | sample MGYA00580578_ERZ772878 | MGnify/ENA primary metagenome ERZ772878 (study PRJEB29015, sample SAMEA2737686) | human gut metagenome | biome: human gut; feature: human-associated habitat; material: faeces | place: China | collected 2012 ...
CTGCACGAGTGTTTCCACGTTCCTGTTACAAGTTGTCAACGGGCTGAGGTAAAGCGGGTCCTGCACTGCGATGCAACAACAAGGGCGGTTATGAACATTTTTTCATCAGATATTTTCTACTGCCGAGATATTTTCTCCCCAACAACTACAAATTTCACTCCATAAATTTCATCGGATCTACCGGCTCTCCATCTTTCATTACCTTAAAATAGAGATTCGGTCCTTCCACGCTATAGTATTTTGTAGGTTCATTCAACAGACCGATCGGCTCACCTGTTGCAACAGTATCTCCTTCTGATACGGACAGGTCTTTTAACTGGCCGTAAACAGCCGCATATCCATTTCCCATATCCAATGTAACGGTTGTTCCCGTCTGTGCTGTCTCTTCAATACTGCTCACTGTTCCTGTCGCTGATGCCTTGATGCTTTCCCCGACTTCACCACCGATGATCATTGCCGGATTGTACTTATACTCTTCTAAAGTAGGAAAATAAACGGTCTGATCCATACTGTACCCGATCAGCGTTGCCCCGCTTGCCGGCCACTCCAGTATGCTTGCTTCCGTAAACCATGCACCGGAACTTCCCTGTGCCGCAGTCTCATCCGTCTCCTGACCCTGCTGCTGTCCATTTTCTGCCTCTGTTCCGTCTGTGGAGGATGCTCCTTCTTGTTCCTGACGATCCGCATGATCTGTCTGTGACGGTGTTGCATCTTCCTCTCCCTCCATTGGAAGTACATCTTTTGAATTTGCCGCTGCATCATTTTCTTTTGTCAGTTTTTCTGTCTCCTGCTGAACCTTTGCAATCTGCTCATTCATATTCTTTTTGTAATTTCTGAATGTAACTGTCCCCACCATTGCAATGACTGCCACGAAGCAAAGTACGATTCCAACAGAAGCTCCTTTTCCCTTTAAAAAGGAAAACTTCTCTTTCTTATTCATTCATCATCACCTCTGACTATAGCATTGCCAGAATATGTGACTTCTATTCGGAAAGAATTCTATTTTAATTCCCTGTCGCTTCTTTTTCGTCAAATTCTTTATTTAATGTTGTTCCTTCAAAAAAGAACTGCAGGATTTCTTCATAATTTTTCTTTTCCTTTGCCATTTCATTTGCTGTCCACTGACTCATTCCCAGTCCATGTCCTTTTCCGATGGTCGTGATCTTCAAACCTTTTATACTCTCGTAAAATGAAAATGCACTGGAAGACAGGGACAATGCATCCCGAAACTGATCCCCGGTACAGACTGTATCTCCCATCCTCATCTGTCGCACATAACCGGAAGAATCCATTTCCAGTATTTCAAAGTCAGCAAAGTTATAGCCTTTTTCTGCACTCTCCGAATTTTCTTCTGCCACCAGAAAATCTCTGCATAACTGTTGTATTTCCTGATAGTCAAAAACTGTTACCTGAATTTCATCCTCAGCCGCTTTGTCCAACGGGCATTCTCTCTTACAGATATAAGGATAATCTTCTGTTCCAAGAACTTCTGATGCGTTCCGTGTCTCACCGTTACTGGATTGATGATATGGTGTCCATGCACAAGCCTCATTATACCAGACCACTGTTCCTTCTGTATCTTCCACTGCTTTGGTATATTTTTTCAAATATGTATCAAAATTGGCCGCTCCCCATTTCCGTTTCATTTCTGCATGAGTCAGATATTTCTCTGTTGCCGTCTTCTCCTCGTTTTCTGCCAGTTCTCTGCACAGGCTTGTACGCAGCACCACGGCCTGTGCTTTCAACGCTTCCAATTCGTAAGACTCCGGCATTTCATATGCAAGAACCCCGATCAGATACTCTTCCCAGTCCAGATCAAGATCCAGTTCCGTTCCATCTGGGTCTGTTCTTGCAACTTTTATTGTAAAATGACCGCTCCCATTTTGTAGATTCACATCTTTTCCATTTACAAAAATAGAGACAACATATGGAAGAAATATGAGGATGATCAGAAATGCAGCTATATTTTTTATTTTCTTTTTTGCTGAATAAAAGCTCATAAAGACAGCCCTCCATACTTTATTATATGAAGGGCTGTCTTATTTTAGAACCTGTATTAAATTTTACCTTTACGCTTTATTTTTCTGCACTATTTTCTGTCGGTTCTGCTTCTGTACTCTGTGCATCTTTTGCCAGGTTTTCTGTTCCCTGAACCTGCATCGGATTCACATACGGATTCTGTGCCGATGACTCTGTCGGAGTTCCCTGAACCTGCTGTACCGGTGCTTCTGCCGGCATCGGAGATACAGATTCTGCCGAAGTTTCTGATGCTGCCGGTGATACAGATTCTGCCGGAGTTTCTGATGCTGCCGGTGATACAGGCATCGTCGGAGGAATCGGATTACCACCGAAATTTGGTGCCTGCGGTGGAAGATTTGGCTCCATTCCCGGGTTATACGGCTTCTTGCTCATAATAAATAAGCAGATTGCTTCGTACATTGGAATAAATATACCAAGAACACTATGGATAATCGCCATATTATGGGATGTCAGTCTATGGTAAATATGAAAGTTCACCAGTACATCCAGCACCGCTTCAATCGCCTGAAGTGCTACTGCTGCAAGAATCAGCAGGAAAACTATCACCCAGATCAGTGTCAGACTTCCTGCACCCATTCCGGTGGAATAGCTCAATGCAGTTCCAATTCCTGCCACAACAATGAAAAGGAAATAAAGTCCTGCGATTACAGCCGTTCCGATCAACGGAATAAGGACTTTCCAGAGTCCCGGACTCTGAAGTCTTCTTTTCTTTAAAGGCATACTGCCTGCAAGATCTCCCTGAAGATAAGATCTCGCAAACGGTACCCATGCCATCCACGGATTTGCATTTCCTGTTCTCTGTGCCAGACGGTAAAGTGCAATGGATTTAAATACATATTTCACAATACCAATCATCACGGCTGCCACGATCACCAACAGATAAACGGTCATGATCACTGAAAATATATCTGATCCACTGCTGCTCATTGTCGGACCATCCGGAACTCCGTATGAAAAATCAAAATCATTTCCATATTCCATCTGTCATTCCTCCTGTCTTAATCAAAAAGATCCTGTCCTGAAGGTACTTCTACTTTTTCAAGATGCCAAATATCCCGTACATACTCTTCAATCGTTCTGTCTGATGTAAATTTACCACTGCATGCAGTGTTGAGCATTGCCATCTTCGACCATTTCTGCTGATCTCTGTAAGCTTCCTCAACTCTCTTCTGTGCATCTGCATAAGAACGGAAATCTTTCAGAATGAAGTAAGTGTCTGCTCTGTCTGTACACTGTGTATTTAACAGTGAGCTGTACAGATTGATATACATATTGTGGTCACCATTGGAGTAAGTTCCATCCATAAGCTGGTCTACTACACGCTTGATCTCCCAGTCATTAAAGTAAATGTCAACCGGATTGTATCCACCATTGTTCTCATAGTTGATAACTTCCTGTGAGCTTAATCCGAAGATAAATGCATTCTCCTCGCCAACTTCCTGAACGATCTCTACATTCGCTCCATCCATTGTTCCAAGTGTCGGTGCACCATTAAGCATAAATTTCATATTACCTGTTCCTGAAGCTTCTTTAGAAGCTGTAGAAATCTGCTCGCTGACATCTGCTGCCGCAAAAAGAATTTCTGCATTAGATACTCTGTAATCTTCAATAAATACCACTTTCAGCTTACCATTGATACTTCTGTCGTTATTTACAACATCTGCTACGGAGTTAATCAATTTGATCGTCTCTTTTGCACGAAGATAACCTGCTGCTGCCTTAGCTCCGAAAATAAATGTTCTCGGATAGAAGGACATCTCAGGATGCTCTTTGATCTGATTATACAGATACATGATGTGCAGTATATTCAGAAGCTGACGCTTGTACTCATGCAGACGTTTTACCTGAATATCAAAGATAGAACGCGGATCTACATCAATTCCATTATGCTCCTTGATATACTTTGCAAGGCGAACTTTATTTTGGTATTTGATCTCCATGAACTCACGTCTTGCCTCTTCATCCTCAACCAGTGGTTTCAGCTTGGAGATCTGAGAGAGATCTGTAATCCAGCCATCACCGATCTTACTGGTGATCCAGTCTGCAAGCAGCGGATTTCCATGAGCCAGGAAACGTCTCTGCGTGATACCATTCGTCTTATTGTTGAACTTCTCCGGCATCATCTGATAGAAATCTTTCAGTTCCTGCTTCTCAAGGATCTCCGTATGAAGCTTTGCAACACCATTAACAGAGAAGCCTGCTATGATCGCCATATTTGCCATACGAACCTGTCCATCCATAAGGATTGCCATTTTCCGTACTTTCTCTTCATTTCCCGGATACGTCTCACGAACCTGGATCACGAAGCGGCGGTCAATCTCCTGTACGATCTGATAAATACGCGGAAGCAGTTTTGAAAACAGGTCGATCGGCCATTTTTCAAGTGCTTCTGCCATAATTGTATGGTTTGTATAAGCACAGGTCTTGCTTGTTACTTCCCATGCCTCATCCCAGCTAAGTCCCTCTACATCAATCAGAAGACGCATCAGCTCCGGTACAGCAACCGTCGGGTGCGTATCGTTCATCTGAATGACAACTTTTTCATACAGCTTTCTGATGTCTCCATGCTTCTTTTTATATTTTGCGATCAGTGCCTGAAGACTTGCAGAAATGAAGAAGTACTGCTGCTTCAGACGAAGCTCTTTTCCTGAATAATGATTATCATTCGGGTAAAGAACATCTACGATCAGTTTTGCAAGGTTCTCCTGCTCTACTGCCTTATGATAATTTCCTCTGTCGAACTCATCCAGTTTGAAATCCGTGATCGGCTTTGCATCCCATACACGCAGTGTATTTACTACGTGGTTGCCATATCCAACAACCGGCATATCATACGGAACTGCCATAACAGACTCATAATTTTCCTGAATAAATTTATCTTTTCCTGTAACAGGATCTTTCTCGAAACGGATATTTCCTCCGAAACGTACTTCCTTTGCATACTCTTCACGACGGATCTCGAACGGATTTCCTTCTTTCAGCCAGTTATCCGGTACTTCTACCTGATATCCATTTTCAATTTTCTGCTTGAACATACCGTAACGGTAACGGATTCCACAGCCGTATGCCGGATAATTCAATGTCGCAAGAGAATCCAGGAAACATGCTGCAAGACGACCGAGTCCTCCATTTCCGAGAGCCGCATCCGGCTCTTCATCTTCGATCACGTTGAGGTCAATATTCATCTCTTCCAACGCTTCTTTTACATCTTTATATGCTGTCATATTGATGAGGTTGTTACCTAATGCACGTCCCATCAGGAACTCCATGGACATATAGTAAACAGTCTTTGCATCTGTCTCATCGTAACGCTTCTGCGTCTCGATCCAGTCATCAATAATAACATCCTTAACTGCATAAGAAACCGCCTGAAATAACTGCTGAGGTGTAGCCTCATCAATCGTCTTTCTGTAAAGCGTCTTTACATTTTCTTTCACTGCTGTCTTAAATGCAGCCTTCTCAAATCTTTTACTGAACATCCTTTTATTCTCCTTTTTTCTCGACACCCATCGTAACTGCTTCACCGTTGATCTTCCACTCTTTTACATGGCCTGCAGGCTCTGCCTTTACAACTTCTGTGGCAAGTACTTCTCCACCGATCAGGGTGCTGTTCTTTTCAAAAACAGCTTCTGCTTTTTCACTGCCTTCGTACGTAACACGGATCTTGTCCATCACCTCGAAATCAGCTTCTTTTCTCATCGTCTGGATCTTGCTGATGATCTCTCTTACAAATCCTTCTTCCAGAAGTTCCGGTGTAAGATTCGTATCCAGTACAACTGTGATTCCATTATCATTGACAGATTCATATCCTTCAATCTGAGCTGTATCAATCAGAAGGTCTTCTTTGAAAAGTTCGATCTCCTGACCATTTACATCCAGTTTGAGTACGCCAGTAGTATTCAGCTCATCCATTGCTGCATTTCCATCGATGTCATTGAGTGCTGCTTTGATACCACCTAACATTTTACCATACTTTGGTCCAACTGTCTTCAACTGTGGTTTAAAACTATAAGAAGTAAAGTCTCTTACATCATCTGTAAATTTAATATTCTTAACATTCAGCTCGTCTGCTACGATTTCCTGATAAAATTCAGAAAGCTCAAAGTCTGCTTTTACAAACATCTGACCGATCGGCTGACGGTTCTTGATATTGGATGCGTTACGGCATGCACGTCCCATTACTACAAGGTCAAGTACGTGTTCCATATTATTCTCAAGCTCTTTGTCAATCTGCTCTTCATGAACTTCCGGAAAACTACACAGGTGGATACTCTCCGGAGCATCCTTGTCAATGCTGCGAACCAGGTTCTGATAGATCTGCTCTGTCATGAACGGAATCATCGGAGCTGCTGCCTTTGATACCGTAACAAGGGCTGTATACAGAGTCATGTAAGCATTGATCTTATCCTGCTCCATTCCCTTTGCCCAGAAACGCTCGCGGCTTCTTCTTACATACCAGTTACTTAAATCATCTACGAAATCCTGAAGCACACGTGCTGCCTCCGGGATTCTGTAATTACCAAGGTTGTTGTCCACATCTTTTACCATGGTATTCATCTTGGAAAGAATCCATTTATCCATAACCGGAAGTTTATCATATTCCAGTGTATACTTTGTAGCATCAAAATTGTCGATATTTGCATACAGTACAAAGAATGCATAAGTATTCCACAGAGTTCCCATGAACTTACGCTGTCCTTCCTGTACTGCTTTTCCGTGGAAACGGTTCGGCAGCCACGGTGCACTGTTGATGTAGAAGTACCAGCGGATCGCATCTGCTCCGTATTTCTCCAGTGCATCAAACGGATCAACCGCATTTCCTTTGGACTTACTCATCTTCTGTCCATTCTCATCCTGTACGTGTCCAAGCACGATAACGTTCTTATACGGTGCTTTATTGAACAGCAGCGTTGAGATGGCAAGCAGGGAGTAGAACCATCCTCTTGTCTGGTCAACAGCCTCGGAAATAAAGTCTGCCGGGAACTGCTTCTCGAACAGCTCCTGATTTTCAAACGGATAATGGTGCTGTGCAAACGGCATAGATCCACTGTCAAACCAGCAGTCGATAACTTCCGGCACTCTGTGCATTTCTTTACCACAATCCGGGCAGTTGATTGTTACTGCGTCAATGTATGGGCGGTGCAGCTCAATATCATCCGGGCAGTTATCGGACATAGATTTCAGTTCTTCAATACTTCCGACAGAATGCATACATCCACACTCACACTGCCAGATATTCAGCGGAGTTCCCCAGTAACGGTTACGACTGATTCCCCAGTCCTGAACGTTCTCAATCCAGTCACCGAAACGTCCCTTACCGATACTCTCCGGAATCCAGTTAATTGTATTATTATTTGCAATCAGGTCATCACGAACTGCTGTCATCTTGATGAACCAGGACTCACGTGCATAATAAATCAGCGGAGTATCACATCTCCAGCAGTGAGGATAGCTATGCTCAAACTTCGGTGCATCGTAGAGAAGTCCCCTTGCATCCAGATCTTTTAATACTTCCGGGTCTGCTTTCTTTACGAACAGTCCTGCAAACGGTGTAGACTCTGCCATGTTACCCTTTTCATCTACAAGCTGTACAAATGGAAGATCATACTTTCTTCCTACGTTGGCATCGTCTTCACCAAATGCCGGTGCGATATGAACAACTCCGGTACCATCTGTCAGAGTTACATACTCATCACATACAACGTAAAATGCTTTCTTACGCTGCTTTGCAGCCTCATCTGCCGCACACTGGTACAGTGGCTCGTATTCTTTGCCCTCCAGTTCTGTTCCCTTATACGTTGCAAGTACTTCGTAAGCGTCTTTTCCTTCTTCTGCAAGTCTTCCAAGAACGGTATCAAGCAATGCACATGCCATATAATAAACTCTTCCGTCTGCTGCCTTTACCTTTGCATAATCCTCTTTTGGATTTACGCAGAGTGCAAGGTTGGATGGAAGTGTCCATGGTGTTGTTGTCCATGCAAGAATATACGCATCCTCATCTTTGACTTTAAAGCGGACGATTGCAGAACGCTCCTTGACATCCTTATATCCCTGTGCAACTTCCTGTGCAGAAAGAGGTGTTCCACAACGAGGGCAGTAAGGAACAATCTTGAATCCTTTGTAAAGGAGTCCTTTATCCCAAATTTTCTTCAAAGCCCACCACTCAGACTCGATGAAATTGTTGTCATACGTTACATATGGATGCTCCATATCAGCCCAGAATCCAACTGTGCCGGAGAAGTCTTCCCACATTCCTTTGTATTTCCATACACTTTCTTTACATTTCTTGATGAATGGTTCAAGACCGTATTTCTCGATCTGATCCTTTCCGTCCAGTCCGAGCATCTTCTCAACTTCCAGCTCTACCGGAAGACCATGCGTATCCCATCCTGCCTTTCTCGGAACCATATAACCTTTCATTGTGCGGTATCTCGGAATCATATCCTTGATAACACGGGTCAGAACGTGTCCGATATGCGGCTTGCCATTGGCTGTCGGAGGTCCGTCATAGAAAATATAATCCGGGCATCCTTCTTTTTCATCCATACTCTTCTGGAAGATATTTTCGTCATCCCAGAATTTTTCAACTTCTTTTTCACGCTCAACAAAATTCATGTCTGTTGAAACTTTCTTATACATAGCTTTGATCCTTTCTTAAAATATATTTTGGAAAAGGAATCTTCTAAAATAAAGAAAGACCTCCGTCCGTAATAGGACGAAGGTCTGAAATTCCTTTCGTTGTACCACCTGTTACAGCATACTTGGATCTTCCCGATCCGCATATGGTATTCTTTAACGCAGAACTCACGTCAACCCTTACTCCTCGAAATCTGTCTCACCGGAATCACCGGTATGCCTGTTAAATGCTTCCGTTTCAGGGGTTGCTGCTCTGGAGTGATCTTCAGAAATCTCTTACTGATACCGGGCTTACACCTTCCCCGGCTCGCTGGGATGTTCAGATAAATCCTACTCTCTCCGTCATCGCTTTAACCTGTAGTCTTCCATACAGAATTATTATAAAGAGATTCTGCCTGCTAGTCAAGGTTTTTTCTTTTTCTGCGATGTCTTTCTGCGATGTCTTTTCCGCCTGTGCCGTCTGCTTTTGCCTGCTTATATTTTATCCATGCAACCGCTCCCGTCACAAGTACCAAAACCACTGCGACCACAGCGATAAGCACCACCGGCCTGCTCTCTTTCTCCTTCCTGTCTGTCGTTGTGCCAGTCTTTTCTGTTCCTTTTGTTATTGTCGGTTTCTCTACCGACTTTTTATTATCCAGCGTTACATCTGCCTTCCCTACGATCTGTCCTTCATAGGTATATGTAACGGTTCCCTCATTGACGGAACCATCCTTTGCTTTAACTTCCGCTTTCAGATCTGAAAACTTCACGTTGGGGGGCAGTACTACATAAGCATTTTCCTCATCTTTATATGACCGTACTCCGTCTGCTTTTTCCAGATCTTTCAGCATCACTTTCGAGAAATTATTAAATCCATAATCAAAGATGGCTCTGGTATCCGTATACGCATCTGACCCGAAATCATATAGCACCACTGCAACCAACTGCAGCTCTCCGTTATCTGCCATCGTCACCAGGGTCGTTCTTGCCTGATCTGTATAACCGGTCTTTCCACCTTTGCAATACTCATAATAATTTGCATTCTGTGGCCAGAGCATCTTATGCTTCTGATTGACCGTTCTCACCTCATTTACCAGATTGGTCGGTGGAATCTGATGTGTCAGTGACTGTGCGATCGTCCGAAATGCTTCTTTCTGATATACTGCTGCCCCAATCAGAGCCATATCATGAGCTGTCGTATAATGTTGCTCATCATGAAGTCCATTTGCATTCGTCCAGTGTGAGCCGGTACATCCCAGTGCATCTGACTCTTCATTCATCGCCTCTATAAAGGTATTGTAGTCTCCGCCCATCTGCTTTCCAACGCTCTCTGCAACTGCATACGACACTTCATTGGCAGATGCAAGCAACACGGCATATAAAGAATCTTCCAGCGTCAATTCCTCTCCTGCACGCATCCCAATATGAGCATCTCCGTACTGCAGGAAAGAAATACTGTCCTGTGAAAATTCTACTTTATCTGTCAGTTTCGCATGATCCAGTGCAACAAGTGTAGTCAGAAGCTTTGTAATACTTGCCGGATAATGCTGCTTATCGATCTGCTTTCCATATAGGATCGCTCCACTGTTCATATCCATCACAATCGCTGAATCAGCATAAACTGCCGGTCCCTGCGGCCAGTTCGTCAGTCCATTTGAATCCGTCGGCTCTGCATAGCAAGTCTGCCGCTGGGTTTCACGATCCGCCGCTGTATCCCCCTCCTCAGCAAATATCTTTACTGCCGGGGTCAGAACAAACGCTGCTGCCAGTATTGCGGACAGACAGAGCGTGCCATATCTTTTTATATTTATCATAAAAGAGTTCCTCCGATAATCTTCTTTATTATAAATCTCGGCTCTTACTTTTTCAACTCTTTCTGACTACGATGTTTTTTATCTACGATGTTTTTTATCATTCAGAGAATTTCTGACACCTGAATCCGTGCCACTAAAATAATTCACTTTATGCAAAAAGGTGACGGAAATCTCCGCTGATCTCCGCCACCTTTTTATTTTCATATTTTCTATTTTTTACTGACTGTTTTTTCAGATTCTCATTCATATTTCCATGTGATCTGATATTCTGTTCCCGTCGTTTCTCCAAGCTGCATGATATAATTCTCAATCATCTTTTTTGCCCGCTCCTGTGCATTTACAAGAAGTGCTGTATTCTCTTCTGCTGTTTTTATCATTTCATTTCTTGCATTTTCTACCGCACCGGTTGCATCTTCCGCAGTAATTTCATTTTTATTAATCCCGTCTTCACTGAAAATATAGGAGTCAGAATTATACGAATCATCATCTACATTTACCTGTTGTACTTCAGCTTCAGGAATTGTGACCGTTACATCGGTTCCATTTACTTTCATCTGCACTTTCGACATATCAATGCCAAGTTTCACCGTTCCGGTATATTCAATCCAGAATTGCCGGTCCTTTTCCCCAAAATGCCAGATTCCCGTACCTGCCGGCTTTTCGGATTTTGCCACATTATGATAATAACATTCTACTGTTGCAAGTTTACAGATGGAACGGACCTGCATAATATCCGGCTCTGTACTTTTTGCTGCCTCTTTGTCTTCTGATTTTCCGCATCCACTTAACAGACTGATCAGCAGGATTCCGATCAGGGAAAGGGTTATGATCTTCTTTTTCATTTGTATCCACCTCACTTAATTATAACTGTATATTCATCATCCACCTGATCAACCCATGGTTCAATCAGACCGGAAATTGCAGAAATCGCATTTTCTTTTGCAAGCTCCGTAATCCGGGTTTCTTCATTTGCTTTCTTTTTCAGATCTTCTTTGCTGACTTTGTACGCATCAGCAGAAATTGTTGCAGTATTATATTCATCTTTCTCGAAAATATATTTCAATGACCCTTCATTGACACTACAGTCCAGAATTTTTGCCTCTGGAACAGTAATCCTTATTTCCTTTTTATCCGGATTCACTTTCACTTTCAGTTTATCAAAATCAATTCCCGCACTCACAGTTCCCTCATATGCCACATGATAAAGAAGCGTCTTTCCGTCTTCATCATAACCGGCTGCTACCGCATTATACGTATACTCAAGTGTAGACAGTTCACTGATATCTAAAATTTTTTCAATCGATGACTGACTGATCGTTGTTACCTCTCCTTCTTTTGAATCAAAAAATCCTTTTTTTATAACAAATACGATCAGAACGATCACTATAATTCCTATAACTCCTTTTATCAATCCTGGAATGGAAGTGAGTACTTTCAAAGGATTGATCTTGGGAACAGCACCTTTCTTTTTTCTACTTTTGTTCTTCATTCTTTTTTCTCCTCATAAGTTCTTTTTCAGATTTTCTTTTTGAATACTTACATTTTTCATGTTTCTTGCTGTTTCGGATTTATTCAAGTATAATAAATATTAAATTATAAATACACTTCTGGAAAGCAGAATTATTTCAATGTATTTCTCATATTTTGTGACATAAAAGGGTGAATTTATCATCTGAAAGCACATGAAAATGTGCATGAAAATGCTATCGTAAAATGCTATGAATTTTGCTATTGAGAATCGCTTGATTTTATGATAGAATAAAAGTTGTTTCCGAGGTACTTTGAGACGAAAATACAGTATGTTCCTTTAGTTAAACGGATATAACGGATCCCTCCTAAGGGAAAGCCGAGGCATTCCCCAAATTAGGGAACGTTCTAATGTTACCAAATCGAAAAAATCTGTAGATTGACAACTCGAAAATGAGTTGATAATCTTATATATGGCCGAAGGGAAAAATCCCAGAAACCCAGTAAAATCAAGGGTTTGCGGCATGTGTCGTCATAGCTCAGCTGGATAGAGCACTCGCCTCCTAAGCGAGGGGTCGGAGGTTCAAATCCTCTTGGCGACGGGCTTCAAAGCGTTCGAAAATGTTAGCTGGATTAGCTGACAACGAACGCTTTTGTTATTTTCTAATCACGTTCGTGACACAAAATTCCATTCAAAATGATCAATTTCCAGCTAACATTTGGGTTCCGCTCTGTTGTCACCCCTTATTTGGGGATGTAAATCAGAGAAAAGGCGGGAAAAGAAAAAATCTCTCCCAAACCTGCAAACATAAATTAGCTGAAACAGTATTCAATTCTATCAGCTACAGTGAAAAAGCTTTTGCTTACAAACTGAAGAATGATGTATTGAAAAGAAAAAGTGAAGGATCTGATCAAAGACGTACATGAAAATGGCGTGAAATCAGATTATAAAGAGCCAAAACTGTATGATGTTGTTCCAAAAGAAGAAATCGCTGAATTTGAAGAGGTCATGCGTGAAATCATAGCTGACATTGTATCAGAAGCCAGTGACGTTGCTTGCTGGGTATATGTGCAGAAATATGTGAAGCATAAGCCCTTGGATGATATGCTACAAGAATGGTCGGAAGCAAGCCAGTTCATCCTTGCTATGGATACCTGGTTTGAAAGACTGATGGCGGATTAATAGAAGCTGTGATAGAATGAAGAAAACGATTTGTTGTGCAAATCGCAATTTATATATAAAGGAGAATATTGATGAAACTGTTTTTATGTTCGCACTTTTCAAGTGTAGGAAGTCTGATAAAGGAAGAAATTGAAA
>ERZ772878.1300-NODE-1300-length-13210-cov-5.3027_pt1 | contig 13210 bp, 10 predicted proteins | sample MGYA00580578_ERZ772878 | MGnify/ENA primary metagenome ERZ772878 (study PRJEB29015, sample SAMEA2737686) | human gut metagenome | biome: human gut; feature: human-associated habitat; material: faeces | place: China | collected 2012 ...
AACGTACAACAAAGGCTCCATATGCCCTAAGGGGCACACGAAGCCCTATTTCGTTCCTTTTAAAGGAACAAGGTCGTTTTTTCTTTATTCATTCAATAAATAAATCCGGATTGTCTATCTGTAAAAATAAACAAAATTCCAAAGCGGTATTACTGTACGTTCATTACAATCGTTTTCAACTTATTTCTATCAGAAGTTCCTCCATACAGTAATTCATAAGTACCTTCCAACGGACGCATCGTATTCGACTCTACATCAAACCATTCAAAGTTCTCACCGGTAAGAGGAATAGCTACTGATTCAGTTTTCCCTGCCGGAATATGAACGCGTTTGAAAGCACGCAAGGTATAACGGGGACCTTCCTTATCACCCGGACGTCTCAAATAAACCTGAACCACCTCTTCTCCATCACGTTGTCCGACATTGCTTACCGGAATAGTCAATACTACATTTTCACCTTTGGCGATTGTATTCTTGCTCAATTTAGCTTCTCCATAAGTAAACGTAGTATAACTCAACCCATGACCGAATGGGAAAAGTGGTTGCTGTTGCATATATCGATAGGTACGCCCCTTCATGGAATAGTCTTCAAAGTCCGGCAATTGATTCACATCCTTATAGAAAGTGACCGGCAGGCGTCCACCGGGATTATACTCTCCCCAAAGAGCATCAACGATAGCTGTACCACCCGCCTGTCCCGGATACCATGCCTGCAGAATCGCTTCACAAGTAGTCGTTTCGGGCACTAGTCCGATAGCTGAACCGGAATAATTGATAAAGACAACCTTTTTACCAGCCTTCTTCAAAGCTTTCAACAAATCACGTTGAACGTCCGGAAGTTCAATATCCGTACGGTCACCACCCTTAAATCCGGGAACCTCTACCGGCATTTCCTCACCTTCCAGACTTGGAGAAATTCCACCAGCAAAAAGAATCACATCAGCATCCATTACTCTCTTCACTGCGAGGTTCAAGTCGATCCCGACCTCTTTGCCCAAATCAAAATCAAGTGTAGCCCTTTCATTCCGTTGTTTGAATAAAATCTCGATATGATACTCTTTTCCAGCTTTCGCCTGTAACGTATAGAGGTTCGTCGGATTCTTAACATATATTTTCCGAGCCACTTGCTCACCATTTATAATAAGAGTCACTTCACCATCCAATTGAAAACGGAAAGCAACATCACCGGACTGCGAAGGACGAAAGACAGATTCATAACGAGCCGAGAAATTAGTAATTTCCACACCGGGCGCAAACGTAGTAGCCCCTGTTGTTGCAAAATGGAACGGAGTGGAAATCTGGTCAGTAGTGACCACTTCCCCTTCACGATCACGATTATTCCAATATTCTGCCAAGAAACCGGGTTTACCATTTATGCTACATTCATCAAACAGGCTTTGGAGTGTCTTTCCGTCCACACGGTCACAACCCGGTTCGTATATGATTTGTCCTTCCGGTAGTTTGGCACGGACAGCTTCCAATAAGGTAACCGTATGTGCCGGAATACCGTTATAATTTCCCCACTGCATCACGGAGTCATTGGCATTAGGTCCCATAACGGCTACTTTCAGATTGGTATTCAGAGGCAGGATGTTGTTTTTATTCTGCAAGAGCACCAATGATTCACGGGCCATACGCAAAGCCAATGCCTGATGTTCCTTACTATTCAACACAGAGGTTGGAATTTCCGCCCAGGCCGGTTGTTCGTCCATTTCTCCCAGTTCAAAACGTGCTGTCAACAAACGTTTCAATGAAATATCTATTTCTTTTTCGTCAATCAAACCGGCTTTTACAGCATCCGCCAGTGAAGCATATTCACTTCCACATTCAAGCTCTGTACCCGCCCGCACAGCACCAGCCGAAGCGTGTTCCTTATCCGGATGAGTCCCATGCGTTCCCGGTCTATAGAAATCGGAGATCGCTCCACAGTCAGAGACTACAATGCCTTTGTATCCCCATTCATCCCGCAATATTTGCATCAACAGGCGATTGCTGCCACAACAAGGCTCTCCCTCAAAACGATTGTAGGCACACATCACTTCCTTTACATGCGCTTTCTGTACCAAATCTTTAAAAGCAGGCAGATAGGTTTCCCATAAATCCCGGGGATCTATATTCTCCGCATCAAAACTATGCCGGTTCCACTCCGGTCCTGAATGAACAGCAAAGTGCTTGGCACATGCGTGCAGCTTATCATACCTGGCATCTTCCGGTCCTTGCAAACCACGGACTACAGCCATTCCCATTTGTCCTGTCAGATAAGGGTCTTCACCGTATGTTTCCTGACCGCGTCCCCAACGAGGGTCACGGAATATATTGACATTCGGTGTCCAGAATGTTAATCCCTGATAGCGTTTCAGCACGCCGCTTTCACCGAAAATACGCGATTTTACGCGAGCCTCATCAGAAGTGGCATTGAACACTTCATATAATAATGAATCATTAAAAGAAGCTCCCATACCGATAGACTGGGGAAAAACAGTAGCCAATCCGGCACGCCCCACACCGTGCAACGCTTCATTCCACCACTCATATTCTTTAATTCCCAGTCGAGGGATAGCAGGTGACGCATTTTGCATTAATGATACTTTTTCTTCCAAAGTCAACCGAGGCAACAAATCCTCCGCCCGTTGTTCCGCCGCTAAAGAAGTGTCCTGGTAAGGCAGCAATTGCTTACATGCCGAAAACGATAACACCAAACAAACACCCATAATCGGTATCCAACCTCTTTTCATAATATTATACTTATTAGTTATGATTAATTTGGAAACAAAAATAACCTATTTTCCAATAAAACAATGTTTCATTGGTTACAAATACATATTTGTTTGTTACATTGACGCATCACAGAACGAATAATCAAAAGAGTCCACATCTACATAACCGCCTACAGAACGTGTAGCATAGTTAAATATGGCAAACTTACTGCCCATAAACATACGGGTGTAGTCAAATTTCATCTTGACAGGCAGACCAACAGGTATCCATGCTTTCCCATCAAGACTATAAGAAAAACGAGCCTCATCCCGTCCATTGGTAAAGTCACCTTCCACACGCAAATAGACAAGCTCTTTGTTTAGAGGTATACGGGCTTGTTCGGTCATATCCACACGGCTAATGGCACGCTTTGTTTTCTCAAACACACTTTTCTGTTCACTCATCACAAGAGACAGTTTATTTCCGTTCTTTTCAATCGTAAGCACACCGCTGTCACCATTAAAAGCCGATAATCCTGCACGGTCACCATCTTTCATCCCCCCCAGAGAGAGACTGACAGTGCCCATGCATTTCGGTCCTACCATACGTTGAGTCAACGTATTGGGAGCAACAAACAGGTTATCTACCACACGGGAGGTTTTCAAACGCAGAAATCCGGGACGGTCGGTAAGGCTCCATGCCTGATCGACGGGGTTATGATTCCACTGCCAATAGAGGGAAAGCCCGGAAGCGGAAAAATCATCCGAACCGCAGATACCATCCATTGACATATACGATAAAGTGGTATCATTCGGAATGCGCCCATCCTTGTCTCCCAGCATAGGCCAACCATCTTCCGTCCATGTACAAGGCATGAGACACGGCACACGCCCTACGCCACCACGATCCTGAAAAATCAGTCCGTACCATTCACCGTTTTTCCCGTCTACGATGCATCCCTGACCAACACCGCCATGCCCGTCGAACTCCGTTTCAAGAATGACACGCTTTTCGTAAGGTCCGGTAATCTTATCGGCACGATAGCATACTTCACGACGCAGACGGCCGGGAATACTCCAATCCATAGAAATCATCAGCAAATAATATTTTCCATTATGCTTGATGACGGAACTACCTTCCAACAGCCCTTGTTCGTCAGCATCCCGCTCAAATATTTGCTGATTGATGCCACCGGGAAGTACATCGGTCAAATCGGGTTTCAACTCCGTAAGATGTCCCGTACTGTGAAAGAGATACACCCGCCCGTCATCATCAAACAGAAGCGAACCGTCATGAAAATGCGGGGGACGCGAAAGAAGTTTCCAGGGACCGGCCGGATCTGTCGCAGTATAAACAAACCCACGTCCGGGCGCGCCATTGGCTGTAAACCATACATAGAATTTACCGTCATGATAGCGGATAGATGATGCCCATTGTCCTTGCCCGTAAGCAGTGCCTTCGAGCAGATCATAACGGGGACCATCGTCAATGCGGGGAAATACGTAGCTGATAGTTTCCCAATGTTTCATGTCCGGCGAACGCATGATAGGCGCTCCCGGCATCAGGTGCATAGTAGTGGAAACCATGTAAAAGTAATCACCTGCGCGACACACCGACATATCGGGCACGTCAGCATAAAGAATAGGATTACGGTATTGTGCTCCAGCTGATAGCGGGAAGAACAATGTAAAAAGAGTACACAGTAAAATAGTGTTGATTTTTGTTTTCAGCATAATCATCGTTTTTTTTATTAACTGGCTACATTATCTATTATTTGAAAGCTAATTATTTAAAATATTCCTTGTTATCTTCCACATCACAAAAATAGAAAATGCAAACAGATATATTGCCCAAAGTATGCTACATGATTTCTTTGTGATGCTACATATCGAATGAAGAATGTTACATCTATATTTACTCATGTTACATCACCCTATCTCCCAAAGAGAGGAGACTGTATTCAGCCTCCTCTCACTTATTACATACCCGAACAACAGGTATCAACAACTATTCTTATTACAAGAACTTATCAGAACTCAACCAGTATGCGGAACACCTTTCCCGGATTAGCCGTCCATTCCTGCATAGCTTCCAAAGCTCCTTCCGGTTTGGCAATCTTCGAAATCAGTTCTTCCACCGGACAGTTGCCTTCTTCCATATAATTAATAACCGCACGGAAATCTGCCGGCAACGCATTTCTGGAACCACGGATATCCAGCTCTTTCTGAACGAAATATTTCGTTTGGAAAGCCACTTCGCTTTTGGCATAGCCGATGCAAACCACACGCCCCGTGAATCCGATTTCATCCACCGCCATCACATAAGTGACCGGACTGCCGACAGCTTCAATCACCACATCGGCACCAAAGCCCTCCGTTATCTGTTGTATCCGTTCGTGTACATTTTCTGTCTTGGAGTTAATCACATAAGAAGCACCTACCTTTTTCGCCAGTTCCAGTTTCTCGTCATCCAAGTCGACAGCAATGACTGTTGCTCCTCTCAAAGCAGCACGTACAATGGCACCGATACCAATCATACCGCAGCCAATAACCATCACATATTCATTATCGATCACCTGCGCACGAGATACCGCATGGAATCCGACACTCATCGGCTCAATCAACGCACAATCGCGAGGAGAGATATTACCAGCCGGAATAATCTTCGTCCAAGGTAAAACTGCATATTCGCACATCACTCCATTGCGCTGTACCCCTAACGTTTCATTATGCTCACAGGCATTGACACGACCATTACGACAGGAAGCACATTTACCACAATTGGTATATGGATTCAATGTCACGTTCATCCCTTTTTCAAAGCCGGCCGGAACATTCGGACCGATTTCCTCAATCACCGCTCCTACCTCATGTCCCGGGATTACCGGTAACTTCACCATTGGGTTACGTCCTAAAAAGGTATTCAGATCGGAGCCACAGAAACCCACATACTTGATTCTTACTAATACTTCACCGACACCAACGGTCGGTTTTTCCAGTTCAACCACCTTCATTTCGGAGGGATTGACAATTTGAACTGCTTTCATTGGATATGTTTGATAAATAAATTTATTAATCGATTACTTTATAACCTTTCCAGCCGTAATATGCACAGAAGACAAAACAAATCATCGGCACACAATAGGCCATATAATAGATATGCTCATTGGCATGCATGAAATAAGCCGTCAACTGTGGCAGGCAGGCATTGCCGACAATAGCCATTACCAGAAATGCCGAACCGCTCTTTGTCTGACTCCCCAGTCCTTTTAGCGCCAATGAGAACTGCGTGGGGTACATTATAGACATAAAGAAAGAGATAGCCAACATTGCGTATAGCCCGATCATACCTCCCCATATCATCACTACCCCGCACAAAAGAATATTCATCAAGGCGTAAACCAGTAGCATATCCTGTGGACGGAATTTCACCATCAATCCGGTACCGATCCAACGCCCCAAAAGAAATGCGAGCATATACAATCCGAAGAAGGTAGTCGCTGTATCTTCCGGCAATCCGGCATAAGTGCAACAGTAAACCAGGAACAGACTGTTTATCGCCGTCTGTCCGCCGTTATAGAAGAATTGCGCAATCACTCCCCACCGCAAGTGTGAGTGCTTCAATACACCGAAGTCTATCAGTTTTTCTTTCTGGCTACCCTCTTTCGTTTTACCCGAAGAAGTCATTTTATCGGAAGAAGCCGTTTCTCCTTCGTCCCCAATCTTCGGCAATTTTGAAAAGATGAAGACAACAGCTATGGCAATCAACAGTATAGCCAATATCAGATAAGGGAGTTTCATGGCATCCGTTTCCAATTGGATATAGGCCTGCCAGCCTCCCGGATAATCTACAGGAAGGGTCTCTCGCGTGTAATGAGTTCCGCTAAGGATGAGCTTACTCAAAAACATGGCAGCGATAAAAGCTCCGAGTCCATTGAAAGACTGCGCCAGATTCAATCGGCGGGGAGCTGTTTCGGGGGCTCCTAAAACCGTCACATACGGATTGGCAGCTGTCTCCAGAAAGCACATTCCCGTAGCGATAATAAAGAAGATACAGAGGTAAGCCCAATATTCTTTTAAAATGGCAGCAGGAAAGAAAAGCAGGCCTCCGATTGCAGCCAATACCAGTCCGAAAATAATTCCCGCCTTATAGCTGTAACGTTTCATAAACATCGCTATGGGGATGGGGAAAATAAAATAAGCCAACCAGTAGGCAGTCTCGGTAAAAGAGGCTTCAAAGGTGTTCAGTTCACATGTCTTCATCAATTGCCGGATCATCGTGGGAAGCAGATTGCTGCTTATCGCCCACAGAAAGAAAAGGCAGAAAACCAACGCTAAAGGTATTGTATATGTATTCTTTTTCATGGTATAAATCTAGTTTTACGATAAGGATGTTTTCTCCATCATTCGGACATGTTCTTGATGTAAGGAAGTACGGGGAGATCCGTGAATCCATAGAAGTTCCGGGCATTTTCTCCCAAAAAGAGTCTTTTGTCCTCTTCCGTCAACTCGGAAGACTTCACCACAAAATCGTATGACATCTTGTAAGTGATTGCTGTAATGGTGCGCGGATAGTCCGATCCCCACATCAGTTTCTCCATGCCAACTAAATCCGCCGCTTCCCGAATGGCTTTCACTGCTCCTTTGAAAGGATAAAATTCATCATTGAAAAGCCAGGTGATTCCGCCGGATTCAATCATCACATTGGGATGACGTGCCAGGCGGATTTGTTCTTTCCAGTCCGGACGTGTCACCATTCCGAAGTGCCCGACAGCTATTTTTAGGCGGGGACATTCCTGAATAATCTCTTCCACTTCGGGAACCTGTGTTGCTCCGTCAGCCAAATCGATGGAGAGCATGACATTCCGTTCTTCCATAGAATGAAACATCTGCATCATTTCCTCATTATTCAGCATTACCCGTCCCTCTTTTAACAACAAGCGTTGGGCAGGTATTTTTATAGCCTTAAAACCTTTGGCTATAAGCTCTTTCGCCTGCTCCAGAAATCCAGGTTTGCGGAACTCACACATTCCGCAAACAAAGAAACGGTTGGGATAATGGGAAACGACTTCCGACAAATAATCATTCTGAATACCGTCAATAAACTCTTGAGTAATGACAGCCGCAGCCACTTGCGCATAGTCCATATTCGAAAGAAAAACTTCCGCGCTATTCACTCCGTCTATCATAAAGGGCGGAACCATTTGCCGGATTTCTCCCATAAATTCCGAACGGCCATTTTCCAAAGTCCGGATAGGCAATCCGTCCACAACAGTATCCTGCCGTAACCACAGATGGGCGTGCGCATCAATAATTGTATAGTCCATACGAATGACGCTGTTTTATGAGTTTGCCCAACTTACACGTTTCTGCTCTCCGATAATCTCCTGCACTTCCCGAACGAGTTCCCAGTCAATAGGTTCTTCGATGAAAGCGATGTTCTTTTTCACATTCTCCGGATTAGTCGTACTAAACAAAGTCGTTGCTATACGGGGATTGCTGACGGAGAACTGCATAGCCAGCTTCTCAACCGGATAATTCTTAGCTTTGCAATGTTCCATTGCTTTACGGCAAGCCTCTACCAAAGGTTTGGGAGCCGGATGCCAGGCAGGCACGCCACGTTCACTCAACAGTCCCATTGAAAGGGGAGAAGCATTAATCACGCCGATTTCTTTGGATTCGAAGTAGTCCAGGAAGTCTGCTAATTTATCATCACACAAGCAATAATGGCAGAAGCTAAGCACAGATTCAACCGTACCGCTTGGTGAATGGTCGATTACCCATTTCAGGTTTTCAAGTTGCAAGTCGGTAATTCCAACGTGTCCTACCACTCTTTTTTCACGCAGTTCGACCAAAGCAGGCAGAGTTTCATTAACCACCTGATTCAAATCGGCAAACTCCACATCGTGCACATTTATCAGGTCGATAAAATCTATATTTAAACGCTCCATGCTCTCATATACACTTTCTGTCGCACGTTTTGCAGAGTAATCCCACAGGTTCACTCCATCTTTTCCATAACGTCCCACTTTGGTAGAAAGGTAATAACGGTCGCGAGGAAGATCTTTAAGCGCCTTCCCTAAAACAGTTTCCGCTTTATAATGTCCGTAATAAGGAGACACATCGATAAAGTTCATTCCTGCCTCAACAGCAGTAAACACTGCTTGAATTCCTTCCTTTTCTTTCAAATCATGGAAAACTCCTCCTAAAGAAGAAGCTCCAAAACTAAGAGATGATACTTTCATCCCTGTCTTTCCGATTTCATGGTATTGCATACTTTTAGGTTTTAAATCATTTTGTATGCGACAAAAATAGGTCAGTAATAGTTTCAGTGCAGCAGAGAGCGGTCGAAAAACCAACGTAACGGTTTACGTAAAAAATATTGCTTCAGATGCTTTTAATTTTCCGGGAATGTGCTTTCTTTGTAAAAAGAATCTAAGTTGCAGACTTTCAAATGGAAAACCGGAAACATACTTCACTCAAAGATCTCGCCCAAGCATTGGGGGTATCAATTCCTACTGTATCCAGGGCACTAAAAGATAGTCCGGAAATCAGCCGTGAACTTTGTACTAAAGCAAAGGCACTGGCTAAGGAGATGAACTACCGTCCCAATCCTTTCGCCATGAGCCTGCGGAAGAATGCACCACGTATCATCGGAGTGATCGTTCCGGATATTGTCACTCATTTCTTTGCATCAATTCTGAATGGAATAGAGAATATGGCTATTGCCAACGGATATTTCGTGATTATCACGACCTCACATGAGTCTTACGAGCACGAAAAAAGAAACATTGAGAATCTGGTCAATATGCGCGTGGAAGGTATCATCGCCTGTCTGTCTCAAGAAACAACCGATTTCTCCCACATCTCCGCCTTGAAAGACATTAATATGCCACTTATCCTGTTCGACCGTGTTTGCCTGACCGACCAATTTTCATCGGTGATAGCAGACGGGGCACAATCCGCACAGATGGCTACACAGCATCTTCTGGATAATGGAAGCAAGCGAGTAGCTTTTATCGGAGGAGCTAATCATTTGGATATTGTAAAGAGAAGAAAACATGGCTATCTGGAAGCCTTGCGTGAGAATCGTATTCCCATCGAAAAAGAGCTGGTAGTCTGCCGGAAGATCGATTATGAGGAAGGCAAGATTGCCACAGAAACTTTACTGTCACTTCCACAGCCTCCGGATGCTATTCTTGCCATGAATGACACATTGGCTTTCGCAGCAATGGAAGTTATCAAAAAGCATGACCTCCAGATTCCGAATGATGTGGCAATCATCGGGTATACAGACGAGCAGCATGCTAATTATGTGGAACCGAAATTATCTGCTGTATCACATCAAACCTATAAAATGGGAGAAACTGCCTGCCAACTACTTATCGATCAGATAAAAGGAGATAAGACTATCAAGCAGGTGACCATTCCGACACATTTGCAGATTAGGGAGAGTAGTATAAAAAAATCAAAAATGTAATCTTCTGTAATATAAGCAAGAAGGAACAAAACAAAAGGAATAATTCCTTATATACTTTTAGAAAAACGATATTGCATAATCTCTAAGAAGGCAATTCCGTTATTATTATGAAAAAATATAGGTGTTGTATCATTTAGACCCAACACCTATATTCATATTTATTATATTGTTATAAGATTATCTCTCTACAATCTTCTCTAACCTAACATTATATACTAATGCAGAATAAGCTTGCAGGTTACCATCATTAGTGCTTGAACCATATCCACTTTGATAAGGAATATACAAAGTCCAAAAATCACCAGCCACCATATGAATCAGCGTATAAGACCAACCGGAAATAACACCATTCAATGTAAAATTTGCCGGAGAATCAAACTCTGTAGGCTCTGTTCCTGTATAAGTCTGTTGAACTACATCTCCATTGAAATAAGACATACGATAATGTGCACTTACTGTAGAAGTATATTTAGGAGATTCTGTACCTTCCCCTTTTTTTATCTTCTTTACATATATAGTCTGACTATTCGTCGGATCTGGAAAAGCATGAAGTTTCTCCGGATCATCATTAGCTAAAGCTTGATTTTCAGGACTATTATACACACTGGCGATCGAGTCTATAAAAGCCACACTACGTGCCTGCCAATTATCATAACGGCTAGTCTCTTCCGTTTCACTACAAGCAGTGAACGCCAAGGCCAGCAATACTAAGGAGAATAAATAGATCTTTTTACTCATTCGTTAAAGGTTTATTGTAAAGTTTTCAATAGAGAAGTGATGCTTACTCTGTCTGCGATGATGTTATTCAGTTCAGAGATAGCTACACGCTCTTGTTGCATGGTATCGCGATTACGCAATGTCACGCAGTTATCTTCTAATGTCTGATGATCGACTGTTACACAGTACGGAGTACCAATAGCATCCTGACGGCGATAACGCTTACCGATACTATCCTTTTCGTCATATTGGCAATGGAAGTGGAACTTCAGGCTGTCAATAACCTCACGGGCTTTTTCAGGCAGACCGTCTTTCTTTACCAACGGCATAACTGCCAGTTTCACCGGAGCCAAAGCAGCAGGCAATTTCAGAACCACACGGCTTTCACCATTTTCCAGCTGTTCTTCGCAATAAGACGCGCTCATGATGCTAAGGAACATACGGTCAACACCGATAGAAGTTTCGATTACGTACGGAGTATAAGATTCGTTCAGTTCCGGATCGAAGTATTTGATGCTCTTGCCGGAGAACTTCTCATGTTGAGACAAGTCGAAGTTAGTACGAGAGTGGATACCTTCCACTTCTTTGAATCCGAACGGCATCAGGAACTCAATATCAGTAGCTGCATTTGCGTAGTGAGCCAGTTTATCGTGGTCGTGATAACGATAGCTTGCATCGCCGAATCCAAGAGCTTTATGCCATTTCAGACGGATTTCTTTCCATTTCTTGAACCAGTCAAGTTCAGTTCCCGGTTTTACAAAGAACTGCATTTCCATCTGTTCGAACTCACGCATACGGAAGATGAACTGACGGGCAACGATTTCGTTACGGAAAGCCTTACCGATCTGAGCAATACCAAAAGGAACCTTCATACGACCGGTCTTCTGCACATTCAGGTAGTTTACGAAAATACCTTGCGCTGTTTCCGGACGAAGATAGATTTTCATAGCACCGTCAGAAGTAGATCCCATCTCAGTAGAGAACATCAGGTTGAACTGACGAACTTCCGTCCAATTCTTCGTTCCGGAGATAGGACATACAATTTCTTCATCAACGATGATCTGGCGAAGCTCATCCAGATTATTGTCGTTCAGCGCTTTTGCAAAACGAGTATGAAGCGCATCGCGTTTTGTCTGATGTTCCAGCACACGTCCGTTGGTAGAACGGAATTGAGCCTCATCAAAGGTTTCACCGAATCTCTTGGCCGCTTTTGCTACTTCCTTATTGATTTTATCGTCATATTTAGCCAACTGATCTTCAATCAGTACGTCAGCACGATAACGTTTTTTAGAATCTTTATTGTCAATCAAGGGGTCATTGAATGCGTCTACGTGTCCGGAAGCCTTCCAGATAGTAGGATGCATAAAGATGGCAGAGTCGATACCGACAATGTTCTCGTGCAACAGCACCATGCTGTCCCACCAGTATTTCTTGATGTTATTTTTCAATTCAACGCCCATCTGACCGTAGTCATACACAGCGCCTAGTCCGTCGTAGATATCGCTCGAAGGGAATACGAAACCATACTCTTTGCAATGCGATACAAGCTTCTTAAAAACGTCTTCTTGTGCCATTTTCTTTTCTATATCTATTAATTTGAATTTGCTTTTTTCGTAAAAAGTGCCACAAAGATAGGGATTTATCTCATAAATAAGACAGGGAGGGTATTAATTTATCTTATTCCTGAACTTCTTCATCGATTTCCGGTGCCACCATACAGTCATATTCTTCCCGCTCCTGCTCCCGGTCCGCTTTCTTCATTTCTTTGGTCAGCATCTCTTCGGGCATATATAGATTAAAAGGAATACGCATGCATTTCATCTTTTTCACTTCCCGGCTAAATTCAGGACAAGCCACGAAATAGACACGTGAAACGGACACCTTTCCCGGAGTTACCTGTTCGGGGCGTTCAAATCCCGGACTGGTCAGTGACGTATGGAATGTGCCAAGTCCTTCGATAGTAACCGGCTGTCCGATAGACAATAAAGTACGGATAGCATCAACCATTTCCGTCAATATACCATCTATCTGCCCGCGATGAAATCCACTCCGTTTTTCCATGTACTCAGCAAATTCTCTATTCCGAATCGGATCTATCAGTTTTTTGGGTACACCATACCATAATTCTTTTCTTTCTCCCGATGTTAAATCGGCTTTTTTTCTCACTACATAAGGCACTGCCATCGTCTATACTCCTTTCTTTTTTCGTTTATACTCGTGTTCTATCTGACACCCGGGTGTCAACACCATTGACACCCGGGTGTCAAACATACCAACACCCGGGTGTCAGTGCTCATGAGACCCGGGTGTCAGATAA
>ERZ772878.1312-NODE-1312-length-13081-cov-15.2935_pt1 | contig 13081 bp, 9 predicted proteins | sample MGYA00580578_ERZ772878 | MGnify/ENA primary metagenome ERZ772878 (study PRJEB29015, sample SAMEA2737686) | human gut metagenome | biome: human gut; feature: human-associated habitat; material: faeces | place: China | collected 2012 ...
CTTATCGAGATGGTCAGCGGAAAGCAGGGTGTTCCTGAGCAGGTGCATTAGCAGGGAGCGTTCCGAAGACACTTTGCAGCGTTTGTTAGAGAAAGTAAATCGAGTGCCATTGCACGAAGATTTCCACTTTCGAGTTACAAACGGTCAACGGGCTGAGGTAAAGCGGGCCTGCACCGCGAAGGAATATCCCTACTTTCCGCGTCCGATTCGCTATAAAGAAGTCTTTTTCTTTACAAGCGTATCACCCCAACAACTACAAATTTTAATCTTCATCATCTGTCTGTACAGAATAGGTCTGTCTCTTTCTTGCCATCTCATCGCTTTCAAGATATTCATCGTAAGTCGTGATCTTATCAATAAGTTTACCACCCGGAACGATTTCCATAATGCGGTTTGCGGTCGTCTGTACGATCTGATGGTCACGGGATGTGAAGAGCAGGACTCCCGGGAACTTGATCAGTCCGTTATTGAGTGCAGTGATGGATTCCATGTCCAGGTGGTTGGTCGGCTCATCGAGGAGCAGGACATTTGCACCTGAGATCATCATTTTGGAGAGGAGGCAGCGAACTTTTTCGCCACCGGAAAGGACAGCAACCTTTTTCACTCCATCTTCCCCTGAAAAAAGCATTCTTCCGAGGAAACCACGGACATAAGTAACATCTTTCTCTTCAGAATACTGAGTCAGCCATTCTGTGATATTATAATCATTATCAAATTCTCCACCGAAATCTTTCGGGAAATAAGCCTGAGAGGTTGTAACGCCCCATTTGTAAGTCCCTTCATCCGGTTCCATTTCACCGATCAGGATCTTAAAGAGGATCGACTTTGCAAATTCATTGCCTCCGACAAAAGCAACTTTATCTTCACGTCCAAGAGTAAAGCTGATATTATCAAGGATTTTTTCTCCGTCGATGGTCTTGGAAAGTCCTTCTACGGTCAGGACTTCATTTCCAATTTCACGGTTCGGACGGAAGTCGATGTATGGATATTTACGGCTGGATGGCTTGATCTCATCAAGCTGGATCTTTTCAAGAGCACGTTTCCTGGATGTTGCCTGCTTGGATTTGGAAGCATTGGCACTGAACCGGGAAATAAAGTCCTGAAGTTCTTTGATCTTTTCTTCTTTTTTCTTATTAGCTTCTTTCATCTGACGGATGAGGAGCTGGCTGGATTCATACCAGAAATCATAGTTTCCGGCATAGAGCTGGATCTTACCGTAATCAATATCTGCAATCTGTGTACATACTTTATTCAGGAAATAACGGTCATGAGATACGACGATGACGGTATTATCAAAATTGATAAGAAATTCTTCCAGCCATGCAATGGCATCGAGATCCAGGTGGTTCGTTGGCTCGTCAAGAAGCAGGATGTCGGGATTTCCAAATAATGCCTGGGCAAGCAGAACCTTTACCTTTTCAGATCCGGTCAGTTCTTTCAGGTATTTGTAGTGAAGTTCGGTATCAATTCCGAGTCCGTTCAGAAGGTTGGCAGCATCCGATTCAGCCTCCCAGCCGTTCATGGTAGCAAACTCAGCTTCCAGTTCACTGGCTTTGATTCCGTCTTCATCAGTGAAATCTTCTTTTGCATAGATTTCTTCTTTTTCTTTCATAATCTCGTACAGGCGGGCATTTCCCATGATAACGGTATCAAGAACCGGAAATTCATCATATTTGAAATGATCCTGCTGCAGGAAAGAAAGACGCTCTCCCGGAGTGATCACGACATCTCCCTGAGTCGGCTCAAGCTGACCGGAAAGAATCTTAAGGAAAGTAGATTTTCCTGCACCATTGGCACCGATCATACCATAGCAGTTCCCTTCTGTAAATTTGATATTAACGTCTTCAAACAGCGCCTTTTTCCCGACGCGGAGGGTTACGTTATTTGCACTAATCATAATGATCTCCTTATCAGTCATACATTAAAATAAACATCAACGCTTATATTAACATGGGTGAAAGTAAAAAGGCAAGTATTTACACAAGTATTTACGGGAGAAAAGGAATCTTGATTGATAAAAAAGCAAGCTGCATTTCCGTAAGAAAACCGTTGTTCTTTCGGAATGAAAAAGATATAATAAACTATGGAAGACAAAAAGACATAGATTCAGGAAAAGAGGAAAATTATGGCGATAAAAAAAGCTACAATCGTACTTGAAGGCGGGGCGACAAGAGGAATCTTTACCTCAGGTGTGCTGGATTGCCTTATGGAGAAAGAAATTTATATGTCAGATGTGATCGGGGTATCGGCAGGAGCGTGCAATGCACTGGATTATGTATCCAGGCAGCCGGGGAGGACAAGAGACTGTATGATTCCCGATGAGCAGTATGGAAAATATATTTATGGGATCAGGGATACGATCCGTACAAAGAGCATGATGAATATGGATTTGATCTTTGACCGGTTTCCGAATGAACTGATCCCGTTTGATTTTGATACATATTTCAGTTCACCGATGAATTGTGAACTGGTTACGACAAACTGCCTGACCGGAAAGGCAGAATATATGTCAGAAGAGGAAGATCGGGACAGACTGATGAAAATCTGCCGGGCGTCGAGCAGTATGCCGCTTCTGACTCCGATCGTAAATATTGAGGATGTTCCGTATTTAGACGGAGGACTGGCTGATTCAGTACCGATCCGCAGGGCAAAGGAAATCGGGAATGAGAAGATTGTAGTTGTGCTGACAAAAAATGCCGGTTACAGGAAAAAAGTACTTTCTCCTGCAATGCAGAAGCTTTACAGAAAGGCTTACAGTTCTTATCCAAATGTGGTGCGGACGATTTTACGGAGAAGTTTTATGTATAATAAGACGATGAATTATCTGGATGTGCTGGAGCGGAAGGGAGAGATCTTTGTGATCCGTCCCCATGTGAAGCCGGTATCAAGGCTGGAACGGAACCGAGAGGCTCTTTACGCATTTTATGAGCATGGTTATCATTATATGGAAAGACAGTTGGAAGCGTTGGAGGAATATCTTGAAAAATAAGATGTCGGGGTCAAAAGCCCTCGACTATGATACCTACGGATTGTTACGCACTACGTGCTCCCACAATCCTACCCAACATTCGCATATCGTGGTGCTTACGCCCCACTTTTATGCTCATATTGGGGCGGGTCACAAGGTCATTCTACCACTAGTGTGCGAGCACACGTGGTGTCAGACCTTTTGACCCTGGTATCAAAATAATCGTATATCAGGACACATATATGGAAAAGGGGAATGAATATGAGCAAAAAGGAAATACCGGATTTTACGCAGAATCGGGAGTTATCGTGGCTTCGGTTTAATCAGAGAGTGCTGGAAGAAGCGAGAGATGAAAGTGTACCTCTGATGGAGCGGATGAAGTTTGTTGCAATCTTTACCAGCAATCTGGATGAGTTTTTTATGATCCGTGTAGGAAGTCTGTACGATCTGGCAGCAACAGATGATAAAAAGATCGATCAGCGTTCAGGTATGACAGCAAAGCAACAGCTTGATGCGATTTATCGTGCGGTTTCTCCGCTTTATAAGGAACGGGATAAGACTTATGCGGAGATTAAAAAGCAGCTTCATCCCTATGGTGTGTGTGGGCTGGATTTCAAAGAACTGGAGCAGCAGGAAAAGAAATTTGTAAAAAAGTATTTTAAAGAAGAGGTTCTGCCGGTGCTTTCACCTCAGATCGTAGACGCAAATCACCCGTTTCCGCATCTTCTGAGTAAAGAGATTTATGTGGTGGCAAATTTAAAGCAGGGAGATAAAGCAATGCTGGGAATTATTCCTGTTCCTCAGTATATTTCCAATATTCTGTATCTTCCAGGATATGATATCCGTTATATCAGAATGGAAAAGATCATTCTGGAATTTGCAGAACTGGTATTTAACCAGTATCAGGTTTCAGATAAGAATTATATCTGTGTGACGCGGAATGCAGATGTATCACCGGATGATGAGGCTTATGCAGACCATGGGGATTTCAGGCATATTATGAAAGAGACGCTTCATAAGCGGAAAAAAATGGCGGTTGTGCGTCTGGAGGCAGCTAATCCACTGAGCAAAGAGCTGGAAAAGTATTTCTGTGAAAAATTTAAGATCGGGCCGGAATGTATTTTCAGGACAAAGATGCCGATGAAGCTGGATTTTATCTTCGCGATTGCAGATAAACTGCCTGAGTCAATGAAGCGGACACTTGTGGATGAGCCATTTTCCCCACAGCCGGCGGCAATGCTCCATGAAGGCAGTGTGATGGAACAGGTAAAAAAGAAAGATGTACTTTTAAGCTATCCTTATGAGAGCATGGAGCCGTTCCTGCAGATGATCCGGGAGGCAGCGTCAGATCCGGATGTGCTGACGATCAAGATCACGATCTACCGTCTGGCAAAGAAGGCACGGCTGGTAGAATATCTTTGTGCCGCAGCGGAGAACGGAAAAGAGGTAACGGTACTGATCGAGTTGCGTGCGAGATTTGATGAACAGAATAATATCGAGTGGTCAGAACGTTTAGAAGAGGCAGGATGCCGGGTGTTATATGGATTTGAAGGCTATAAGGTACATTCCAAGATCTGCCTGATCACTTATAGAAGTAAGAGTGAGCCGAACAATAAAAATGAAATCCGTTACATTACCCAGATCGGAACAGGGAACTACAACGAAAAGACTGCAAAGATGTATACGGATTATTCCCTGATGACGGCGAATCAGGAGATTGGTACGGATGCGGCAGAATTTTTCAAAAATATGTCCATTGGAAATCTTCATGGTGCATACAGACACCTGATCGTTTCACCGGTCAGTTTAAAAGCAAGAGTTCTTGCCACGATGGATGAAGAGATTGAAAAGGGATCTGCAGGCAGGATCATCATGAAAATGAATTCCGTAACGGATGTAGATTTTATCAGAAAAGTGGAAGAGGCATCCTGTGCGGGTGTTAAAGTAGATCTGATCGTGCGGGGAATCTGCTGTATCTTACCGCAGGTACCGGGACATACGGAGAATGTCAGGGTGACAAGTATTGTCGGACGGTATTTAGAGCATCCGAGAGTATTTGTGTTTGGAAAAGGTGAAAAGACGAAGATCTACATTGGTTCGGCTGATATGATGACCAGAAATACAGAAAAGAGAGTTGAGGTAGCATGCCCGGTTTATGATGAGGCAGTCAAAAAACGTCTGCTCCATCAGTTAAAAGTGATGCTTGCAGATAATGTGAAAGCAAGAGAAATGGCAGAAGATGGCACTTACCATAAGAAAGCAGAAAGCGAAAGAAAGATCAATGCACAGGAGACATTTATGCAGGAGGCACTTCATGCAAGAAAGGAAGAAACCAGGGAGATGCGTGAACAGAAAAATACAGGCGTAATAAAAAGAGTGTTAGGATTTTTCAGACGAAGAAAATAGGAGAAGAGAGAATAAAATGGAAAAACTTCAGATTCAGAAATTCGGGATAACGAAAGACGGCAGTAAACCTTATCTTTATAAAATGAAAAATGACGCAGGGATGGAAGTGCAGGTCTCTGACTTTGGAGCGACCCTTGTGAATGTGACCGTTTTGGATCAAGATAAAAATCCGGTAGAAGTGGTACTTGGGTATGAGGATGCAGCCGGTTATGAAAATGGAACGGCAGCGATCGGTGCAATTGTCGGAAGAAATGCAAACCGGATCGGTGGTGCGTGTGTGACGATTAACGGGATTGATTATAAGCTGGCAGAGAATGACGGGAAAAATAATCTGCACAGCGGACCGGATGTCTATCAGAAACGGATGTGGAGGGTCGTCGAAAACGGGGATGACCATGTAACCTTTCTTCTGCACAGCCCGGATGGAGATCAGGGATATCCGGGAGCGTTGGACATGAAAGTTACCTATACGCTGGACGAGGAAAATGGGCTGACGATTCATTATGAAGCTGTACCTGATCAGGATACGGTAATTAATATGACAAACCACAGTTATTTCAATCTGAACGGTCATAAAAGCGGCTCTGTATTACATCATAGAATGCAGCTTTTATCTGATGCTTTTACCCCGGCTGATGCTCAGTCCATACCGACAGGAGAAGTCTGTTCTGTAGATGGAACACCGATGGATTTCAGAAGTACAAAAGAACTGGGAGCGGAGATTGATGCAGCGTATGAACCACTGATACTTGGAAATGGTTACGACCATAACTGGGTATTGAAAAACGAGGGCAGATTTGATAAAGTAGCAGAAGTGACTGGAGATGAAAGCGGTATCGTCATGGAAGTATGGACAGACCGTCCGGGAGTTCAGGTTTATACAGCCAATTTCCTGGAAAATGAAGCAGGAAGGAATGGGGCAGTCTATCAGAAGCGGGATGCAGTGTGCCTGGAGACACAGAATTATCCGGATGCGGTCCATCAGAAAAATTTTCCTGAAGCAATCTGCAAAAAAGGGGAAACTTACGATACAAAGACCGCTTATCGTTTCCATATTGAATAGAAAGAGAAAAGACTGGCATATTTATGGGAAAATCAATCTACATAGCGGAAAAACCAAGTGTTGCAAGAGAGTTTGCAAAAGCTTTGAAATTAAATGCAAAGAACCGGGACGGATACATGGAGTCGGAGAATGCGATTGTTACGTGGTGTGTAGGACATCTTGTGACAATGAGTTATCCTGAGGAGTATGATCCGGCACTGAAAAAATGGAGTCTGGATACACTGCCGTTTATTCCGGATGATTTTAAATATGAGGTGATCCCGCAGGTTGCAAAGCAGTTTCAGATTGTCAGCGGGCTTTTGACGAGAGAGGATGTAGACCGGATTTATGTCTGTACCGACTCAGGACGTGAGGGAGAATACATTTACCGGCTGGTTGAACAGGAGGCTCATGTAAAGGGAAAGGAACGGCGAAGAGTCTGGATCGATTCGCAGACGGAAGAAGAAATCCTGCGTGGGATCCGTGAAGCAAAAGATCTTTCCGAATATGACAACCTGGCAGCTTCAGCTTATCTGAGAGCGAAAGAAGATTATCTGATGGGAATCAACTTTTCGAGGCTGCTGACATTAAAATATGGAAATAGCATTTCCAACTATCTCCATACGAAGTATTCGGTGATCTCAGTCGGTCGGGTTATGACATGTGTGCTGGGAATGGTGGTCAGGAGAGAAAGAGAAATCCGGGATTTTGTAAAGACTCCATTTTACAGAGTCGTCAGTACGATTGATGCACAGGGGCATCAGTTTGAGGGAGAATGGAAAGCAGTCAAAGGCTCACGATACTTTGAGTCATATGATCTCTATAAGGAAAATGGATTTAAGGAAAGAGAAAAAGCAGAAGAACTGATCCGGTTTTTGCTGGAAGGTGTGGATCAGAAAGAGGGTCCGGTCTGTCGGATCGAATCGATTGAGAAGAAAAAGGAAAAGAAAAATCCACCGCTTTTATATAATCTGGCAGAATTGCAGAATGACTGTTCCAAAAGATTTAAGATCAGTCCGGATGAGACGTTGCGGATTGTGCAGGAACTGTATGAAAAGAAGCTTGTAACCTATCCGAGAACAGATGCAAGGGTGCTTTCCACAGCAGTGGCAAAAGAGATATCCCGCAATCTGAACGGTCTGTCAAAATATCCGATGGCGGCACCTTATCTGAAAGATATCCAGGCATTTGGAAATTATAAGGAGCTTGCAAAGACCAGATATGTAAATGATAAGCAGATCACGGATCATTATGCTATCATTCCGACGGGGCAGGGACTGAATGCTTTAAGTTCTGTTGCACCGACAGCACACCGGGTCTATGATCTGATCGTACGGCGTTTTTTAAGTATTTTTTATCCGCCTGCCGTATATCAGAAAGTTGCAATCGTATCCTCCATCAAAGAAGAACGCTTTTTCTCCAACTTTAAAGTACTGGCAGAAGAGGGGTATCTGAAAGTGGCAGGAGTTCCGAAAGGCAGGAATACTTCCGCAAAAGGAAAACCGGAAGGCAGCATGAAAGAAGAGGAAGAAAAAGAAAGCGGAGCAGATGGAGCAGAGGAAGAACAGGGACTGGATACTGCATTGTTTGAGGTGATCAAATCACTGAAGAAGGGGGCAGTGCTTCCGGTCAGGGCATTGAATATCAAAGAGGGAGAAACGTCTCCACCGAAAAGATATAATTCCGGTTCGATCATTCTTGCGATGGAGAATGCAGGACAGTTGATTGAAGACGAGGAATTGCGGGCTCAGATCAAGGGCAGTGGAATCGGAACGAGTGCGACTCGTGCAGAAATCCTGAAAAAGCTGATCAATATTAAATATCTTTCTCTGAATAAGAAGACGCAGGTGATCACGCCGACGCTTCAGGGAGAGATGGTTTATGATGTGGTTGATCATTCAATCAAATCACTTTTGAATCCGGAGCTGACAGCAAGCTGGGAAAAAGGACTGAACTACGTGGCAGAAGGAACGATCACTTCCGAGGAATATATGCAGAAGCTGGATCATTTTGTAACGGTCAGGACTGTGGGCGTGAAAGGATTGAATAATCAGTATCAGCTACGTGCGTGTTATGACCATGCAGCTGCATTTTATAAAAGAGGTAGAAAATGAAAAAAATACTTGTAACCATTCCGGTACGGGAAAAAGACCGGAAGTTTCTGGAAGAAAAGGGGAAGGAATTTCAGTTCTGCTACAGGACAAAAGAGGAAATAACCGTCTCAGATGTGGTGGATGCGGAGATCATTCTGGGAAATATCCCTGTAGAGCTGGTCCCTAAGGCTAAAAAGTTAAAGTTTCTCCAGCTTGACAGTGCCGGATCGACAGAATATACGGCATCAGGAGTCCTCATGCCGGATACAAAGCTGGCAAATGCCACAGGAGCTTACGGGCTGGCAATTTCAGAATATATGCTGGCTGGAGTATTGATGCTGCGGAAAAAGCTGCATCTGTATCAGAAAAATATGGAGCAGCATCTGTGGAAGGACGAGGGAGAAGTGCTGTCAATCCGTGATTCGGTGACGCTTGTTGTGGGACTTGGTGATATTGGAAGTCAGTTTGCGGAAAAAATGCATGCACTGGGCAGTGAAGTGATCGGTGTGAGAAAGCATAAAGCAGCCAGACCGGATTATATAAAAGAAGTCTGTCAGCAGGAAGATTTAGACCGTCTGCTTCCGAAAGCGGATATCGTTGCGTGCTGTATGCCGGGAACAGGGGAGACAGCAGGGATGTTTGACCTGGAGCGGATGAAGAAAATGAAACCGGGAGCAATCCTCATCAATGTAGGGCGTGGAAGCCTGATCCCGGGAGAAGCATTGAAAAAAATGCTTGTTGAAGGTCATTTAGGAGGTGCAATTCTGGATGTGACGGAGGAGGAACCGCTTCCGGCAGATTCTCCTTTGTGGGATCTTCCCAATCTTCTGATCACACCACATGTATCGGGCAATTACCATATGAGGCAGATCCTTGATACAGTTGTAAAGATCGCGGGAGAGAATCTGGAGGCATTCCTTGATGGAAAAGAACTTGTCAATGAGGTAGATCTTTGTACCGGGTACAGAAAATTCAAAGCGTAGAAAGGGAAAAAAGATGACAGAAGCATTAACAGTAAAAAAACTTTATACATTGGATCAGACAATAGCAAAGGATATTTTTGAAGGAGTGACTTATCCATGGGAAGTACTTCCGAAGATCAGCAGCTTTATCCTGGAGCTGGGAAAGACGCTGAGCGAAGATGACTATGAGAAGCGTGGAGAAAATGTATGGATCGCAAAGAGTGCAAAAGTAGCACCGACTGCATTTATCAATGGACCGGCGATCATTGGGAAGGATGCAGAAATCCGTCATTGTGCATTTATCCGTGGAAATGCGATTGTAGGAGAGGGTGCTGTTGTAGGCAATTCGACCGAGTTGAAAAATGTGATCTTGTTTAACAAAGTACAGGTACCACATTATAATTATGTAGGAGATTCTGTATTGGGATATAAATCTCATATGGGAGCAGGCTCGATCACATCCAATGTGAAATCAGACAAGAAACTGGTTGTTGTAAAAGCAGACGGAGAGAAGATCGAGACAGGCATGAAAAAGTTTGGTGCGATGCTGGGGGATGAAGTGGAAGTCGGATGCGGAAGTGTCCTGAATCCAGGAACTGTTGTTGGAAGTCACAGTAATATTTATCCACTTTCTTCTGTACGTGGATTTGTACCTGCCTACAGTATTTATAAAAAGCAGGGAGAAGTAGCCGAAAAGCAGGGGGAATAAAGCGTGAAAAAGATTAGTTTTATTGGCGTAGGCATCATGGGAAAATCCATGGTAAGAAATCTTATGAAAGCAGGATTTGAACTTCATATCTATGCCCGGACAAAAGCAAAGGTTGAAGATGTTATCAGTGAAGGTGCAATCTTTCATGAATCGATCAGAGAGTGCGTCAGTGAATGTGATGCAGTGATTACGATCGTAGGATTCCCACAGGATGTGGAAGAAGTTTATTTTGATGAGGGGAATATCCTTGACTGTGCATCGAAGGGGGCTTATCTGATTGACATGACAACAACCAGTCCTCAGATTGCAGAAAAGATTTATGCAGAGGGAACGAAGCGGGGATTTCACGTGCTGGATGCACCGGTGACCGGAGGAGATACAGGAGCGAAAGCAGGAACGTTATCCATTCTTGTGGGTGGAGATAAGGAAGATTTTGAAGTATGTATGCCGCTTTTTGAGGCGATGGGAACGAACATCAATTACCAGGGAGAAGCCGGAAAAGGTCAGCACTGTAAGCTGGCAAACCAGATCATGATCGCCGGAACACTTTCCGGTGTATGTGAGGCTCTTACTTATGCCAAAGAGCAGGGGCTGGATCTGGATGTAGTGATGCGATCTGTTTCTACAGGGGCAGCAGGAAGTAAGCAGTTAGATACATTTGGACCAAAGATCATTGCAGGAGATTATGCACCGGGATTTTTCATGAAGCATTTTATTAAAGATATGAAGCTTGCCCTGATCGAGGCAAACCGGAAAGGGTTATCACTGGATGTCTTAAGTATGGTTCTTGCGAATTATGAAGAACTGGAGGCAGAAGGGTATGGAGAACTGGGAACGCAGGCATTGATCAAATTTTATGATGAAGAACATCGATATATGGAAGATGAGGAAGAACCGGAACAGGCAGAAGAATAGAAATCGTCCGGTATGGATATTGCTGAATGATCAGAAAGCAATATCGTTGAAATATGATTGAATATGGCTGAATCTTCAGAAAAGAATTGACACGGGCGATTGTCCCGTGTTATTCTATACAAAACCACTTTAATACTTTAAAGCGTTACGGTTTAAAGCAAAGAATAAGCAAGGGATAAAAAGGAAGAGGAAGAGAGGAAAAAGAAAAGAGATGGGGATTAAATTATTTTTGCTGATCCTATTTTTTGCAGTGATGGTTGGCGTCGGATTTTATTCCAGGAGACATGTGAACAGTGTAGACGGGTTTGTACTTGGAGGGCGTTCGGTAGGTCCGTGGCTGACTGCGTTTGCGTATGGAACCTCCTATTTTTCTGCAGTTGTATTTGTAGGATATGCGGGACAGTTTGGATGGAAATACGGAATTGCAAGTACCTGGATCGGAATCGGGAATGCATTGATCGGAAGTCTGCTGGCATGGGTTATTCTTGGAAGAAGAACGAAGGTTATGACGCAGCATCTGAGTGCAAAGACAATGCCGGATTTTTTTGGACAGAGGTATGGAAGCAAATCGTTAAAAATCGTAGCATCGGTGATTGTGTTTGTGTTCCTGATCCCGTATACAGCATCCGTCTATAATGGACTGTCCAGACTTTTTGGAATGGCATTTAACATTCCTTATACATGGTGCGTGATCGCAATGGCAGTGTTTACGGCGATTTATGTGATTCTGGGCGGATATATGGCAACAGCGATCAATGACTTTATTCAGGGAATTATTATGCTGTTCGGAATTGTTGCGGTGATTGCTGCTGTATTAAACGGTCAGGGCGGCTTTATGGAAGCAGTTTCTAAGATGGCACAGATTCCGAGTGATGTCCCTGCAACGATGGGACAGCCCGGAGCATTTACAGCCTTCTTCGGTCCGGATCCGCTGAATCTGCTTGGCGTAGTGATTTTAACTTCACTTGGAACATGGGGACTTCCGCAGATGATCGGAAAATTTTATGCAATCAAAGATGAAAAGTCTATTAATACGGGAACAGTGATCTCTACACTTTTTGCTATTGTGATTTCAGGAGGATGTTATTTCCTGGGTGGATTTGGAAGACTATTTGACAGTGCAGAAATTTATAATGCAGAAACCGGAGCGGTCGTTTACGATAGTATTATTCCTTCCATGCTTTCAAAACTGCCGGATATTCTGATCGGAATTGTGGTTGTCCTGGTGCTTTCCGCATCAATGTCAACACTTTCATCCCTGGTACTGACATCCAGTTCAACGATGACACTGGATCTGTTGAAAGACAATATCATGAAAAAGATGAGTGAGAAAAAGCAGATCATTACGATGCAGATCCTGATCGTATTTTTTATCGTTGTATCGGTGGTGATCGCACTGGATCCGCCGACTTTTATTGCTCAGCTTATGGGAATTTCATGGGGAGCTCTTGCAGGAGCATTTCTTGCACCGTTTCTGTATGGTCTGTACTGGAAAGGTGTGACAAGAGCAGGAGTCTGGGCAGGATTTATTGCCGGAGTCGGAATTACGGTTTCTAATATGTTCATAGGATATATTGCATCACCGATCAATGCCGGTGCTGTTGCGATGGTAGCAGGTCTGGTGATCGTTCCGCTGGTAAGCCTTGTGACACCGAAATTGAAGAAAGAAGATGTAGATGAGATCTTTACGTGCTATGAAGAAAAAGTGGTGAGTACGAAGAAGAGGAATTTGTAAATTTGTAGTTGTTGGGGTGAAAATATCTCGGCAGTAGAAAGTATCTGATGAAAAAACATTCATATCCGCCCTTGCTGTTGCATCGCAGTGCAGGACCCGCTTTACCTCAGCCCGTTGACAACTTGTAACAGGAACGTGGAAACACTCGTGCAGAGGCACTCCTGTTTACGTTCCTTAACAAGTTGGGCAAAGTGTCTTCGGAACGCTCCCTGTCAATGCACTGCTCACGCAACAGCAAGGGCGGATATTGG
>ERZ772878.1332-NODE-1332-length-12770-cov-2.48344_pt1 | contig 12770 bp, 11 predicted proteins | sample MGYA00580578_ERZ772878 | MGnify/ENA primary metagenome ERZ772878 (study PRJEB29015, sample SAMEA2737686) | human gut metagenome | biome: human gut; feature: human-associated habitat; material: faeces | place: China | collected 2012 ...
CGCTTCTTGCCGCTGGACAATTCTTGGGGGCCTCGAATACATGTGATCTGCCTGCATCCACATGCAATCAGATACTCCGCCGCCAGTTTTCCCCCTGCATAATGATCTGCCTCGATAACACTGGTCTGTCCCATCTCATCCAAACGTCTGTCCACAAAAACGATTGGCATGGAAACTGCCTCATAACTCTGGCTTTTTTCTCCGGTATTTGTCATTAAGATCACACCATCCGCCTGAAGTTGTGCAAGCATTTGCAGGTTTGCAAGTTCCTTCTCTTTCTGATCATCCGAGTTACAGAGAAGGATACGATATTCCTGTTCATACGCTTCCTTCTCAATCGCCTTTGCAAGTTCACTGAAAAATGGATTCTCAATATCCGGCACGATGACTCCGATTATCTTTGATGATTTCCGGTATAGCGCCCTTGCAAGTTCGTTTGGTCTGAAACCGGTTTCTTCAATCGCTTTTTCCACCCGTTCCCGCTTCTCCTCATCTACTCTCGCAGTTCCGTTGATCACGCGGGAAACCGTGGCGGGAGACACCCCCGCGCGCTTTGCTACTTCTCTGATACTTGCCATCCACTTTCCCTCCTTTCTGTTCACTGCTCCATTTTCTCCTAAAAATGTGACAAAGTTTTTATTATGAAACCCGTTTCAAATCTACTTTTAGTATACCTCTTTCTACTTCTTTTTGTCAATTTAAAGGCAAAAGTATTTTCTCCCCCTTAACAAAAAACTCAAAAGCCCTCCCATACAGACAGATATTTTTTCTGTCTACACGGAAGGGCATACCTCACATCCTTTTAAAACTGATCTACAATCTTTCTTGCCTCTTTGATTTTCTCGACACTGCTCTGCCAGATTTCATATTCGCTGAATCCTGGAAGTCCCATATTGACGCCTTCTCTCCGGAAAGTCATTTTACTTTCCACAACAACTTTCCCCGACATATGATAGGATGCAATTCCAGTCTCCTCATGCAGCTGGTCGATAATCTCCGGCTTGATCCCGCTTCCTGCCAAAATCTCTATCCTTCCTCTGCTCTCTTGCTGCAACTTTGCAAGAAATTCTCTTCCTTCCCATGCAGAGTTTTTCTGTCCGCTTGTGAGAATTGTCCGGCATCCTAATGAGATTGCCTGCTCCAGCGCTTCCAGGGCATCCCTGCTTACGTCAAAAGCGCGATGCAGAGCCACATCCATATCTCCTGCCTCCGCGATCAACCCCTGCATCTGCTCCATGTTCAGGGAACCATCCGGATTCAGGCAGCCGATCACAATCCCGTCTGCCCCCAGCCGCCGAAACAACTTTACCTCTTCTTTCAAAATCTCATACTCATTCTGACTGTAACAGAAGTCTCCGAATCTCGGTCTTAAAAGCACTCTGATTTTAAGGCTTGTCTCTTTGCGGATCTTCTCAAACAATGCCTGAGACGGTGTTGTTCCTCCAATCACAAGATTTCCGCACAATTCAATCCGATCTGCCCCTCCTCTTTCTGCTGCCAGAGCAGACTCCATGCTGTCTGCACACACTTCTAAAATACCTGCCATTTTTTTCTCCTCTCCTGAACCTGATTTCATCTGTATGATACTGTTTCCACTATATCATAAAACCGCCGCCTTGTAACTGCTTCCAGCTACCCGACAGCGGTTCTGTTTTAAAAGGGATTAAACTATCTCATGCTTATTTACAAAGCTTTTTAAATTCATCAGCTACAAACTGAACTTTTGTTCCAATAATAACCTGTACAGCTGTTTTGCTTGGACGGATCACTCCTGCTACACCGGCAGATTTGATCTTATGCTCATCGATTAATGTATAATCTTTGATCTCCAGACGAAGTCTTGTAATACAGTTGTCAATAGAAGTTACGTTTGCCGGTCCGCCGACACCTTCGAGAACAATTTTTGCAATTCCTGTGAAGTCATTGTTTGCCAGTTCTACTTTTGTCTCATCAATATTGTCATCTTCACGTCCCGGTGTCTTCATGTTAAATTTCACAATCACGAAACGGAATACTACATAGTAAACCGCACCAACTACAAGCCCGATTGGGATCAGAAGCAGTGGATTCTGTGCAAATGGAGCTTTAAAGCTCAGGATCCAGTCAACCAAGCCTGCACTGAAGTTGAAACCTGCTCTTACCGGAAGTGCTGCAACAACTGCCATAGAGATACCTGTCAATACTGCGTGTACACCATAGAGCGCCGGTGCAAGGAACATGAAGGAGAATTCCAGAGGTTCTGTAACACCATTGAAGAAGGAAGCAACTGCTACTGACATCAGGAGACCTGCTGCCGCTTTCTTCTTTGTATCTTTTGCTGTGTGATACATTGCTAAAGCTGCTGCCGGAAGACCGAACATCATTACAGGGAAGAATCCTGCCATGTACATACCAGTTGTTCCCATTACACCGCCTTCTGCATTTCCCCAGAATTTTGCGATATCGTTAATTCCCGCAACGTCAAACCAGAATACAGAATTCAGTGCGTGGTGCAGACCGAATGGAATCAGCAGTCGGTTGAAGAAACCGTAAAGACCTGCTCCGATCGGACCTAAATCCATGATAAATTTACCAACAGCTACCAGTACATTGTAAATGATTGGCCATACAAAGAACAGTACTAAGCTGGAAACTAAAGATGCCCCTGCGGTAACGATCGCAACACATCTCTTTCCACTGAAGAATGAAAATGCATCTGGCAATTTTGTATTTTTAAATTTGTTGTAGCAGGCAGCTGCGATCAGACCACAGAGAATACCGATGAACTGTGTCTGAACTTTTCCAAATGCCGGGTCTACTTTTTCCACTGCTGTGTTTGTGAGCATTGCCACAACATCTGTGGAAAGTAATGTCGTTGTCATGATCCATGAAACCAAAAATAACTGTAAATACTGCCAGTAGGATAAGACCGATCAGAACAATCTTTTTATGCCTGCGAACATACTCCATCTGTGCCTTTCTCCTATTCCATCTCACGAATGATCTTTCTTAATTTCAAGATCATAGACGGAGCTACAGAAAGCTCATCTACACCCATGCGTACAAAAGTCTCTGTCAATTCCGGATCTGCTCCTAACTCTCCACAGATACCAGCCCATTTTCCTTCCTGATGTGCGCTGTCCACAACCATTTGAATCATTTTCAAAATTGCTTTATGGTGTGGATTGTAGAAACGGTCAAGTTTCTCATTCTGCCTGTCAATTGCCAATGTGTATTGTGTCAGGTCATTTGTCCCAATGCTGAAGAAATCTACCATCTTCGCCAGCTCATCACTGATCATAACTGCTGCCGGAGTCTCAATCATGATTCCTTCCTCAACATCGTTATATGGGATTCCATCTGTTTTCAACTCTTCTTTGACTTCCTGCACAATTGCCTGTATCTGTGCTACTTCCTCTGTGGAGGTGATCATCGGATACATGATCGACAGATTCCCATAAGCAGACGCACGGAACAGTGCCCGCAACTGTGTCTTAAAGATTTCCGGCTGTGCAAGGCAGATCCGAATTGCCCGGTATCCAAGCGCCGGATTTTCTTCTTTTTCAATGTTCAGATAATCCGCCTGCTTATCGGCACCGATATCCAGCGTTCGGATGATCACCTTTTTGCCTGCCATATTTTGCACGGCTTGTTTATATGCCTGAAATTGTTCTTCTTCATCTGGAAGCTCATTCCTTCCGATATACAAGAATTCACTTCGAAACAGCCCGATACCTCCTGCATCGTTTTCCAATACATATCCCATATCTGCTACACTGCCAATGTTTGCATACAGATTGATATGTCTTCCGCCTTTTGTGACATTTTCTTTTCCTCTTAACTGCTGAAGAAGCTCCTGTTTTTCCTTCTCCTCCTCAATTTTTCTCTGAATCCTCTCTTTAACTTCCTCTGACGGATCCACAAAGAACTCTCCATGAAATCCATCCACCGCCGCCTCTGTTCCGGTATGCAGCGCTTCTAAATCCATATCTACTCCGATCAAAGCCGGAATATTCATCATACGGGCTAAAATTGCCGTATGGGAATTCGCGGAACCATGTACAGTCACGAATGCCAGTATTTTCTCCTTATCCATCTGAACCGTCTCACTCGGAGAAAGATCATCTGCCACAACAATGACCGGCTCATCCAGATCCATTACATCTGCCGACTGTCCAGACAGATTTTTTACCAAACGATTCGAAATGTCCTTAATATCTGCAGCTCTTGCTCTCATATAATCATCATCCATGCTTGCAAACATCTGGGAAAAATTATCTCCTGTAGAAGCTACCGCGTATTCTGCATTGACCTGCTGTGTACTGATGATATTTTCAATGGATTCTTTGTAATCTTCATCCTCCAGCATCATCTGATGGACTTCAAAAATCGCAGCGCTGGCTTCTCCAACTTCCTTTAATGCCTTTTCATATAATTTTTGAAGCTGTTGTTTAGAAGCCTCTACTGCTTCTTCCACTCTCTGAAGCTCTGCCTGTGTATCTTCAATCTTTACACGCTTTACCACATAGTCATCTTTTTTCAGCACGGATATTTTTCCAAATGCAACTCCTTTATAGACTGATTTTCCTTTCAAACATTCCATACTACTTCTCCTTACACTTCCTACAAATTCGCTTCAAAAAATGACTTCATGCCTTCATATGCAGCTTCTTCATCGCTTCCTTCAATCTGTACTTCTACAGTCTGTCCACATTTTACTGCAAGAGACATCAACGCCATCAACTTAGACGCTTCCACCGTTCTTCCTTCTTTTGTAATTGTAATCTTACTCTCATACTTCTTTCCTTCTTTTGCAAGCATTCCCGCTGGTCTTGCATGGATTCCCATCTCATCTTTGATTGTGTACTCAAACTTTTTCATTTTACTATCTCCCTTCGTCTTGACAAATTTCTTTCTATAAAAATAGAGTAATTCATAAATATTCTATCATCTTCTTTTTTCACAGACAAGCGATTCCTCAGGCTGCGATCATCCTCTGGATATGAATGGCAAGAAATCCAACCTCTTCCTGCATGATCTGCCTTTCCAGTTTTTCTGCCATGTTATCACAGATTAAAGCGGCAATTTTCATTGCCTCCGGATATTTTTCCTGCACAAACTCATTGAGATCAATGTTGACCGCTTCACCGGTCTTTGTCCGGACAACCATATAATACAGATGACTCATCAGCCGGATGTAATTCAAAGCTTCTTTCTGCATTTCTTTTTCCAAATGTTCTTCTATGATCTGCATACTCTCATCAATAAGCTGTGTTGCCTTTAATGTCTCTGACACCGCTTCATCAGAAAGTCCGGAATGAATATGAAGTGCGATAAATCCCGCCTCATCATCTGAAATCCGATATCCTGTCATCTCCTCGATGATAGATCTGCTCTCTAAGGCTACCGCATACTCTTTTCCAAATAAAATCTTAATATCCGGTATAAACGGATTCGAAAGAAATATATTCTCTCCCTCCTCGCGGCAAATGCAAGGTGATCTGCCAACGGAAGTAAAATATCTCCATTGATCGAGTCAAATACTTTCTCTGCCGCCTCAATGATCTTGCCCGCTGTCTCAATGTAAACCGGATCAATCGCATTGACTGCATGGATTGCTGAGTGCTGTTCTTCTCTCACGACCGGTGTGTACACTTGAACTCCCTCATCGATCGTCACCTCATCTCCCGCTCTCTTGCCAAATCCAATCCCTTTTCCTAATAAAATTCTTTCACTGCCATCGCCCTTTTCTTCTGCAAGAAGTGCATTATTATTTAAAATCCTTAAAATGCAGTACACCATCCGCTCTCCTTTTCTTTCGTCAGGATATGAGTCCATCTCCTTCATCGAGATACATAAAAAGGCATAAACTACCTGTTCTACTCACTAATATTGAATAAAACCGGATAGTTTATGCCTGCATCACCAGTAACACGCTATCAAAGTTCTTATTTTGCAACTTTTGCTTCCTAATACATGAATCTGTATAGATTGTATATCATCTTACTAGTTGTCGTTAAGTTATGTTTTTAACTAATTTTCTTCGATTTTTTTGTGTATTTTTCACAACTTTTATCTTGGCAGATAGATCATTTCTTTTGTAATTTCTTTTAAAGAATTGGCCCCACACATTGCCATCGTATCTGCAAGTTCCGCCCCGATTTTTTCAATGTAAGTCTTCACACCTTCCATTCCGCCGCCATAGACTGCTGTTACAAATGGGCGGCAGATCAGCACTCCATCTGCACCGAGTGCCAGTGCCTTAAAGACATCTACACCAGAACGGATCCCACCATCTACAAATATTTTCACTTTTCCCTGCACTGCCTCCACGATAGCAGGAAGTACCTCCGCAGTGGCCGGGCACTGGTCGAGCACACGCCCTCCATGATTGGATACAACAATCGCATCGACACCTGCCTCCACCGCTTTGATGGCGCCCCTTGCGGTCATAATTCCTTTTGCGATAAATGGAACTTTTGCCATCTCTGCCACCTGGCGTAATTCTTCCACGGATTTTCTGCCTGCCGGCGGTGTCATATTTTTTAAGAATGGAAGTCCTGCCGCATCAATATCCATAGCAACCGCAAATGCACCAGAACCTTCTGCCTGCTTCATCTTTTCACGAATGATCTCTATATTCCACGGCTTGATCGTCGGAATCCCTTTTCCTTCCACTCGTCTGATTGCATCGGTCGCATACTTCATTACATCCGGATTTACCCCGTCTCCGGTCATTGCGGCAATCCCTGCCTCTGCACATGCAGCCACCATCACATCATTGTAGGACTGATCATTGTATTTTTCTCCATAATGAAGATTCACTGCCCCAACCGGACCTGCAAAAAACGGATAACGGAATCTCTGTCCCCACAGTACAAAGCTTGTATCCACTTCTTCATGCTCAGAAATGGTATCCATCTGCACACGGATTTCCTGCCATTTATCAAAATTGCGGATGGCTGTATCCCCCATCCCTTTCGCTCCCGGTCCCGGCATTTGATTCCGGCATGCCCTTCCATTGCACACCATGCACGCTTTACAATATTTCCCAATATCTTGTTTTGCATTTGTTACTATTTCCTCGTATGTCATCCTATTTCCTTCTTTCTTTATCATTCATTGTTTCTTTCCGCAAACGAATCAGAAACAATCTCACACTTAATTTTCCCAGAGAAGAAATGTCACTGTCTTTCCGTCTGTCAATACTCGTTTCTGTACGGTCTCTCCGGTTATTTTATTGACAGTTACTTCATATAGCACTTGTTCAACGGTCTCATTTCCCGGTACTTTTGTTGTAACTTTCACAAGGTACTCACTCTTCGTACTTTCCTGTTCAAGCACCGTCATCTCTTCTCCTTTCGCATCCTCTGTTCCCTTCGCATAATATTCTTCTAACTTTTTCTGAATTTCTGAATCAGAATACACTGGTGTCTGTTCTTCTTCCTGTTGTATCGGATTTTCCGGTGTCTTTATCCCTTCCTGACTCTGTCCGGCATTCTCCGTTTCTGCTTCTTTCTTCTTTGCTTCTTCTGCTTTCTTTTTTGCCGCTTCGTCTTTCTTCGCCTTTTCTTCCTGTGCTTTCTTTTCCTCTGCTTTCTTCGCTTCTTCTTTTTTCTTTGCTTCCTCTGCCTTCTTTGCTGCTTCTGGATCTGCTTCACCGGTAATCCGCTCTGAAAGCGTCTTCCACTTCAGCCCTGATACCGTCTTTCCCATACTGTCCAGTTTTTTCTGGAATGCTTCCTTTGACAAAGCTTCCTTGTCGTTATAATATGGCTGTTCTGGATGTCCCTCCATATCAAAGGTATATTGTTCTGTCTGAATCACTGTATGTTCTCCATCCATCCGATAAAAACTCGCATTTCCATAAGAGGCTCCGCCAGAACCATAGATATACATTGTCCCATTCTCATAAATCTGAAGCAGAGACCGCTCCGCCAATGTCTGATCTTCAAACATATTTTTGGCATCTACTCCATCAAAGCAGTACACTCCTACTACCCGCTCATCACCACCATTGCTCCTGCTTCCGACCAGCAATTCCTTTTCTCCACTCTCATCGATATCATACATCGTATAAATAATTTCTGTTTTCCCCTTATCTGTCTCAGTTAAAAATACTAATAATGGGTTGATATTTGGATATCCCTCTGGATCTTTCTGCACCTCTGATGCTCCCATGAGAAGTGCTTCTTGATATTCATCTAAAATTTTCTGATAAGCTTCATCTTTTTTTTGTTCTTTCTTAAGACGTTCTTCTGTTCTTTTTGCTGCCGCCTCAATTTCTTTTTTGTCAAATTTTAATGTTACCTTACGCTGTACCGGCTTTAATACAGATGAATCATATGTTTCATAAAACTCGCTTAGTTCTTCTGTTCCATTCTGCTCTGTCGTCGTAAGCTCTGCTAAGATTTCCACCCCGCTCTCATCGAATTCAAACCATAATTCCGAATACCCTCTCATCCGTTTTGCAGTGGCATTCAATCCGATTTTTTCCAGTTTTGCAGAAATATCTGTAATCTCTTTCTCATGCTCCTCCCCGGTCAGAAGTCCTTTGGTCGATGCATATTCCCGGAAAGTCCCATCATAGTTCACTGCAAACATTCCATACTCATGCGAACGTGCTGTCAGAGAATACTGATTTGCTGTACTTCCACAGATATAGATCTTTCCACCTGACTCCTTTAAGAAAATACCTTGACGCTCTGTCTCTGCATTTCCCATCACATTTCGAAGTGCAAGATATTCTGCTGCAAGCTTGATACTTTTCTCTTTAGATCGGAAGAGCTGAAGATAAACATGGTTGTGTTTTTCATCCTTTTTTGCCTTATCTTCCTCACCGGTCTTCAGCATCAGAACAAGCAGCTCTTTTTCTCCATCGCCATCAAAATCTTTCAGTTTGGATGCGAGTACCCCCTTTTGCTTCTCCAGCCGCTCAGGCTGTACTATCTTTTTCTCTCCATCTTTCTTCACATATTTTGATTCATAAGTACCCGCAGTACATTTTCCATATTTCGGTACGAGAACCTTGTCCACATACGTTTCCAGACTGACTGCTTTTGTGTCGTCTATTTTATCCTGATCTTGCGTATGCTCTCCTTTATTTTCTTCCTCCTCTTTATTCTCTTCCTGACTGCTTGAATTTGGGGAAGGTTTCTCATCTGGTACCGGTTCTGCTGCCGGTTTCTCATTACTCTGTGCTTCTTTTTTCGGTACTTCCTGCCCTTTTGCCACAGCACCATTCTCTTTTGCCTTCTTCAAGATTGCCTCTGCCTTTTTTTCTTTTCCCTGTGCGGTATAGATTTCTGCTAATTTATCGTAAGATTTTCGTTCCTTCGGATCGATCTTGATTGACTCCAGATAGAGTTCCTCCGCTTTTTCATACTCCATATCTTCCAGATATTTGTCTGCCATCGCTATCTTCGTCTGAAATGTCTTTTCCTGCTTATCTTTCATCCCGAAATAGACACCTGTCGTCACTCCAGCGATCAGAACTGTACTGATTCCCACTGCCGCAGCAATCCGAAAATTTTTGCGCCTCTTCGTCTCCTGCTGTTCTGCCTCCTGTTTTCTCTCTTGTTCTATCTCCTGAAAATTCTCTGTCTCCTCTGCCTCAAAGTCTTTCTGCAGATTTTCTTCCACCTTTTTCTCTGCAGATTTTTCTTCCTGCGTCGATTCCTGCGGAATCTGAACCAATTCTGCCCCGCACTTTCCGCAAAATTTTGCATGATCTGCATTTTCTGCTCCACATTTCCTACAGTACATATCTATTCTCCTTCCTTTATCTGACTGTAAATTTCAGATGATAATGCCACAATTTTCTCTCGGGCTGCCTGTGTGTCTGTAAGCTGATCTGCCATCACACATAAAATATATGGGGTCTCACCAGCCCATACGATTGCTGCATCGTTCTCTACATCGGCAAGTTCTCCTGTCTTATTTCCTGTTTCTACCCCTTCTGGAATACCCGCTGGAATTTTTCCAGTGCGCTGCTGCTGCTTTAATAAATTTAACATCTGATCTGCGTGTGGATGTCTCACTTTGCAAACATCAAACAAAAAATTGCCACAATCCTCTGCTGATGTGTAATTTTCTCCCAGCGTACTGTCTGCCAGAAGCATTCTTCCCATAGAAGAATCTTTGTAACCTTTTTCCTGACAATAAACATTCACCTGTTCCATTCCCGCAGTTTCCTCACCACCGCCGAGCATTCTTGTCAATTCGTTGGCTGCATCGTTATCGCTGACTGTGATCATCGCCGTGAGAAGCCGATCGAGTTCTGCTGCTCCGTACTGTGCTGCCAAATTGTCATACTGTTCATAAACAGCTCCCATAATGTACAATTTGATCAGACTTGCCGCCTTTTGCTTCTCTGCTCCAACTACTGCAAAGGAACCGCTTGACAATTGCTTCACATACACATTCCACTTTTCTCCAAGCGCTGTCCTTTCTGCAATCCTGTTCTGGATCAGCTCTTCCATAGCGGCCATTTCCAAAGGTGCGCGGACTTCCTCTTCCATCTGCTGTTTCTCCTGTCGGGTCTTTGCTTCTTCTTTTTCCTCCAACAGAGTCTGTCTTCTTTTTAAGACTTCCTTTCTCTCTTCTTTTTGTAATACAGCCCCTGCATCGATTTCCTGTGTCTGTTTCTCAATTTCCTTGCACCGACTTTCCAAAAACAGCCATCCAGTTCCAACAGCCAGAAGCATTCCCACACAGACTGCACTGTAAATCCATCCTGCTTTTTTCCCTTTTCCTCTTTCTCTCTTTTTCATACTGCACCTCTTGCCATAGCTCTAATTTCCAGCCGCAAAATACTGGTCAATTCCATTTGCAATACCCTTGACCATTTTCTTTTCATACTCCGGATCCTGCATATTTACATCATCCTGCTCATTGGTCATGTATCCCATCTCCAGAATGATAACCGGAATCTGACTCCAGTTGATCCCAGTCATGTTATCATAGAGCTGCACTCCGTCATTTTCCATACCACACTCCTGACAGTAAGCATTGATTACAGATTCCCCGAGCGCATAGCTTTTCGGATGAAGTGCTCCAACATAGGGATTTTCTGCGGAAGGTACCATCGTCATTGCTCCCTTTGCCAAGGGATCCTCACTTCCATTTGCATGGATCCTCACATAAATATCGGATCCTTCCTCCGCTGCCATAAGCGCTCTCTCACTGTTACTGATTGCCGTATCATGATCTTCTCTTGTGAGCACTACTTCATATCCTCTCTGTTCCAGTTCCAGACGAAGCTGCTTGGAAATATTTAATGTCAGTTCATACTCCGGAACATTTGTATAACGCCCCTGCGTACCAGAAGATGCCTTCGCTTTCATTTCCTGCGATCCTGGTCCCATCGGCTCCAAGTCGCTCATATCTACATTCGGACCTTGATGACCCGGATCGATTGCAATTTTCTTTCCCTTCGCCTGTGGCTGTTCCTCAGTGATCACTTCTTTTTTTCCCTCTGCCTCTCTTTGTGCCTGTTCTTTTTCTAGTTCTTCCACTTCTTTTTCCAGTTCCTGAATTTCCTTCTCGATATTCTGCGCTGCTTCTTTTGCTGCCCGCCTCTCTGCTTTCGCTGTATACAATTTTCGCGCCGCTGCTGCGCATCCGACTGATACAATGACCAGCAGACAAGTGCAGGAAACTACTATGATTTTCTGACTTGTTTTCACAATTTTCCCCCTTCTTTCCAGTAGCTCTGGCACACTGTGATAAAAGACAGAGATGTCTCACACCTCTGCCTTTTTGCCTATCCGTCTCTCACTCACGACTGCGGACAGATTTTCTTTATTCTTGTTTTGTTCCGCACTTTGTGCAGAAAACTGCCCCTTGCGGAATCTGTTTTCCACACTTTATGCAGAACCTCACTTGCTGCTGCGAAGCCTGCATTCCTTCCTTCATATCCTCTACTTTTGCTCCGCATCCTACACAAAACGCCATTCCCGGTTCCAGCACTGCGCCACACCTTGGGCAAGTCTTAATGCTCTCAATCGCCTCAATCTCCGAACGGATTGCTTCAATTCTTTGATAACTTGCCTGAACCATCCGTACCAGCTCAGCCAGCTGTGGCTCTGGATCATTCTGCTTTAACTCATAATACATATGACCAAGGTTCTGACAATATTTATCAATTTTTTTCTGCTCTTCATTGATCTGTGATTTCAAACTTGTGATATCAGCCATTCCTTTTGCTTTCTGCATGACATTTTGACCTGTGACTGAAATTTTCTTTCCTAATTCATCAAAAAAAGCCATTGTTCTCTCTCCTTCTATTCCTGCTGCTAATTGTACATTCCTCCAAACAGGCAGATGACATCGTCATCCAACTCGATTAGTTTATCCTTTCCTCTGTACAACTTCAATGTTCCCGTAGAGTCATCGTCATCATAATCTACAAGGACCGCTATTTTTTTCTCATCTACGACTTTATAATCAAAAGCATCATCTGCGATCACTTTTGCATTTTTTCCGTCAAACATCTTTAATGTAAACAGATTCTTGGAAGTATTGTAGTCTGTCTTATAGATTGGATATTTCTGTTCTTTCGTAAATTCTAAGGTACCTATCATAACATCACTGTCAATCAGCTCTTCATTACAATACAGATCCCCCATTCCTTCATCCATATCCGTCAGATAATAAATATCTCCATCTTTTGCACCCATCATGACATCTACATCTTCTGCAACGACACTGCATTTTCCATCTGCTTTCTTACCTGTCTTGAAGGAAAGAAGCTGGCTTTCTTTTATTTCGCCATCCTTATTTCTTTCTAC
>ERZ772878.1339-NODE-1339-length-12701-cov-235.562_pt1 | contig 12701 bp, 12 predicted proteins | sample MGYA00580578_ERZ772878 | MGnify/ENA primary metagenome ERZ772878 (study PRJEB29015, sample SAMEA2737686) | human gut metagenome | biome: human gut; feature: human-associated habitat; material: faeces | place: China | collected 2012 ...
AGAAGGATAATGCAGTAGATAACTAACTAAATCGTAACCTATTACTATCAAGAGCAATTAACCTACGCTCATTTTCAATAAATTACACTCTTTTCGTAACTTCTGTCAGCAAAATTAATATTTTATTGCTTTGCTGACACAGTTTGTTTTACAGCCCCTCCGGTTCCGGTGACTTGTAAGGCTTGAAAGCAACCCGAACCTCCTTATGCTCATCGATGACGAAAGTCTGCTCCGGCTCCACAGAACGAATAATGACGCCATTGACTTTCCAATACATGATTGTCCATGATTTGGAATGGGTAGCACGAAAATGCACCGTTGTGCCTTTCGCTATTTCAGCCGGAGAGATCAATTCTCCTATCTTTTCCGCAGCCGTATTTTCCAACTCCGGTTTAGCCGAAAGCTGACCTTCACCCTGATCCACACCAAATGCCAGCACTACTTTTTCCACTGCGGGAGGAAGAGGAGGATCTTCATCATTGTCACAAGAAACCGCAAATAGCGTAAGCCCATACAACAAAACAACGACAAAAGAGAGATAACCGATCTGTCTCATTAAGCCGGTTTCTTTTTTTTCCATAGCAGTTTTCATAAGCTTATTTTTTGTTTACGACCGCATAAAGATAACAATTTGTTGGCTAAAAGGGTTTATGAACCTTTTATTTTTTTTGCCTTATTATCTTAAAATTCAGTGTTTATGAAATACCAAGTTCTTTTAGAACATCCTCGTTTGCAGACGAGAAAAAGCCTTTACAGTGTCTTAACTCTGTTTTCGCTTTTTCCAAGAGTTCGCCTTGTTTTTTAAGTGTTTCTAAAAGGGCATAGTTTTGTTTATCCCGGTCATAATATTTCCGTTCCCATTCTACCCTCTCTTTTATAATCATTGTTTTATCTTCGCTAAGGGAATCAAGTTTCTCTTGGTATTTCCCTATAATGTGCTCCAATTCGGCTACTCTGTTGGTCGTTTTTTGCAGTATATCCGGCGCAGGGAGTTGTGCCTGTTTCTGCGAGTTTATAAATTCGCTCATCAGCTTACAAAGCACATCCACTTGGTTACGTTCTCTTTCCACTTCAGACGGAACAGGAAGAGAAGGGGTTACTTCAGTATCATAAATATCGAAATCGTTCTTTTGCAAGAAACGCCATGCCCTTTCAACCCATTCCCCGACAGGCTGCCCCGCTTTACGGCAATATATTTTTATATCTTCAAGCACGTTTTTAGGCACTCTGATAGTGCTTGTTTGTATATCGCTCATATGCTTATTTATTAATTTGTTACATGCAAAAATATAAAGAATATATTTAGCTATCTACAAAATATACAAAAAATATATTTATCTCTTCCTGTCAATATCAAAGCGTAAAGCCTTGATGTTGCTTTCGGTAGTCCATACGGCTATTTTTCGCCCGTCAATTTCAACGGTAACACGCATATAATCGTTACCTTGGGGTTGTTCCTTTTCCTGTGAAACTTCCACAACCTTAACTTTTAGTTCTTCCATATTCTTACTTATTTGATTTTAAATTCTTCACGTAACATTTTTAATAGTGCATTTTGGGCGTGTATCCTTGATTGTACCCCACTGCACACTCTATCATCATAATAACAACATCTTTCGTAAACCTCTTTTAATCGCCCTAAATCACTGATCTTATCCACGGCTTTTTGCGCTTTGTCATCGGTAGGGTTATTCATGGCATTAGATACCCACCGATAAACAAAAGAGTATTGTTCAAACTGTTCTCCACCCGCTTCACGTGGATGCAGCGTATTAATGGTAAATATGATTGTGTCGGCTTTGGGTTTACGCCCCTTTATAGGGTATTTGCAAATCAATTCGTAATCAAACCAAACATCAGAACCACTTTCTTTTATTCTCTCTTGTGCAGGTCTTAAAATTTTCCGGTCTATATCATTATTAGAGTGCTTTTCTGGTATTTCTAAGTCTTTTCTGAATTGAGATATAGCGTAGTAATATTCTCTTCTATCTCGTTGGCTGCAAATGATTTTATAAATCCGTTTTGTGTAGTTACCCCGAAGTCCGAGTGCAAGACCTTTAGAGTATCGAGTTCCGCCGACACCTACACCATAATAAATCAGAAAAGGGATAGCCCAAGGATTAAGATTTACCATGATTTGGTTAGTCCCTTTTATATTGTGTATGTTGGTAATGACAGAACCGCCTGTTGTTTCTATCTCTTTTTTCATTTTGGGATGAAGCCAACGGAACGAGAATCTTTTATTAAGCATATCAATAGCTTCTTTTAGCACTTTATTTTTATTGTTCTTTCCCCCCGCTTCATCGCACATGATAACTACATAAGGCTGATTAAACAAATCTCGTGGAAGTTCTTCTTCTCTTGTCATGTGCTTTTGTATTTTATCACCGATAAGGGTTAAGAGGTTTTCTTGCCACTCTGATACGTTATACTGCCCAAAAGTCACGTTATTAGGCTGTATCAACATAATTTCTTCTTCGGTGGGTGGATCAAATGCTATGATTTCTTTCTTTGCCATACGCTTGATTTTTTAGGTTACGAAGCAAATATAAGCATAAAAACCGACTAATAAAAACTAAAGTCGTAAAAGGTTGTCGGTTTTAGTATTTTGGTCGGCTTTTGTGCTTGTTATTTTAGTAATTTGGTCGGCTTTTGTAGCTTTATTTTAGTAATTTGGTCGGCTTTTACCCTGTTTTCTGATTTTTATTGTATTGTATGTCAGTTCATTACATCTAAAAAAAGGCGTTCTTACAAGAATTCTTCAAAGACATTTCTAACAAGAAAGGGAATTTTAGGCAAATTGAAGGGAAAAGCGTACAAATTGCTAAAAGCGTATGAGGGTGGAACAATAGGAAAAGAGAATAGGAGAAAAAGCCAAGCGCAGCGGGGAAAAGGACGGAATTTTCTGGCGTGTTAAAAAATGTATTGTTATATATATTTTTGTAAATTATTAGTCTGGGCGATTTGTATGTCTTTTTGTTATAACTATTTGTTATAAAGCCGTTTTGTGCTATAAATGTTGTTCTTGTCTAAGTTCATCTAACAAGGCTTCTGCCGATTTGAGTTGTATTTTTCCGTCCATGTGGTCTTTAACCTGTTGCAAAGCTCCTTTGAACTCTTCCATTATATCCCTTTTATGCCTCTTGCATTCTTCCGGCTGGATGATTTTGAACTGTCCATCTTGATAGTTGACCGCACTGCAAATCTTTCCGTCATGGTCGCAAATGGTATCATAACCGCCAAGTGTTTCACTTAGCCATAGCATACCGCAGGAGCATTGTGTCTTTATTGTTCCCATAATTATATATTTTTTATTGGTTGTTTGTAGCAAAGATAATGTTTTTTTGCGGTTGTATTCTATAATTTCGGCTAAATTTTGCGGTTGTATTCTATAATTTCGGCTAAATTTTGCGGTTGCAAATCCTTTTTTTGTATCTTTGCAAGAAAACAGGTATGATAAATCGTATAATAAAGAGTTCTATTTTAAGCGATTACAAACGTAGAAAGGTAATCGTTTTACTTGGTGCGAGGCAGGTCGGTAAGACTACGCTTCTTTCTGAACTTTGCGAGGGGAAAGACAGGGTACTTTCATTGAATTGTGACAATGTGGATGATGTGTTGGCTTTGGAGGGAAAGACTACCACCGAGCTAAGGCAGCTTTTATCGTCTTATGAGCTTGTTTTTATAGATGAAGCGCAACGGGTGAAGAATGTCGGGCTGACATTGAAAATGATTGGGGATTTGAAGTTGGAAACACAAGTGGTTGTTACAGGTTCTTCATCGCTCGATATGGCAGACGAGATAAACGAGCCGGCGACTGGGCGACTTATCGAGTACAACCTGTTCCCATTCTCGCTGCCGGAACTCGCTTTGTACAGTTCGGAAAGGGAGGAAAACAGATTGTTGGAAAACCGGATGATTTATGGGCTTTATCCGGAGGTCGTAACGGAGCCGGGTGATGCGAAACGCACGTTGATGACACTTACCAATAATTACCTTTACAAAGATTTGTTTGCTTACAAGGGCATAAAGAAACCGGAACTGATCCAAAAGCTGGTAAGGGCATTGGCTTTACAGTTGGGCAGCGAAGTTTCTTATAATGAGCTAAGCAACCTGTTGGGGGTTGATCGAGGTACGGTTGAAACGTATATAAATCTGTTGGAGAAGTGCTTCGTTGTTTTCCGTTTGGACTCTTTCAGCCGGAATCTTAGGAATGAGATAAAGAAGGGCAAGAAGGTCTATTTCTATGATAATGGGGTGAGAAATGCCGTCCTTTCCAATTTCGCTCCGTTGGAGCTAAGGAATGATGTCGGTGCGTTATGGGAAAACCTCATGGTGAGTGAACGTGTGAAACGAAACGCCTATTCCGGCAACTATGCGCAACTGTTCTTTTGGCGTACCCATGAGCAGCAGGAAATCGACTTGATTGAGGAACAGGACGGTATGTTGCATACATTCGAGTTCAAATGGAACGGAAAGGCAAGGAGCAGCCAGCCGAAAGTATTTGCCAGTTCTTATCCAAGTTCGACTTATGAAGTCATTACACCGGAAAATTATTGGGCGTTCTTGAAATAGGGAAATAACTAAAAATATGATGTTCAATGAAAAGAAAACGTGACCGTTCCGAATCGGGACAACTCAGAAACAAAATCAACCGATGGGTTCGATTTCTGTCAAAAGAAAGGGACTGGGATTATGTCTTCATGCTTGAGATGGAGTACATGAAACTCCGTCAGATGGAAGAATACTTTAAGGAAATGGATACCTTTGTGGGCATCGAATACGTAAGACGGGATTTGAGGATATGCCTCCGGCTGTTGGATATAGTCATGGAAAGGGATGATCTGGATATAAAGCGGAGTCCGCTTAAATTCGTGCCGTTCAAGGGTGATAACGGTCGTAAAATGTACAAACTTGAGGGCGCATCCGAAATAATTTCATACAAAAAGCTGTATGTCAATACAAGAAACGCCGCCCGTTTTATTGAATTTGACTTTACAAGTCCGAATGTGGATGAATCCTCGGAAATAAGCTATAAGGAAAGTCTTCGTTTGCATAAGGCTTGGCATCTGTATAATCTCATCCGAACTTACAGGATGTTCGCATGGTGGGATTAAGTCTTTTGTATCTCTAATGATTTACTAATTGATATGCAAAACTATCATTTGTATTGCATAATGATAGTTTTATAGATTACAATTATTTGTGCTATTATTGGCAGGTTTTTAACCTGTAAACGAAGTAAGCAAGCAGTCATTGGACTAAGTCCAATGCTGAATTTTTATATGGTTGATTTTTAATAGATTAGAATCATGTATGTATGCAAAAAGTATACTTTTGGTATACTGATTTTTTGTAAGTGACTGTATTCTTGTTTATTATGGTTGTTTTTTCGGTATGCAAAGACCTATGCACTTCTTTTTCTAATGATATGCAAGGTATGTTTTTGTACGTACAAAAACGTTAGGGAAACATTTATATCAGTGTCTATTTGTCGGAGGTCTTGTATCTATCCGGCTTGCCGGTTCCTGTATGCCGGGGTATTAGGCTCCCCATACTTTGTTGTGCGTTTTTTCTATTTTCCAGCACGAAGGTAGCTACGCACGCCGCATTTGTAAAGGGGCGTTTCACTCTCCGGGTAAAAAATCTCCTGTGCTCGCTTCGCTCGTGCGGTATTTTTTACCATTCGCCCTTGACAAATACTCTGTGCTTCGCTGGCAGGTGTTTAGGAAAAAAGAAAAAAAATGTTGTTCTTTGGCGGGGTGTCCGTTTTGTCATTCTGTTACCGGGATTTGTCCGCATGGTGGGAGATCCGCCCCGATCAGCCGGACACGCAATATCATTTTGTCATTGCCGGCAGCTCCTTTTTTGGGTGTTCCGTGCGTATATCGCTATCATTTTGAAATTTTGAGATATGCAAAAGCCTTGAAGCCCCCAGAGAAAACCCCGCCGGAGGCAATTATAGAAAGTCTGTGTATCGTTTCCACAAAATGTGGAAATGATACACAGATAACAGTTCTTCAATAAATATATGTGTTTTTTCGTATACTTTTGATTATCAGGTATATATGACTTGTTTATTTGTTTGGCACAATGTTTGTTCTTTGTCTTTCAGAAACCATATGTTAAATATTTAAATAGATTGGATTATGAAAAAGGTATTATTTGCAGTAGCACTTGTTATGGGATTGGGTAGTTCAGTGGCATTCGCCGGCAACATGGTATCGGATGTTGAGATTGTGGTAATGGTGAACGATTATAAGCCAATCGAGGTAAAGGATCTGCCGCAGGCGGTTCAGGACACGATCAAGAAGGATTTCGCAGACCTGACAATCAAGGAAGCCGCAGTTGAGGAAAGCGAGGAAGGCACAAAGACCTACAAGGTGACATTTACCGATGCAGAAGGCACGGACAGCGAAGTGTTCTTCAACGAGAAGGGCGAAGTCCTGAAATAAAGCAAATGAACAGCAAAAAGAGAATTCAATTAAACTGTGTCAGCAAAGTTACTACAAAAAAGTGAAATGCGGAAAGATATAGTGATAGAATTGAGTTACAAGGGTTTTAGTTAAAGTGGCGATAATTCGTGAAGCCATTACAATCCTTGCCGAAGCCAAATCTTGACGCCGCAACGTTACTTGTTCGTAACCATGTCCGAAAATGCGACAAACGGGTACGAATGGCGAAACAAGACACTATGTTATAGTGAGTTACCCACAACTCACGTAACAAATACGGTTACGGAAAAAAGATTGCGCCGTTCCTCCCCGTTTTGCGTACCGACACCGGACTCTTCACCAACTAATTTTGAAATCCAAAAATTAAGAACGATGAAGAGTACATTTTCAGTAATCTACTACCTCAAGCGTCAGGTAGTGAAAAAGGACGGGACGGTTCCCGTCATGGGACGCATCACGGTGGACGGCAGCCAGACGCAGTTCAGTTGCAAGTTGAGTGTCGATCCGAAGCTGTGGGACACCAAAGGGGGACGTGTCACGGGCAGAAGCGCGGCGGCACTCGAAACGAACCGTATGCTTGACAAGATGCGGGTGCGCATCAACAGACACTATCAGGAAATCATGGAGCGTGACAACTTCGTCACGGCGGAGAAGGTAAAGAACGCCTTTCTCGGACTGGAACACCGCTACCACACGCTGATGCAGGTGTTCCGTCGGCACAACGAGAACTATGAGAAACAGGTGGAAGCAGGCATGAAAGCAAAAGGTACACTGGAAAAGTACCGTGTCGTTTACAAGCACCTGCAAGAGTTCCTCGACATCCGCTACCATGTGAAGGACATCGCCCTAAAAGAGCTTACTCCCGCTTTCATCTCCGACTTCGAGATGTTCCTGCGCACGGACAAGCACTGCTGCACCAATACCGTGTGGCTGTACGTCTGCCCGTTACGGACGATGGTATTCATCGCCATCAACAACGAGTGGCTGACGCGCGACCCGTTCCGCGAGTATGAAATCAAGAAGGAGGAAACGACACGCAGTTTCCTGACCAAAGAGGAAATACGCCTGCTGATGGACGGGAAACTGAAAAACGCCAAACAAGAACTGTACCGTGACCTCTACCTGTTCTGCGCCTTCACCGGGTTATCGTTTTCGGATATGCGCAGCCTCACAGAAGAGAATATCCGCACCTACTTCGACGAACACGAGTGGATAAACATCAACCGCCAGAAAACGGGCGTGGTGTCCAACATCCGCCTGCTTGACATCGCCAACCGCATAATCGGCAAATACCGTGGGCTATGCGAGAACGGCAGGATATTCCCCGTTCCGCATTATAACACGTGCCTTGCCGGTATCCGTGCCGTCGCCAAGCGTTGCGGCATCACCAAGCATATCACGTGGCATCAAAGCCGCCACACGGCAGCCACGACAGTTTTCCTTTCCAACGGCGTACCCATCGAAACGGTCAGCTCCATGCTTGGACACAAGAGCATAAAGACGACGCAGATTTACGCGAAGATAACCAAAGAAAAACTCAATCAGGATATGGAAAACCTTGCCGCAAGGTTAAACAACGTCGAGGAATTTGCAGGTTGCACCATCTAAAAAAGAGGAGCCATGAAACGTGACATAATCATCATAGAGGACAAGGCGGTCAGCGTAACCGGTAACGATGTGTGGATGACCGCCACCGAAATAGCCGGACTGTTCCAATTGCTCGATCAAATCCGTTGTCTTGCGTTTGTATCGTTTAATGTTCTTTGCATCACGGTGTATGATGATATAGGAAATGACCAACAGCAAAAGAACAAATCCCATCAAGCCGCCTATCTGCATAAATGATTTTTTACGCATCGCTGTTATCTCGCTTTCTCTATTTTGTAAATCAGATTGTACCTTCTTTTCGATTTGGCAAATCAATCCTTGCAGTTGTCTGTTAAGTTCTGCATTACGGGCAGCAAGACTATCGGCTTGTTCTGACAATCGACGGCTCTGCGCTTTCTGTTCGTTGACCATGTTTCTATTGGATGAACGGAGCGTAGTCGTTGTTGTCGTTGGCTTCGTTCCCTCTTTTTTGCCAAAGATGCCCAAGAAACCTTTTCGTTTTGGCTTTTTGGACTGTTCCTGCACACTTTTCTGCACAATAACCGGAATTTGATTGGCTATCTTCTTGTTAATAGATTGTTGTTCATCCATTAACCGGACTATCTGGAACATCTGTCGTTCCTTATCCTCTAAAAGACTGCGCACACTATCGATGCGCTCTGCTGGATAGGTGGCCTTGAAACGGCAGAGCATACTGTCCATTGCCATACGCCGTGCATGGTAATGCTCGATATCTTTATCGTTCCATTCCAGTATTGTTTCACCCAATAGAGAAAATTTTATCATTTGAATATTGATATTGTTTATTTCTTTTCGGAGCTCGTCTATTTTTTTATTGCCAAGTTCTAATGCTTCTATCTCCTGCCATTCATAGAGGCTATTATATGCCATACATCCGATAAGAATGGAGATAAGTATATATCCCAACTGTATTGCCTTATAGAAATTTCCTGACCGCTCCATTATTTTGATGACATTGATTTTTGGAACATGAATAAAAGTTTATCTTTTTCGTTCATGCGGATATTATCAGAATAATCGCCTTTTGTTATTTGATACCCGCATGGCTTGACCATAAAAACGCCTAAGCCCTTAGTGTATGAACTTACTTCTGAGGCGTAGTCTTTACTTGTATTTAATGGAACTTTCCCTTTAATATGACACCACTCATTATTGCAACTGATGTCTTCAATCTCAGACATCATTTTTTGCAAATCTGTAATAGCTTTGGAACTTGCCTCCTGGGGTATCTGCAACTCAAAATATAGCATCGGTTCGAGAATGTCCACACCTGACTGTTGCAAAGCCAGCCTGAAGACATAAGGGGTCAGCTGTCTGAAATCAGCAGGTGTACTTACCGGGCTATAATACTCGGCTTGAGTAAAAGTTACTTTCAGATCAGTCACTTCCCATCCATGTAAACCAGATTGGCAAGACATACGAATCCCTTCAAAAACGGCATTTTGAAAAGAATGGTTCAGATAACCATAGGAGATGTCACTTTCGATTTGCAACCCTGTCCCTAACGGCAAGGGTTCAAGCGTCAGCCCTATTGTGGCCCAGTAAGGGTTGGGTGGCACTTCGATCTGAATAATCTTATTGACCTTTTTTACAGGTCGTTCTTTGTAGATAGTCTTGATCTCATCAAAATGGACCTTTACGGAAAATCGTTCTTCCAGCAATGTCTGTATGATTTCCTTTTGTGTCAAACCATATAACGAGATTTCCAATTCATCACTATATGAGTTTATGGAAAAGGACAAAGACGGGTCTTCAATCCACAATGTATTCAGAGCGGATATCACCTTGCTTCTCTCTTCGGGCCTGTCTGGCCGGACGGAGGATTTGAGAGCGGGATGCTGACGAGATAACCCTTGAATCAAACAAGGTTTAGCACCTAAATAATCTCCGATTCGAAAATCTTCCATATCTTCTACAATCGCGATATCATTGGCCCCCACTTCATCAACATTTATCTCTCTGCCCTGATAAATAGTCTTTAGATTTTTAATCTTGATGAATTTTTCCGAATCGTTGATTCTTACAATGTCTCGAAGTCTCAGACTTCCGTCAATTATTTTTAGAAAACTTCTTTTATGTCCTTTGGGGTCATGCTCTATCTTATAGAGATAAGCTGAAAGTCTGTTTGAGACTGATGCCGGAGGAAGTATAAAAGAAGAAATGGCGTCCAACAACTCATTGATACCGATATTGAACATTGCTGATCCATGTAGCACCGGATAGACTTTGGCTTTTGCCACAAGAGCGATTATCGTATTCCAATAATCAGCCGGTGAAATTTCGCTATCCGCCAAATATCGTTCTAATATATTGTCGTCATGGTTGCATACAAATTCTTTGTATTCTTCCTTTATATATGTTTGGGAGCAAATCGGATAAACCAATCCATCGACAACAGTTTGCATAAACAGGACATCTTGAGACAGATTTGTTTTTATATCCAGATACAAACGCTCTAAATTCACACCGTCACGGTCAATTTTATTGATAAATATAATTGTCGGGATTTGCAGTTTTTGTAAAGTATTGAACAGCAACTTTGTTTGCGCTTGTATGCCTTCCTTTGCGGATAAGATGAGGACTGCTCCATCAAGCATTTTGAATGTCCGCTCCACTTCCGCAATAAAATCCATGTGTCCCGGAGTGTCAATGATATTGCATTTCACACCATTCCTGATAATAGATGTCGTAGAAGCCCGAACAGTAATTCCTCTACGTTTCTCTATATCCATAGAGTCTGTTATGGTGTCACCATTATCCACACGGCCGCACTTTTCCGTTGCTCCACTGGCAAACAGCAGATTCTCGGTTACGGAAGTTTTTCCTGCATCAATGTGAGCAAGAATTCCTAAATTTATAATATTCATTTGGATTAAGCAATAATATACTACAATAGATGCATTGTCGAAACGCACCTTTTAATACCTCCTCGTAGCATGTGAGAACTACAGGATTACTAACTCGTATTAATATGTATATTATTACTGCCGCATAACGATTACAAAATTACACAAAAAAATATATCTAACAAAAGTGGGAGGATTTTTTAACTTTTTACCATAGACATTTTATTAGGGAAGCGTAGGTTCAACTGGTAAGTACAAATAAGTAGAAATGTTTGAACAACAACGTTTTAGGAAGTTGAAAAAAATCAAGTTTCTCTCTCGGTATAACGTTTATTTTGGCCAATATCTTCTTTAGTTTGGCATTTGAGTATTTCCCATTCGTGTTCTATTTAGCTCCTTATTATGAGTATGTAGCAAGTTGCTTATCAAATTCAGCCTCTTTGAGGGTCAAATATGGTTTTGCAAATGGTGACTGACAAGACATAAACAAGGTCAGCAGGATTTTTTACATAAATGGACATGAATGTATATAACCTAAAATAAGAATAAATTTTAATAAGGGCTGCCCAAAAAGAAAAAAAATGCAGTTGCCATCCTACAGATACTTGCAGAAAGGATAAAATTTACTTTTAGACCTTTTGGGATAGCCCTTATTAATACTTCAGATAAAATTCCTAAGGTTATATTTTCAATCCTTTGGACCGGGTTTCCTCCTTGGCATACAGCCCCGGATGCCCAGTTATGGTGTGATTGGCGATAATACTTTCCGATGTATTGCGCCACTTGTCTGAAATTTGCCGTTGCCGTCATATCTTCGCTGTTTTTGATTTTTTTGTTTTTAATGCGGATTCAAGAGCTGAGGGAGTTGAGTTTCAAACTATCTTATCTGCCTCTCGTTTATCCGACATTTTTTTTATGCGTCTTTCTGTCGCATCGGTCGTTTTCGTTTCGGGTGCTTGAAAAGGTAGGGATTAGGGAATGCAAGGTTTTTCGGGGAAATACTACCCGAAGGGCTGGAGATTTCCGCAGAAAACAGGAGGCTTGACCTTGCTTTCCCGTCCAATCCCGGAATTACCTTTGCGCCCAGAACGGAAATGACTGCCTGATGCGGCTCACTGAAAGGCGCAAAAATGGAGGTAAACGAAAACAGAGGCTGATTGGGTAGAAAAAACTTCAGGGAAAAATCCGTAAAAAAGGAATCACCAAAAGGAAAAAGACATCACCGGAAGCGTGAAAAGGGCAAACCACAACAAAGGGAGTATGATTGTTTTCCGATCCGACGGGACTTGTCCAGCCGGGTGGCAACAATCATTCTTCCCGGATTGCCCGCTGTGTGTGGCCGCTTGTTTCATTTATGGGGCAGGCTGACACTCTCTGCATTCACTTTCCGCTTCCGGCACAAAAAACAGCTAAAAAAGAAAAATCATCTGGTAGCCCGTAAAAGCACCTCTTGGCATAGACGCAAAAGAAAGGGGCATTGCTTCATCAGTCTAAACATCGTTTAGGCGTGAGGCAATGCCCTTTTCTCTGGCTATGCGGTAGTCGGCACACGTTTGTTCTAAACTCGTTTTGGGCAATGGTGTTCCGACGAACAATACCGCTTTTACGGAAAAACTAATGAATGAGGTGATAAAAAATCCGGGAGTTTATATCAAAATCTCGGATAAAATAGCTACTTTTGCATACAAAGAGTTCTTTGAAGGTTACGCGACGCGCAGAAGGATAATGCAGTAGATAACTAACTAAATCGTAACCTATTACTATCAAGAGC
>ERZ772878.1341-NODE-1341-length-12679-cov-7.25539_pt1 | contig 12679 bp, 6 predicted proteins | sample MGYA00580578_ERZ772878 | MGnify/ENA primary metagenome ERZ772878 (study PRJEB29015, sample SAMEA2737686) | human gut metagenome | biome: human gut; feature: human-associated habitat; material: faeces | place: China | collected 2012 ...
TGGTGGGAGCGGGTCTCCCATCTGATATAGCCTCCGGCAGGATTGCTTAAGATGCGCAAAAGAAATATGTCATGCTTTGCATGACGCGCATCTCGCAACAAGAATGCAGAGGCATTCTTGAAAATATGCGATATAAATTATGAAAGGGAATCTAGTATGAAAACGATTTTAGATTTGATCGTGGAAGAACTGAAACCGGCGTTTACCGGCTGCGGGTACGATGAGAAGTACATCCGCGTAACGGTATCAAACCGCCCGGATCTCTGCGAGTATCAGTGTAACGGCGCGATGGCAGCTGCCAAAGCGTATAAAAAGAAACCGATCGATATTGCCAATGAGGTGGTGGAAAAGACAGCCGGAAGCAAGATGTTTTCTGAGATCAACGCCGTGATGCCTGGATTTATCAATATCCGCCTGAATCCGTGCTACCTGGCATCCTATGTACAGCAGGTGGCAGAGGATGAAAAGCTGGGACTCAACGCAGCTAAGAAGCCGGAGACGATCATCATCGATTACGGCGGAGCCAATGTAGCAAAACCACTGCATGTCGGACACTTACGTTCCGCGGTCATCGGAGAGAGCATCAAGCGCATCAGCCGCTATATGGGACACCATGTCATCAGCGATGTGCATCTGGGTGACTGGGGATTGCAGATGGGACTGATCATCGAGGAGCTGCATGACCGTCAGCCGGATCTGGTATATTTTGACCCGGATTATACCGGCGAGTATCCGTCGGAGCCGCCGTTTACGATTTCCGAGCTGGAGGATATCTATCCGGCAGCGAGCGCGAAATCCAAGGTAGATGCGGCATTCCGTGAGCGGGCACAGCAGGCAACCTTCAAACTGCAGAGTGGCTATGCACCGTTCCATGCGATCTGGAAGCACATCATGAACGTGTCCTTGAAGGATCTGAAAAAGAACTATGGCAATTTAAATGTATCGTTCGACCTCTGGAAGGGCGAGAGCGATGCGCAGCCATATATTCCGGGACTGATCGAGGATTTACAGAAAAAAGGTCTTGCCTATGAGAGCGATGGCGCGCTGGTTGTCGATATCGCACAGGAAGGGGATGCGAAGGAATATCCGCCTTGTATCGTCCGCAAATCCGATGGTGCGGCGCTGTATGCGACTTCCGATCTGGCGACGATCATCGAACGTGAGCAGGATTTCCATCCGGACCGCTACATTTACGTCGTAGACAAGCGCCAGGAGCTTCATTTTATCCAGGTATTCCGTGTGGCGAAGAAGGCGGGCATCGTCAAAGAAGATACGCCGATGATCTTCTTGGGCTTCGGTACGATGAACGGCAAGGACGGTGGTCCGTTCAAGACACGTGAGGGCGGTGTTATGCGTCTGGAGCACCTGATCAAGAATATCGATGAGAAGGTATATGAGAAGATTCAGGAGAAGCAGAAAGTTCCGGCGGACGAGATGACACGCACGGCGGAGATTGTCGGTCTGGCGGCACTTAAATATGCCGATCTTTCGAATCAGGCGACCAAAGATTACATTTTCGATGTAGACCGCTTTATTTCCTTCGAGGGAAATACAGGTCCACATATCCAGTATATGATCGTCCGCATCAAGTCCATTCTGGAGAAATACAAGGAACTGCGCGGTGCGGATGCTAAAGTGGTTCCGATCCGTCCGGCTGAGAGCGAGACAGAGAAAGCACTTCAGATGGCGCTCTGCCGTTTCGGAGAGGTGACAGAATCTGCATTCTACGAGACGGCGCCGCATAAGCTCTGCCAATACATGGCGGCAGTGGCGGATGCGTTCAATGCATTCTATCTGGAAAACAAGATCCTCTCCGAGGAGGACGCAGCGAAGCAGGCAGCCTTTATCAGCCTGATCACGCTGACCAAGCGGGTGCTGGATACCTGTATGGATCTGCTCGGAATGGAATCGCCGGAACACATGTAATCTGTAATATGGAGGAATCCTCATGAAAATAATAAAAATGTCCGTAGATACCTTCTGGAAGGGCGAAGTACGGGTACAGGGACAGATTGAGGATGAGACAAAGGTATATCAGACAAGAATTTTTATCAAGGGTAGTCAGATCTATGACTACTCTTGTTCTTGTGCGGAGGGAAATTCATTCCGGGGTCCCTGCGTGCATGCAAAAGCGCTTCAGGAGGCGTTTGCCCGCCAGCAGAAAGCCGAGCATACACCGCCGGTTTCGACTTCGCCGGAGATCCGGATGATGATCCGGGAGTACACGAACCGGGAAGTAGCGCGGATTCTGGGCGAGGAAGAGCGGGAACCGGTCTATCTGCATCCCTATTTACAGATCCGGCGCGGCGAAGTGCTTTTGGAGGCACGGATCGGACGGGAAAAACGGTATATTGTGAAAAACCTGCTGGAATTTGCACAGGCGGTTCACAGCGGAAAACGGGTGGAATACGGAAAAGGCATGGCGTTTGAACACGTCCCGTCTGCCTTTGCGCCGGAAAGCCGCCCATTTTTAGATCTTCTGCTGGAGGAGGCGGACGCCTACATACGCCATTATGAGGAGATGCGCGGTCATGCGGGGCTGCCGCTTCCGGTGATGCGGGCGTTAACGCTGGGATCTGCAGCGAGGGATCGGCTGTTTGATCTTTTAGAGGGAAAAGAAATCCAGACGGAGGACGAGAAAGGTGCTGAACGTGTGTGCCGGGTTGAGCGCAAGGATCCGCGTTTCCCGGTGGAGGTGGAAGCAAGGGGTGATGGAATTGCGGTTACGATTCCATCGGCTCTAACCTCGTTCCGGGGAGAACAGCGTCTGTATGTGGCAGATGGATTGCATCTGTTTGGATGCAGTGAACTGTATACAGAAACGATGGGCGTTTTTCTGGAGCAGATGGAACAGGGCGGAAGAGAGTGCGGAAGCCGGAAAGAGAAGCGGGAGCTGCTGGTTGGAAGCCGGGATATTCCGCTCTTTTATGCGCGGGTGCTGGAAGACATGGAGGCACTTGGGATCTTGCAGAGCCCGGAGATCGATTGGGAGAAATACCGCCCAGAGGCGTTGAAAGCCCGGTTTGAGTTTGACAGTGATTCGCCGGACGAGCTGCGTCTGCGTCCGACGCTTTCCTACGGAGATTTTACGTTTTCGCCGCTGGCGGACGAGCATGTTCCGCGGGAGATCTGCCGGGATGTACCGGCGGAATTTTATATCAGCCGCCTGATCACGCGGTACTTCTCTTACTGGGAGGATGAGAGCGGCGAGCTGGTGATCCGCGGGGATGAAGAAGCGCTGTACCAGGTTCTGAGCGAGGGAATGCCGCAGTTTCAGGAGGTGGGCGAGGTATGGCTGTCAGAGTCTGTTCGCCATCTGCGCGTCCTGCCCCCGCCGGAAGTGTCGATGGGGGTTTCTCTTGGAGGCGGCTGGCTGGATCTGAAGATTGAGACGGCGGGAATCGACCCGGCGGAGCTTTTGCAGGTACTCAGTGAATACCGCCAAAAAAAGAAATATTACCGCATGAAAAATGGCGAATTTTTGCAGCTTTCGGGCGGCGGCCTGCAGGCGCTTGACAGTCTGACTGTGGATCTGGGACTGACAAAGAGTGAATTTCAGGCGGGGGAGGCGAAGATACCTGCCTACCGTGCTTTTTATCTGGACAGTCTCTCGGGCGACGGCAGGATGAAACTGTTTCAGCGGGATGAAGCCTACGGGATGATGGTGCGTGATCTAAAAACGGCGCAGAGTGTCAGCTATGCGGTTCCGGCGGTGCTGGAAAAGACGCTGCGGGAATACCAGAAGATCGGATATACGTGGATGCGGACGCTGGCGCGGTATCATTTCGGCGGGATCCTGGCAGATGATATGGGACTGGGAAAAACGCTGCAGGTGATTGCGCTTCTGACGGCATTTTATCAGGAAAAAACCGAGCAGAAAGCGGCTGGAAATGAAGGCAGTGGGTCAGAATTACCTCTTCCGTCTTTGATCGTCTGCCCGGCGTCGCTCGTCTACAACTGGGGACAGGAATTTGCCCGGTTTTCGCCGGGGATCCGCGTGCTTCTGATTGCCGGGACGGCGAAAGAACGGCAGGAACAGCTGGAGGAGCAGATGCGGATGGAGGCGTCTGAGGGGGCGCAGGTGATCATCACGTCCTATGATCTGTTGAAACGGGATCGGGCGGCGTATCTGGGACGCACGTTTGAATATGAGATTATTGACGAGGCGCAGGTCATTAAAAATGCAAAGACACAGGGCGCGAAGGCGGTAAAGGAGATTTCGGCGAATGCCCGTTTCGCTCTGACGGGAACGCCGGTGGAAAACCGGCTCAGCGAGCTTTGGAGCATTTTTGATTTCCTGATGCCGGGATTTTTATACAGTTACCGGAAGTTCCGTGAGCGGTATGAGCTGCCGATCGTGAAAAATCAGGATCCGGAAGCATTGACGGCACTGCGGCGGATGACGGGACCGTTTGTCCTGCGCCGCTTGAAAAAGGATGTGCTGCGGGAGCTTCCGACCAAGGAAGAGAGGATCGTTTATTCGGCGGCGTCGGGGCGGCAGCAGAAGCTTTATACGGCGTCGGCGTTGAAACTGAAAGAGGCGCTGGCTGGCGGCGCGTGGTCGGGTAATGGAAAATTGGAAGTGCTTTCCCAGCTCATGCGGCTGCGCCAGATCTGCTGCGATCCGGCACTCTGTTTTGAAGATTATACGGGGGAATCGGCGAAGCTGGAGACCTGTGTTTCGCTGATCGCATCGGCGTCTGCGGCGGGACATAAGATCCTGCTCTTTTCCCAGTTTGCCTCGATGCTGGAGCGGATTCGGGAACGCCTTTTACAAGAGGGCATTTCGTCCCATCTTCTGGTCGGCGCGACCCCGAAGGAAGAACGCAGCCGGATGGTGCAGGCGTTTGCCTCGGATGAGGTTCCGGTGTTCCTTATTTCCCTGAAAGCCGGGGGAACGGGACTCAACCTGACGGCGGCGGATATCGTGATTCATTACGATCCGTGGTGGAATGTGGCAGCGCAGAACCAGGCGACCGACCGCGCGTACCGGATTGGGCAGGAAAAGCCGGTCACGGTATACAAACTGATCTTAAAGGATACGATAGAAGAAAATCTTTTGAAGCTGCAGAATGCGAAGCTTGCGCTGGCGGCGCAGGTGGTTTCAGAGGGAATGGTTTCACTGGGCGATTTGAGCCAGAATGAACTGATGGAGCTGTTTGAACAGAATCCATAAAAAAATTTGCAGAAATAACGGGCAGGAGGAAAAAGCGTGAAGCAATGGAAACGATACAAATCATATATACTGCCATATAAGAGCGCCTTTATTCTGGGACCGCTCATGATGGTAACGGAGGTGCTGGGTGAGATTCTGCTGCCCAAATTTATGTCGATGATTATTAACCATGGCGTGGCGCAGAAAGACGGCGGATACATTCTCAAAATGGGACTTGTGATGGCGATTACCTCCTTTTTGATGGCGGCAGGCGGCATTCTGGGGGCATATTTTGCAGCGAAGGCGTCGATTTCCTTTACCAGTGATCTGCGCCGCGACTTATTTGCCAGAGTGCAGCAGTTTTCATTTAAAAATATCGATACGTTCAGCACGGGATCGCTGGTAACCCGTCTGACGAACGATATTCAGCAGGTACAGAACCTGATTATGATGGGACTTCGGATGATGCTGCGCGCGCCGGGCATGTTCCTGGGGGCGCTTGTGATGGCGTTCTGGATGAATGCGGAACTGGCAGCTGTCATCCTGGTGGTGATTCCGCTTCTGACGGCGGCGATCGTCTGGATCCTACGGACTGCCTACCCGCGGTTTACAGCCATGCAGAAAGCGCTGGATACGCTCAATAGCGGCATCCAGGAGGTGCTGACGAACGTGCGGGTGGTGAAATCCTTTGTGCGGGAAGACTACGAGGAAAAGCGGTTTGCCGACACGAACCGGGAGCTCAAGGAGGCAGGGCTGCGGGCGCTGAAGATCGTAATTGCGACGATGCCGGTCATGATGTTCGCGATGAATGTGACGACACTGGCAGTTGTCTGGTTCGGCGGAAACCTGATTATCGGCGGACGGATGGCGGTCGGAGATCTGACGGCATTTACGACCTACATTGTACAAATTCTGATGTCACTTATGATGCTCTCAATGGTATTTTTGCAGAGTTCCCGCGCGATGGCGTCCATCCGGCGAATCGATGAGGTGCTGGATGAGCCCATTGATCTGAGCGATGAAAATGCATCACAGAAGGACCGGAAGGTTGAGAAAGGACGCGTGGAATTTAAGGATGTTTCCTTTTCCTACCGCGAAGGCGGTGAGCCGGTTCTATCCCACATCAGCCTGACGGCAGAGCCGGGAGAGACGATCGGCATCCTCGGTGCGACCGGAAGCGGAAAAACGTCGCTGGTACAGCTGATTCCCCGCCTCTATGATGTGACAGAGGGGAGTGTGCGGGTGGATGGTATCGATGTGCGGGAGTATTCCCTGAAAAATCTCCGGGACGGCGTTGGCATGGTTTTACAGAAAAACGTCCTGTTTTCCGGCACGATCGAGGAAAACCTGCGCTGGGGTGATGAGACGGCGACGGAGGAAGAAGTGCGGCGGGCAGCAGTGTATGCGCAGGCAGATTCCTTTGTGAATTCGTTTGCCGAAGGCTACAAAACGGAGATGGGACAGGGCGGCGTTAATGTATCCGGCGGTCAGAAACAACGGCTGTGCATCGCAAGGGCACTCTTAAAGAAGCCGAAGATCCTGATTCTCGACGACAGCACCAGTGCGGTCGATACGGCAACGGAGGCGGCGATCCGGACGGCATTCCGGGAAGATTTGAAAGATACGACGAAATTTATTATCGCACAGCGGCTGAGTTCGCTGGAATACGCGGATCGGATTCTCGTCCTTGAGGATGGCAGGATTATCGGAGAGGGAACGCAGGAGAAGCTGCTGGCATCCTGTGAGGCGTACCGGGAGATCTATGAGACGCAATATGGAAAACGGGCAGACGGGGAGGGGATGGCATGATGGATGAAAAACAGATTGAAAGCCTGAAACGCCGATATGGCAGCCGCATAGCCGACGCGCCGAAACGCCGCCGGGGACCGGAACGGATGGCGGTCATGAAGGGCGGAAAGCCCAAGGCGGGCGGTCAGACGATGCTGCGCCTGCTTTCATACTTAAAACGCGACCGGATGGCGATGACAGCCGCCTTTTTCTGTGTGATCCTGGGGACGGTGACGAATCTGGCGGGCGCCTATATGCTGCGCCCGATCATCAACCGGTATATTGTGCCTTTAGATGGCAGCCGGGGCGATGTGGCGGGGCTGTTCCGTTCCCTGTGCGTGATGGGAGCGGTTTATTTAGTCAGCGTTGCCGCTTCCTATATGCAGTCGCGCATCATGCTGCAGGTGGCGCAGAACGCGCTGCAGCGGCTGCGGGAAGAGCTGTTTAACCATATGCAGACGCTTCCGCTCCGGTTTTATGATACCGGCAGCAACGGCGATCTGATGAGCCGTTTTACAAACGATGTGGATACGATCGGCATGATGCTCAGCAGTACACTGGTGCAGCTTTTATCCGGCGCACTCAGTATTGTGGGAACGCTGGTGCTGATGATTTACACGAACGTGTGGCTGACGGTGATTACGCTTGCCATGATGCCGGTGATGCTGCGTGCCGGTAAATTTGTTGCCGGACGGAGCCAGAAATATTTCTCTGCCCAGCAGGCGGCGCTTGGCGCGATGAACGGCTATATTGAGGAGACCGTGCAGGGGCAGAAGGTCGTCAAGGTATTCTGTCATGAGGAGATCGCAGAGGAAGAATTTGGATGGCTCAATGCGGATCTGAAAGAAAAACAGATCCGGGCACAGTTTTTCGGCGGTGTGATGGGACCGGTCATGAACAATTTAAGCCAGTTAAATTATGGACTGACAGCCTGCATTGGCGGTCTGCTCTGTGTGTTCCGGAACTTTGATGTCGGTGGACTGACCGTATTTTTAGGTTTTTCGCGGCAATTTTCCAGACCGATCAACGAGCTTTCCATGCAGGTTGGAAACGTATTTTCGGCGCTGGCAGGCGCGGAGCGCGTGTTTGCAGTGCTGGATGCGGAACCAGAGGCGGCAGATGCGTCGGATGCGGTTTCGATCGCGCCGATCCGCGGTGAGGTGGTGCTTGACCATGTGACTTTCGGCTATGAGCCGGGGCAGGTGATTTTGAAGGATATTTCGCTCTATGCGAAGCCGGGACAGAAGATCGCCTTTGTTGGCTCGACGGGAGCCGGAAAAACGACGATCACGAATCTGATCAACCGTTTTTATGATATACAGGGCGGCTCGATCACGGTGGACGGCATCGATGTCCGCCGGATGCACCGGAAGGAGCTGCGGGAAAATATCGCGATGGTTCTGCAGGATACGCATCTTTTTACCGGCACGGTACGGGAAAATATTCGATACGGGCGGCTGGATGCCACGGATGAAGAAGTTGTTGAGGCGGCAAAAACGGCATCGGCGCATTCCTTTATCATGCGTCTGCCGGATGGGTATGACACGATGCTGGAGGGCGACGGTGCAAACTTAAGCCAGGGACAGCGCCAGCTATTAAACATTGCGCGGGCAGCAGTTTCTAAAGCACCGATCCTGATTCTGGATGAGGCGACGAGTTCGGTCGATACGCGGACGGAGAAGCACATCGAGCACGGCATGGACCGGCTGATGTCGGACCGGACGACCTTTGTCATCGCCCACCGGCTTTCGACAGTCCGCAACGCCAATGCGATCATGGTGCTGGAGCACGGGCAGATCATTGAGCGCGGCGACCATGAAGATCTGCTGGCGCAGAAAGGGCGGTATTTTGAGCTGTATACCGGAATGAAAGAGCTGGAATAAGGCTTTCGTTGAGAATTAAATGAGAATTTGTTTCCTGTACGCGTGAACTCACCTATATTGAAAAATGGATGGATCTAGTGTATAATGGGAACACTTGAAATTTTTAAGTAAAATCGGATCACGTAAGTTGGAAAATAGAGCCGGATCCGTGGCAAATTTTGTACCATTAGGAGGAATATCTATGAGTATCCGAGTTGGAATTTTAGGATATGGAAATCTGGGACGCGGCGTGGAGTGTGCGATCCGCCAGAATCCGGATATGGAACTGAAAGCAGTATTTACACGGCGTGCGCCGGAAACGGTCAAGATCCTGACCGAGGGCGTACCGGTTTATCATGTAGATGAGGCAGAGGCGAAGAAAGACGAGATCGACGTTTTGATTCTCTGCGGCGGTTCGGCTACAGATCTGCCGGTCCAGACCCCGAAATATGCACAGTGGTTTAACGTAGTGGACAGCTTCGATACCCATGCAAAGATTCCAGAGCATTTCGCAGCAGTCGATGAGTCCGCACAGAAATCCGGAAAGGTTGGCATCATCTCCGTTGGCTGGGATCCGGGTATGTTCTCCCTGAACCGTCTCTATGCAGCTGCATGCCTGCCGGAGGGCGAAAATTATACATTCTGGGGCAAGGGCGTCAGCCAGGGACATTCCGATGCGATCCGCCGGATCGAGGGCGTCAAGGATGCCAGACAGTACACAATCCCAGTTGAGAGTGCACTGGAGGCAGTCAGAAGCGGCAGCAGCCCAGAGCTGACCACCCGCGAAAAACACACCAGAGAGTGCTTTGTTGTGGCAGAAGAGGGCGCGGATCAGGCAAAGATCGAGAATGAGATCAAGACCATGCCGAACTACTTTTCTGATTATGACACAACGGTTCATTTCATCACCGAAGAAGAACTGAAACGCGATCACAACCGTCTCCCGCACGGTGGTTTCGTACTCCGCAGCGGTAAGACCGGCTGGAACAAAGAGAACCACCATATCATCGAGTACAGCTTAAAGCTGGATTCCAACCCGGAATTTACTTCCTCCATCATCGTGGCATACGCACGCGCGGCATACAAGATGAACCAGGAAGGCCAGAAAGGCTGCAAGACCGTCTTTGATGTGGCACCGGCGTATCTGTCGGCAGAGAGTGGGGCAGATCTGCGGAAGAAGTATCTGTAATAATTTCAAATTTTCCTTTCAACTTGTATTGTCGCTTAAAATGAAGTAAAATGTAAGACAGATTTGCATGATTTGTACCTGCGCAGCACTGGCAAAATCCGTTAAAGTCCGCGCAATGAGTGAACGTAACTTTACGTTTGCGGGAGCTGGCGGGTAGGAGAAAAGCGAAAATACATACAGGAAGGACAATATACGATGAATATATGGAAAAAATCCGTGCGTTCCCTCTGCCTGGGAATGGCACTTATGATGTCTGTGTCATGGACGGCATTTGCTGCGACAGATGGGGCGACCGGTCCGGGACAGGCGGCAGGAGGCTCGGTCTCCGGCGCAGTTCCTTCGGGAGCAACGGTTACTTCACAGAATGCAGCTCAGCCGACGGTGGCAGCGCAGGGCGCAGTGCTCTATGATGCGACGCACAACCAGTTCCTGTTTTCCAAGAATGCGGATACGCAGTATTATCCAGCCAGCATCACGAAGCTGATGACGGCGCTTCTGGTAGCGGAAAACTGTAATCTGAGTGATACGGTAACCTTTTCCCAGACGGCAGTTTCGAATCTGGAATCGGGCGCGGTGACGCTGCAGGTCAAGGCGGGCGATACCTTTACGGTTAAGGACTGTCTCTATGGTCTGCTTTTAAAATCGGCAAATGAGGTGGCAAACGGACTGGCGGAGCATGTGTCCGGCAGTGTCAGCGCGTTTGCGGATAAGATGAATGAGAAAGCAGCGTCCTTAGGATGCACGCATACGCATTTTGCAAATCCGAATGGTCTGAACAATGCAAACCATTTTACAACCGCACATGATATGGCGCTGATTGCAAATGCTGCATTCAATAATGCGACGGTGCGTCAGGTTGCATCGACCCTGCATTACGATTTCCCGGCGACTGCCAGCGTGCCGACGGTGCGGACGCTTACGATTGGACATAAGATGCTCAATCCGGCAAATTCCCAGTACTATGAGGGAATCATAGGCGGAAAGACCGGTTATACCTCCCTGGCAGGCAACACGCTGGTAACGTGTGCAGAGCGGAATGGCGTGCGCCTGATTGCAGTTATTTTAAAGAGTTCGCAGACCCATTATGACGATACGAAGAAGCTGCTGGACTATGGTTTTGCAGTGGCGGGAAGCGCATCCGGCACACCGGCTGGCACGAACACCTCGGTATCGGATGCGGCGAACAACGGTACGTCAAATTCCAGCAAGCCGTCCGGCAATACGACCAGCACAAATACCTCGTCTTCCGGCAGTCAGGGCGGACCGGGTAGCTCTGGAGCTGGCAATACAGCTGCTCAGGGCGACGGTGCGTGGCAGCAGTTTGGAAATGAATGGAAATACCTGAAAGCAAACGGAACCTACGCGGCAAATGAGAGTCTACTGATCAAGGGAGAGACATACTATTTCCATGCGGATGCGTGGATGGCGCGTGACTGGCAGATGGTAGACGGCTCCTGGCATTATTATACCGAAAGCGGGGCTATGGCGAAGAGCCGCTGGATTCAGACGAATGGATACTGGTATTATGTGAGTGCTGACGGAGCATTGTTTGTCAATGGAACGACACCGGACGGATATAGAGTCGATGCGAATGGTGTCTGGATTCAGAAATAAAGAAGAGAATAAAACGGAGCCGACCGGCAGAAAAGACCGGGGCGGCTCCGTTTTTCACAGCTCTGCGGTCGCAAAAAGACCGGCGGCATAGCTGGCAGATGGGGGTGATGTTATTATAGTGTGATCAATTCATACTCCCGGCTTCCCAGACCGATCTTCTCCGCGTGTGCCAGGCAGCTTTTCCACTCAGATTCTGGTGTGGAATTTGTGAAATGGTCATGGTGATCGTGGAAATCCGGATCAGCAAGATGTTTTGCAAGCTGGCTGCCCGGCATCGGAGCAGCGGCCAGACAGGCGTCCACACAGGCCTGATCGAGTGCCAGCGGATCGAAAGAAGCAAACATACCAAGATTTGGAAGGATCGGTACGTCATTTTCACCGTGGCAGTCGCAGTTCGGGGAGACGTCAACGACCAGGGAAATATGGAAGTTTGGACGTCCATCCACAACGGCTTTTGTGTATTCCGCCATACGGCAGTTTAACAGCTCGTTGGCTGCGTTGTTGTCAAATTCGATTGCGTCAAAATTGCAGGCGCCGAGACACCGTCCGCAGCCGACGCAGTGCTCAGCATCCACGTGCATTTTTCTGGAGGCTTCATCGAAAACGAGACCGCCGTTGGCACATTCCTTCTGACAGCGGCGGCAGCCCCGGCAGAGCTTTTCCTTGACGTGTGGTTTTCCACTGCTGTGCTGATCGGTCTTACCGGCGCGAGAACCGCAGCCCATGCCGATATTTTTGATCGTACCGCCGAAGCCGGTCATCTCATGTCCCTTGAAATGGGTCAGGCTGATAAAGACATCGGCGTCCATGACGGCGCGGCCGATCTTAGCTTCTTTGATGTATTCGCCTCCGGCCACCGGAACAGCGATGTCATCGGTGCCTTTTAATCCATCACCGATGATGATTGGACATCCAACAGTCAACGGGGTAAATCCGTTTTCCCAGGCGCATTCCAGGTGCTCGAGCGCATTCTTGCGGCTGCCTGGATACATCGTATTGCAGTCTGTTAAAAATGGTTTGCCGCCCAGCTCTTTGATGACATCAACAACGGCTTTGGCATAATTCGGACGC
>ERZ772878.1366-NODE-1366-length-12411-cov-5.43436_pt1 | contig 12411 bp, 5 predicted proteins | sample MGYA00580578_ERZ772878 | MGnify/ENA primary metagenome ERZ772878 (study PRJEB29015, sample SAMEA2737686) | human gut metagenome | biome: human gut; feature: human-associated habitat; material: faeces | place: China | collected 2012 ...
TCACAGACGGCGGAGGATATGCATTCCTCATGAACAGTATCAAACCTGCCTGGCCTTTCATTCCGATGGTGAAATATCAGCCTCAATATGCAAAAGCTATCGGCAAGTGGATGTTGAACAATGCAAGTGCATGTCGTTTGTTCTATCCGGGAGAAATAGATGAAACACATCAATGGGCTCCGGAATTGAAGGACATTACTTATGATAATGTTTCTTATGAAGGTTTACGAAAAACGGATGACTATGGAAAAGCATCATTAAAAGGGGTTAGTCCGGTTGCAATCGGCGATGGTCCCAAATGGATAAAAGGTAATCCGACGGAGAGCATGTTCAGCGTTTACAGTTCTTCTCCTGTTGGTATTTTAGGGGCCATTGTTTGTCAAACGAATGTGGAGGGTATCCTCCGGCTGGATTGTAATGTCACAGACTTCTATACAGAGAAACCTTATCCGGTCTATCTCTATTATAACCCTCATAAAGAGACCAAAACCATTACTTATCAAGCTACCCAACCATGCGATTTGTTTGATATTGTTGCCAAAGAATATATAGCAAAAAATATAAAGACAAATGGCTCCGTTGAGATCCCGGCCAACGACGCAAGAGTAATTGTGGAACTTCCCGCCGGAACAGAATTAGAACTGAAAGATGGTAAGATTATTGCGAATAAACAAAATATCATTTCATATAATTAAATCTAAGTGTATAAACTATGAGTAAGCATTTATTATTACTAATTCTTATTCTTGCTGTTTGCACAAATGTCTTTGCACAGCAAACCAAGAGTATTTCAGGTGTGGTATACGACAGTAATACCGGAGAGGCTTTAATTGGAGTTTCTGTTCTTGAAGTGGGAACGACCAATGGTACTATCACAGATTTTGACGGCAAATATACATTGAAAGTATCGTCAAATAAGGTTTCATTCTCATACGTAGGTTTTAAAACTGAAATTGTAAATGTAACAAATAGCGGAACGTACAATGTAAATCTATTGTCCGATAATAAATTGGATGAGGTTGTAGTTATTGGTTACGGTACTCAAAGAAAGAGTGACCTTACCGGTGCTTTGGCCTCTATAAGTAGTAAGGATATTAAGAACTATGCAGTATCTAATGCCTCTGAACTACTTACAGGTAAGGCAGCCGGAGTATTTGTTGCCGCCAGTTCCGGCCAACCGGGATCGGATGCAGTTATTCGCGTGAGAGGTTTAGGTACTGTAAATGATAACAATCCATTGTACGTAGTTGATGGTCAGTTCATGGATAACATTAGCAGTTTGAATCCCTCTGATATTGAACGTATGGAAGTATTAAAAGATGCTTCAGCTTGCGCTATTTACGGTTCGAGAGGCTCCAATGGAGTTATTCTCATTACTACGAAGGGAGGGGTGAAAGGTGAAACAACTGTAACATTGGATGCTTATGTAGGTGTGAAAAACAGTTATAAAGCATTGAACATGATGAACAGCGACCAATATTACAACTTTATCATGAAAGCGTATGAAAACGATGCAAGCTTTCAAAACTCAATGAAGGATAAGTTTACCAATCAGTATCAGAAAGGCTATAATACCAACTGGTGGAATGAAGTAACTCGTACAGCTTTCAACCAGAACTATAATCTAAGCATCCGTAAGGGGACAGATAATTCGAGATCTTCTTTAAGTTTAGGATATGTAGACGATCAGGGTGCAATCATCACTACTGAATTCAAAAGACTTTCACTTAAAGCGAATCTTGAATATGATATTAACAAATTTATCACTGTTGGCGCCAATGTCAATCTGGCAAAGATAAGAAAACGTGACGCAGGAGCAATTCCTTCATTCGATTTCATTCAAAAAGCTGATCCTTTTACCCCTGTTATCAGCCCGTTGGTAGATCCGTCTTCTGAAAATTACGAATATAACAAATATGCGCCTACCGAGTGGTCTTACGACCCTAATCCGGTAGCCATGCTCGAACTTCCTAATAGATACAATGACATATTCAATGTATTTGGTAATGTGTTTGCCCAAATCAAATTGTATAAAGGATTGAGCTATCGGGTACAGTATAGCTTCGAAAGATACCATGATACTTTCAAAGACTTCCGCCCTGTCTATTCGTCTACTTTTTCGGAAGATAACTTAGCGAATCAGGAAAGTAAATATAATAAAGAAACTCAATTGAATAATAATAGTGCTGTTACTTCTAATTATCTGGTGGAACAACGCCTTAACTACAACACGACAATAGGCAGGCATAAACTGGATGCAATGGTTGCCATGACTTATGAGAAGAACAGCAGCGAAGGCATTAATGCATTTAAGAGAAAGGCTTTAGGTAACGATGAAATCTATCAGATACTTGATGCACAAACAGCCGGAGATAACACCTCGGGAGGTAAAGAAACATCTTCTATGTTGTCATACCTGGGACGTATCAACTATGTATATGATGACAGATACCTTGCTACAGTCAATTTCCGTGCCGACGGTTCTTCAAGATTTGCCAAACGTAACCGTTGGGGCTATTTCCCATCAGTTTCATTAGGTTGGAGGGTGAGCAATGAAGAATTCTTTAAGAACCTGAACATTGAAAATACAATTTCCAATTTAAAACTGCGTGTAGGCTGGGGACAGAATGGTAACCAACGAATTGATAGAGACGCGCCTCTTACGCTGATTGGCACCAATAATGAGAATCAGTGGTACTTTGGAAACGGATACTCACAAGGTTACGTTCCGACTTATGTGGGAAATGCAGATATTAAATGGGAAACCAGCCAGCAAACCAATGTCGGTTTAGATATGTCTTTCTTTAAAAACAGCCTTGATGTTAGCATGGACTTTTATGTAAAGAAAACAAGTGACATGTTGCTCAATATGCCTATTCCTTCTTTTGGCGCCTTCCCTAACAGCCCCTTCTTCAATGCAGGAGACTTGAAGAATACCGGTTTTGAAATAGTAGTCAACTACCGTAACCAGATAGGAAAAGACTTTAATTACAATGTAGGGCTGAACATGTCTACTTATAAGACAGAGGTAACCAAACTTACATCGGAATATTTGAGTGGAAATACTAGCCGTACGTATGTAGGAGGTCCTATCGGACGTTTCTGGGGGTACAAACAAATAGGAATATTCCAGAATCAGGAAGAGATAGACAATTATGTGGATAAGAATGGTACCAAGATTCAACCTAATGCACAACCGGGTGATTTCAAGTTTGCCAAATTAGGAGAATCAGGCGAATTGAACGATGATGATGACCGTACTTTTATCGGTGATCCTAATCCGGACCTCATTTATGGTTTCAACTTAGGATTTAGTTATAAGAACTTTGACGTAAGTATGGCATTCCAGGGAACTATTGGAAATGACATCTGGAACGTTGCTAAAGGAAGCCTTGCTTCAGCAGGACGCCAGAATGCATTGGCGGATGCTTACACAAAAGCATGGACAAAAGACGGGGATTTGGATGCTGTATATCCACGCATAACCAACTCTGATTCTAACAATAATATGAGAGGTTCTTCTTTCTATGTGGAGAATGGTTCTTACCTGCGTTTACAGAATATGCAAATAGGCTATACACTGCCTAGTCACATTTGCCAGAAGAGCAAACTGTTTTCAAGTTGTAGATTCTATGTGAGCGGTCAGAATATATTTACTTTAACCGGCTATTCCGGACTTGATCCGGAACTGGGTATCAATAACCCATTGGATATGGGAGTGGATACTACACGTTATCCGTCTTCACGTACATTCACTTTTGGAGTTAATTTGCAATTTTAAATCTAGCTAAAAAGACATTACATTATGAGAAAAATATTATTTATAATATGCTGGGCTCTTGCCGGAGTGGGGTTGTATAGCTGCTCTCTCGACGAACCAAGTTATGGTAAAACCACAAGCGATAATTATTATCAGAAGGAAAGCGATATTGAACAAGCCTTGACTGGAGCTTATCTTCAATTACGTACAACTTGGAATGAATATGCATTAAATCATTATTTTGTGGGTGATTGCAGCACCGATGATGCTCTAAAAGGAGGAGGAAATGACGGTGACCGTGCCGAAGTACGCGACTTGTCCGACTTTACGATCTACACAACCAATGGTGAAGTAGGACGTCGTTGGGAGATTCTGTACAGATTAATCAATCGCTGTAACGATGTGATTTATTATGCTCCTGATGCAATAGGAAACGAAAAACTATTGAAACGTTATGCAAACGAGGCAAAAGCATTGAGAGCATTCGGGTATTATTGCCTGGTCACTACATTCGGAGAAGTGCCTTTAATCACTACACCAATGCAACCCGCTGAAATACTGCAAATACCCCGTTCCCCATTAGAGAAGGTATACGAATGTATTGTGAGTGATTTAACCGATGCTTCCGCACTTCCTGCAAAAGGAGATTACTCTGAAGATGATGCTTATCGTGCAACACGTGGCTTTGCTAAAACAATGCTTGCTAAAACATACATGTTCAAAGGTGATTTTGCCTCTGCCGAAACGGTACTTCATGATATTATTGAAGTAGACAAAGACTATACATTGTTGAGTGATTACGGCATGAACTGGCGCACTGAATATGAAAACAGTTCGGAATCAGTATTTGAGATTGCCAACAAAGTATATGACAAAAACATAGCCACAGGTACCAATGTCCCTCACTTCTTCACAAGCAGACGCATCTCCGGTTATCAAGGATATGGATTTCACGTACCAACCCAAGATCTCCATGATGCCTTTGACGCAGATGACCCACGTATTACTTATGTATTCACACAAACTGGTGATAGATATAAAGGTGATACTGAAGCGCAGGACAATGCTGAATCTCCAAGCGGTTATCATGATTACAAGATGACTGTGCCAGCAGTAGAAAAAACTGGTTTCGACGTCTGGATGATTAGTTACAACATTCGTTTGATCCGTTATTCCGATGTTCTCTTGATGTATGCCGAAGTATTAAACGAAAACGGAAAACCAGGGCTTGCACTTCCTTACCTGAATGATGTAAGAGAAAGAGCCCGCAAAACTAATCCGATAGATCCGAGAAGAGATCAACAGGCGTATATCCCTGCTACAACAACTAATACACTGCCCGACATAACAGAAACCGACCAAGAGCGCCTGAAAGAAATCATCTGGAAGGAACGCCGTTGTGAATTAGCAATGGAAGGATGGAGACGGGATGACCTGATGAGACAAAAACGTTTCGGAACCGTTATGCGTGCTTATGCAACAAAATATAATACATCGAAAGGTGCCAATTTTAGAGACGACAGAGATTATCTGTTTCCGATACCGCAAGGTGAAAGGGATAAGAGCAACAATATTCTTTCCCAAAATCCGGGTTTTTAATATGAATAAAATGAGGGGGCGGATTTTATAATCCGCCCTTTTTTAACAACCAACTGACCATGAAAAAGACATTATTATTTCTCGTAGCAGGTTTTTTCTTTCTCAACAACCTGCCGGCACAAAAGCCGATAGAACAAAAAGAGATCCGCTTAGTACAGTATATGCCCAATATACCTTTCCCCTATAAAATGAAAAACTGGAAAGATATAGCCACGAAACAGGACAGACTATTTTACGATTTCAACGCCAAAGGACAGAACCTGCCTCTTATCTGGTGGGACGATTCGCAAGTAAACTTTCCATTCCGCACTTTCGGACTTCCAAGCTATGTAGATAAAAGACGATTAGGAGGAAATTCTTATGAATCTCTTCCCACTATGGGCTCACTCATTAGTGCAAGTCTGATAGGAGTAGACAAAAGCAATGATGACGGAAAAGATTATGTATCAATGATACGACAATTCTTCAACAAGAAGAATGGAACCAATCTTATATTGAACGGACTCGACAGGAAAGCCGGAGAAAGTTTCTGGTATGAAATATGGCCGGCAATGGCTTATTCGATGCTGGTAGATTTATATCCTCAAAAAACAGAGATGCAGGAGCCGATGAAGATCACTATCGACAATTGGTATGCTGCTATCCAGGACTTAAGTGAAGGTAGAGAATATCCGGACTTCAACTTCACCGCCTTCAACTTTAAGAACCGTAAAGGGTACTATAATAAAGTATGGCGTGAACCGGATGCAGCCGCAGGACTTGCTTGGCTGCAATACATCTCCTGGATTAAATACGGAGATAAAAAGTATCTGAATGCTACACGCCAATGCATGGCATTCTTGCAAAACCGTCCCCAGAAAGAAGGTACTTTCTATGAGATAATGATGCCCTATGGGGCTTATCTGGCAGTGCGCATGAATGCGGAACTTGGAACTACTTATGATGAGCTGAAAATGCTGAACTGGTGCTTCGACGGTAATAATTCAGACCGTGACGGATGGGGAGTGATGTGTGAGCGTTGGAACAAATACGACGTACACGGATTGGTAGGACAAAAAAAGGATGAACAATATGCTTTTGCCATGAACACCTTTTCACAAGCTGCCGCACTTGTCCCAATTGTAAAATACAACCCGGCTTATGCTTCCACAATAGGCAAGTGGATGCTGAACCTGGCAAACGCCTGCCGCTTATTTTATGCAGACGAGCACCCCCGCAACCGTCAGTCGAGTTCTATCTGGGAAGGTGATCCTCAACACGTCATTTGTTATGAAGGATTGAGGAAGGACTTGTATCATGGCAATCACTTTGAACCGTTCCAGGGATTATTGTCCGATGAGGGTCCCTATGCTATTGGGGATCAAGTAAAAACCATGTCTTCAGCTACAGATATTTGCTTGTATGGCTCGGCCTAGGTGGGTATGCTAGCCTCTATTGTAGATACTACTAATGTGGAATGTATTCTTCAACTGGATTGTAATGCCACAGATTTTTATTCCACAAGAAAATATCCTACTTACCTTTTATTCAATCCTTACTTTGAAGCCAAAGAGGTAACCTTGAATCAACACTTTACGGAACCTACGGACTTGTACGATCTGGTATCCCAAAAATACATAAAGAAAAATTGTACCGGCGAAACAAGCATTATCCTGAACCCGGACAATGCCGTAACTATTGTTTGTATTCCTGCTTCCGCTAAAAAGACAAAGAAACATGGTAAATTGATTGTTGACGGTGAAATCGTAGATTATCGTTTGTAATTCGGATTGACTATTCCACAATTGTATAAATCCTCCGTTACCGATGAAAATATGCGCGGAATAAAATAAATTCCTTATATTTGCTATTATCCTAACCGTATAAATAACATTCATTTACATGAGAAACATCTTATACGCACAATTATTTTTTATTCTGATTATTGCATTTGTCACTTCCACAAAGTCTTATGCTTTTAATGTGGCAAAACACATATCAAATGTTAACGGACTGACAAATAATTCAGTAAACTGTATTTTGGAAGATGCAGAACATACAATCTGGATTGGGACATGGGATGGACTGAATGCATATAATGGAAGAGAAATTACGACATTCAGATATAGCAAAAACAATCCGAATTCTATAAGTAATAACGTTATCCGCCAGATTATCGAATGTAAGGACAGTTTATGGATAGCAACAGATAATGGAATCAATCGGTTAGATAAACGAACCCGTCAGATAACAAGGTATTATTTAAGAACAGATAATAAAGTACCCAATCAGGAAAAGTCTTTTATTTTAGGAAAGAGTGCGGCAGGAGATATTATCTGCCTCATAAAGGGGCTGGGGTTCTTTGCCTACAATGATTCTGAAGATGAGTTTAATCCGATTAACACAGACTTTGCAAGTCATATAAAGGATTATTCCGTGAGTGATTCCGATCGTATGCTTTTCCTTTTAAATAATGGAAATACCGTGCATCTGACTTACAATCTACTCGTTAACGGAGGAAAACAGAGTGATTTACGTACAGTCGACATACATACTCCTGTAGATAAGATATTTCTGTCGAAAGACAGATTTATCTTAAACAAAGACAACAAACTTTTCCTTTTAAATCCCGACTTTACAGTTTCCCAATGCATTGAGCTGGATAGTAGCAAACCTGTATCGCAGGTTATTTTAGCAGAGAACAAGATGTACGTCAGCTTTATAGAAGGGGGATGTATTCATTATGATTTAAAAAAGAATACTTTTACCTACCTGAACGAACTATCCAGTCAGTTATCAGTCTTCACTCTTTATTCCGGTAGTCAGAACATATTGTGGATAGGAACGGACGGACAAGGATTAATTCAACTTTATCATTACGACTCTTTATTTGAAACCGTTCACACCAGTCACCCTGTGAGATGTTTTTGTGAAGATGAAGATGGTAATATTCTGATAGGAACAAAAGGAAGCGGAATAAAACTGTTGAATCCTGCAACGAAAGAATTGACAGATTATCTGAATGAGAGTAAAGGATTGATTTCCAATTCTGTCTATGCCTTGAGGAGAAATAAAGCGAATGACATTTTTATCGGAACGGAAGGAACCGGAATCAATATATTGAATGCTGCTACGGGACGGTTGGAAAAGCTAGAGATACCTGACAAATACCCGCCTTTCAAGGCTGTGTACAACATTTATTTTACGAACAATGATTCTCTTTTATGGGTGGGGACATCAGGATATGGTTTAATCAAAATAAATATTTCCAGAGAGCAAGGTCGTTATCACGTTAAAGGATTCAGGCAATATAATTCGTCGGATAAGAATATCTCATTGAATAACGATGTTGTTTATGCCATTACATCCGATCCGGAAAACAATATGTTATGGTTTGGCACACGTGGCGGAGGCTTGAACTGTATCAACATGAAAGATAACAGCATAAAATCATTGGAGGATATGGACAGTCGGATTTTACTGACCAATAATGATGTATTGTGCTTACTGCGTGATGATGCCAATATATGGATAGGAACAAGTTATGGACTGAACGAATTGAAAAAGGAGGAGAATGATTTTCACCTGATACAATATGCCGACGAGAAATTGAATAATAAAACGATTCATGGAATATTAAGAGACCACGAAGAAAAGATATGGATCAGTACCAACCAGGGATTGTCTAGCCTGAATGTAAAAAACAATAAAATAGATAATTATACTTTGAATGACGGATTGCAGAATGATGAATTCTCGGATGGAGCTTTCTTCAAGGATCATCGTGATTTCTTGTACTTTGGAGGAGTAAGCGGGTTTAGTTATTTCAATCCTCGAAATATACATTTGCGCGAGTTTAATCCTCCACTTATATTAAGTAGTTTGAAGATATATAATACGGTACAGGACATTAATGAACGAATCAGAAAAGGAGTATTGAAACTTAGCTATGAAGAAAGATTCATGACTTTCAATTTCATAGCCAAAGACTTTATTAATAATGAAAACTGTGAATATGCTTATCGCTTGAAAAACCACTCGGATGATTGGGTGGGGATGGGTAATAACCCGAATATTATCTTTACCCAACTTCCTCCGGGTGAGTACCAGCTTGAAGTGAAGAGCACGAATGGCGACAAAGTATGGGGAAATAACATTTATCGCTTAACTATAAAAGTAGGTTATCCGTGGTGGCTTAGTGTTCCTGCATTGATTATCTATGCCATATTGTGCATTATTATCTTCTACATCACAAAGTCTGTTATCAAAAATCGCATACGGTTAAGCCGCCAAGTTCTTATAGCCCAGGTAGAGAAACGGCATGAACAGAAGATTTATGAATCCCGGCTCAATTTCTTCACCAATGTGGCACATGAATTCTTTACCCCCCTAACTTTGATTTATACACCTGCACAGCACTTGTTGGAACAGGACGGGTTAGATGGTAGTACAAAGAAATATCTCCAAATAATAAAGAATAATGCCGAAAGGATGCAGAAGCTGATTAGTGAGTTGATGGAGTTTCGTAAAACAAAATCGAGCAATATGGATTTGCATCCTGAAAATGTGAACGTAAAATCATTGATGGAATATGCTTCCAACAATTATGTGGATATCCTGAAAGAGAATAAAATAGACTTCAAGGTAGAGACCCATGATACGTCAGAGATCTATTCCGACCGCAATGCTTTGGAAAAAATTATATTCAATTTACTGTCGAATGCGTTCAAATATACTCCTCGTTATGGATATATTCATGTTGAGATATCACAAAATGAACCTGATAAAACCTTATACTTGCTCGTAAGAAATTCCGGCAAGGGGTTAACCGAGCAACAGATGGCAGAGATATTTGATAAGTATAAGATATTTGATACTCCGAAATTGGGCAACTCTGTAAGCAATGGCATAGGTTTAAATCTAACAAAGAGTCTGGTTGAATTATTAGGCGGGCAGATAAGTGTAAATAGTGAACTGGGAAAAAGTGTTGAATTTTCAGTCGTGATTCCTTCTCTGCCATCCGATCATTCACTTGTTGTAACGGATGAAAAAGATTCGTTGCAGAAAGAAAAGAACGGGCAGGATCACTTATCCCCTCGCAAAGATACTGTCATACTGATAGTGGAAGATGAAAAGAATATCAGAGACCTGCTGAAAGATGTCCTCTTTGATTATGTGATACACGAAGCAAAAGACGGCGTGGAGGCTTTGAAAGAGATAGAACATAATCATCCTGATATTATTATAAGTGATATTGTCATGCCCAATATGGACGGCTTGAGCTTGATTAATAAATTGAAATCCGATTTGAAAACAAGTTATATTCCGATCATAGGAATATCGGCAAAGGCTTCTGTAGAAGACCAGATCAATGCCTTTAACCATGGTGCGGATGCTTATATCGTCAAACCATTTCACCCGAGGCAGGTGATATCCACCATAGAGAATCTGCTGTCGAGACAAATGCTTTTAAAGGACTATTTCAATTCCAGCATGTCTTCTGTGAAAGTAAAAGACGGGATTGTTCTTCATCCGGAAGACGAAGAGCTAATACAGAATGTGACAGATTTCATAAAAAATAATATAGATGATGAGTTATTAAGCCCTTCTTCTATTGCCGAATTTGTAGGAGTGAGCAAAGCTACCTTGTATCGGAAGTTCAAAGAAATAATAGACAAGACTCCGAGTGAATTTGTACGAGGCATCAGACTGGAATATGCAGCCAAGTTATTAAGGACAACCAAGTTGACCGTATCCGAGATTATGTTTAAATGTGGATTCTCTAATAAATCTTATTTCTATCGGGAGTTTTTAAAGCAATACGGTGTATCTCCCAAAGATTACCGGAATCAATAGATAATACAAAAAAGGCTATCCGAAAAATAGGTAGGGATATTCCTAAAATAAGAAAATTTAAGGCAACTAACTCATTGCAAGTCAGTTGCCTTTTTTGTATCTTTAAGCAGGGATATTCAGTAAATGTACCTTTTCCATATAAGAACTATCCATCCTATTTATTTTTCTAATATTGTAAATTCAAGTATTTTACTTCAATTTTATTTATCTTCTAAAGAGATAGCATGAACATTAATGCTGTAAATCCTAGAAAGAAAATCTGCACGAACCTTAGGAAAATCCAAGTCTTTTCTCCGTAGAATACTAAGTTCAAGGTACTTTTGTTCAATATCAATACCAAGAAATCGACGTTTCAAAAGATTAGCCGTGACACCAGTAGTACTACTACCGGCAAAAGGATCTAATATCCATGCCCCAGGCCTAGTACTAGCTGCAATAACCCTAGCTAATAAATTTATCGGTTTTTGAGTAGGATGTTTACCGTGTATCTTTTCCCATCCCTCAATAGCAGACAAATTCCAAACATCTGTCATCTGATGATTAGCATTACTCATTTTCATAAAATCATAATTATAATAATGAGAAACATTATTATTTTTACGAGCCCAAATAATGTATTCTGCCGAGTATGTAAAATAACGACACGAAATATTAGGAGGAGGGTTAGTTTTCACCCACGTAATGCAGTTAAGAATTTTAAACCCAAGTTCAGTTAACTGATTAGCTACAGAAAAAATATTATGATAAGTCCCTGATATCCAAATTGTACCATTATCTTTAAGTTTGTCACGACAATCAGCAATCCATTTATAATTAAAATTATCAATGGATTCTTTGCCAAAACTACGATCCCAATCTCCTTTATCTACACAAACAATTTTACCAGATTGTACAGAAATCCCTCCATTCGAAAGAAAATAAGGAGGATCAGCAAAAATCATATCAAATTGAAAATCAAACTGTGACAAAAGTTGTCGACAATCGCCAAGTAAAAGAGTAAATGCTCCATCCGATGATTTATAATATGATTTTAAGGGCATTATACGAATTTATTCAGTACGTAAATTAAGTACCCAATTTATCCAACTAATCACTGTACTGGAACGGCGATAATATAAATTTTCAGACATGCGGTAAAGTTCGCAATGCCTCATGATATCTAGTAAGCACTCAATTAAGGGCATACCCTTTAATTTGGGCACTGTTGAAGTGCCCAA